>Ga0210059_1009565_pt1 | contig 15117 bp, 10 predicted proteins | sample Ectturendosymbi2_FD_188042 | JGI IMG/M metagenome (GOLD analysis project Ga0210059, IMG submission 188042) | Ecteinascidia turbinata endosymbiont from Florida, USA - Sample 2 (SPAdes) (version 2) | ecosystem: Host-associated > Tunicates > Ascidians > Unclassified | place: Key West, Florida...
AGCTGGGCGGCTGCCACGACCATGGTCGCAGAGATGTCCCGCTGAGTTAATCCGGCTTTAATCCTGATTGACGCCCTTGTCCCGTGTCACTAGAAAAAAGTCTCGGGACGCCTCCGTACCCGGGTGGATCGCCTTCTGCTTACGTCCCGAGACGTCATCGGAATCAAATGTGTTAAGGTTCAGATTAAAAAACTGGCGCATGTGAACTTGAAACGGGGGATGATAAGCTAAGTCGTGTTGACCGGCTTAGGCTTTGAAGGTTTGTAGAAGTCGTAACCTTCATAAGATAGCGCAAAAATAAGTCAATGCTACGACGCCTAATGTGGAGCTGTAGTGGCTGAAAAAACACTGCCTTTCACGCAGTTATACTTCACGAAAGTTCGGTCGAGTTTGTTTCATCAACGTTGCTTTTCGTCCAAGCAAAATATTACAACATCTAATATTTCAACTTATTCTGTTGTTTTCCAGACGCGCAACGGATACGTTTGTTCAACGGGTGCACAACATTCGACTTGCTTGTAATAAAATACCTTTTTTTTCCTCGAAACATTGCGTTGTCTTCTTGGGATCTTCCGCTTCCAACGTTTTCGACAGAAGTTTTTCTGCGCCAAAACGTTTGCTCCCGTTACTGTTGGCATGTATAGGCTCGTTTCTTTCATGATTTCCAGTCGACTAAGCCAGTAACTACCTGAGCGGACCCCTGCACTTTCAGCGCAAAGTTCTTTTTGACAGACTTGGCAGCAATAATTTGGCTAACGCTGTCTTTCGTTAATACCGAACGCATCTGTCACAACAATATACCGAAAACTGTTTGTAACAAAATAAAGCAATACATACTAAAATAAACTTCAAGTCCAGTGTATCAGTTTTAAATGAAATTGTGCATTTATCGTCGCAGATAAAGGCTGACACACACAAGGCATAAATTCATGTTGGAGTTGCAACAAAACCAGGTAACAAATCGGGAAACATTGCGTAAGGTCTACTCGCGAGTTATTTTTTGGGGAACCTGATTATTACACTTGTCTCATCAAACGTCAAGACTTGGCATTATTAGGATCGACTGAGTGGTACATTAGTAGAGCATGTGCCTGTCGTATCGGTAGACTGGGTTCAACAACTGGTCTGGTCATACCAAAGACTTGAAAGCAGCACGGTTCGGGAATGTAATGAATGGGGCCAAGACAAAGCTCTTCCCGTGGTTCTGGCAATGACTCGCTGTTACTGCAGATTGCAGTGACTGCACCATACGCAACGGAAGTGGTCGCGCGGCGCCACATACCAGTCGTAACACTCTGGCCAGGTTAAAAGCGAGCATGACGCGATGGATCTTGTTCACTGCGGTATCTATTTCCAAATGCAGCACTGTTATAATTGGTTTGTCCACAAATAAAACGGATTTTGGAAACTTATGCTTTCACGGAAACGACAAGACAATGTAAATAACTACGGTTTTAGAAAAACTCAGATCTAGAAACTGTTAAAGCATTTGGTATCGAAAACAGTCTTCTTTATCAGCAAGTTCACATACCGTCCCCGAAATTGGGAGGATTTTCGGACTGTAGCAGTTGCTCAGGAGATGCAGAGTGAGAATGAAGAGGTAACTCTTGTGATGATACCACATAGCTCTGAAAAAGCGCACGTTCAAAACTTCCTGAAATGTTCACAACAGGGATCATTATGATGCTTCTCATGCTACAACATCACAATTTCAATCGCAACCCTTTTCAAAATAAAAAGTGCAGTAAGAAATAAATGCTCAGAGAAAGGGCATCAACCATACCAATTTCAAAGCTACATTTTGCTTCAGAATTGTATAAATGCGGTGAGATTCATCACTACTAGTCTCGCTGCATCCAAGTACATAAGCAATGTGAAGCAGAGAATCATTGATGCTCTCAGTTCTGTATCAAAATTTGCAAATGATTAACTGAAGTGACTTCATCCGAGGAGCACAGAATAAATGTTGTAACTTACTCGGTGCCAAGATAATACTCCAAACGGAGGAACGGATTCACAGCTGCAGCTACATTTTTCCAATCTTGCAGCAGTAAGATTAGGTATGAATTTGGAGAATCACTCAACAAGTTTTTTATAACCGTGTTGATTTTCTGACCTTTCGAAGCTGATCATAACAGTTCCAAATCCCAGCAGTGCATGCAATATACCAATTTTAATACCACAGGAAAGTGCATAGAAAAATAAAAAAGACTGATGAATAAAGAACAGCAGCAACTACTTAGAATTACCTTACCAAAATATTAAAGTTATGTATGATGTAACTTGAAATATGATAAAATAGCGCTGGATACGCTGCATTAGTGAATAAAAATAAGCAGTATTTCAAAATTAAAACGGTGTCAAATTTAGTTTTCATCACTCATAAGCAGGATTGCGGAGTCGGAGGTAAAATATCCGACTCCGACCTTTCTAAAATTTCCGACTCTGACTCCTTAACATAAAGGGAATGAAATTTGGCTGGTAAAATCAATGGAAATCGTGGTGCACAGTAAGAAAACTCTGTTTCAACAAAAGTTTCAAACGAAATTGTACTATTTCAACAGGAATTCCCATTTTAGGAGTGTGATGTAAAAAATGATCCAATTGGACATTCCGAGTCGGAGTCGGGCAAAAAAATCCGACTCCGACTCCACCCAAAAACTTCCGACTCCTTACGAATCCGACACCCTGGTCATAAGTGCAGATTTCTGACAGAACCCACCAAGTACCGACTGAACAAAAATCAGTCTGTTATCTTAAGCAAAACTCTTAATACAAGATCGTGAAAAATGCTTATATAGGAACTGGATTTATGTACCATCAACATATAAATAAGTGCAAAAAGCAGATGATAAGAAAGGACTACTTTATCAAAAGGTTTTTCCATATGTTTCAAAATCACAATGTTAAAACCCCAAGTTTTACACACGATATCAAAATGAAAAAGAAAACATTTGACAAGGATGATAACCACACTAACATGTAAACTAAATTGCAAAACACATAAAAAGTCTTTCAAAAACCCCATAAAACTTTTATATTTTACACTTAGCAATGAAACTAACTTTACAGCTCACAAATAGTACTTCTCACTTTTTACAGCATTACTTGCATGTTGTATGATGCATTCAATTTTTATCGTAAATTATGAAATTAACGCTGAGTCCATTGTCACATCAAGATAGACCTTGGTGTATTCTTTATAGGGTACCTTAAAAAGCGCACACTATAAAATTGATGTGAAAAATAATCTAATAAAGCAGAATATTTGCAAGATTTGCTTTTTGTGCAAAGATATGCTTTTGTTTTACGTAAATGCAGCTGTTGCAACACCTCCGTCGGTGTGGCGCTAAATTCACCACGAACGGGATGTGTGCGAAGAATAGCACCCATATCTAAGTGCCGCAAACAAGCAACAATAGAGTGATCGTGATGTGACGCATGACCTCTATTGTTGATTGCTGCCAGTGTGATACTTTGCGCACTTGTCGTTCGGGTTTTCAATCACAGCACAGCTAGAATCACATTAAAATTGATACTACAGTAGGTTATAATGCTACAGAAATGTATTTTTGAATCAAGGGACACACAACCACAAAAGTAAAATGTATAGGTAGAAAAGCAGTGTTTTCTTAAAACTAATCTTTTGCTTCATCAAATTCAACAACAAAACTAATGATACTGTTGCAACCAGTGGCCCAACCATATGGACAAGTACGTACGGACTGGAACCAGGGCTGTATAATAGACTGCTCATTGAGCTTTCCGGCTGGGCACAAACCGTTCACATGTTCACACAGCGTTTTACGTAACACGTGACTCAATATTCATGCCGTTCGTTGAATGCGTTTGCGTTTTTCTTCTCGTCTTTCTGTGCATGTATTTACGATCTCGCAGAACCTTGCTTTTCCCTCTTTTCGTCGGTAGTGCCGTGAGCGAGTTATCGTCTGGCTGATCCATTAACTGTTTTCTGCGATATGTTTGCTGCTGTATAATCGTAAAAGACAAGTCACCGTCTGTTTTAATGGTCGATAAATGCTGCCGTTTTGCATCACAAAAAACCGTGCAGAACTCGAGGCAATAAAGTGTACAGTGTCACCTCTCAACTCTCCTGCCTGTTTCGTGTCTCTAATAGCCGCGAGCCTGAGTAACGCCTTCAACATCGCATAGGACAGCGTGAATCAGATTCACCGCTGGTGCTTGTGTGTTACAGAGCGAGAGACACCTCAACAATACCAATGCGTAGCACGAAATCACAGCAAGCACACAAATAAAAAAAAATCACTTTGCAGTAGGAATAATGGTTTTGCTTCATAACTTGAATAAGTGTGCAATGTAAATCGAACATAACTGCTTTAAATTAATCTAACGGTGATGCATGATGTAATGCATGACTGCAAGGCAAAATGCCACTGAGACAAATGCAACCTTTGCCATATGCATACACTGTTTTATTACATGTTTTAAGTAGTAAAAAGCATAGGAAAATCAATTTTTAATAGCACAAAATTCTCTAAAACAGCAATGCCTAAACTTTCTACAAATAAATATCAACACCTGAAAAGAGAAAACAATTATCTGGCTGAAAGTCTGATACATTACTTTTTTATTAGAACTGGACATCTTTCGTGATTTTTTAAAATCGTTTTTTTACCAAATTTTCTAATGTTTCCAAAAATGCAGCTCTTTTTCTATTCATTAAAAAATAGGAGTTTTGATTGCCATCAGCTCAGATAGTTGCTATTCTCAGCAAGCGTCCTGTTTGTGGTGCACTTCACTCTGGTGTTTCATGTGACATTGTGCCGGACCACCACATTAGAAACTAAAATAGGAAAGCAAAGATTTGAATGAAATATTGTTATACACTTAAAATCATGAGACTTTACATTTTCAGATAAAAATTACATATTAAAAGCTACTCAGATATGTAATGCTCTCAAACGCACTAAGTTAACAAACAAAAGCTAACTTTAAGCTTAGGCATAGCTTTTATAATACAAAAGGTAGTTTTACGATATGCTGTCATTTGTGTGTTACAAGAATAAAATAAAATCACATAGACATCCGTGTAATTACATTCAGCACTGGTAATAGACATGCAAAGTAACAGTAATCTTTTTCACTTGTTTTATAAATAAGTGGAAAGAAATTATAAATTTGTGAAATGCAGTTGTTGTCTGAAAAACGCCAGTTTGAAACTTTACAGTCAATTTATTAAAAGGTTAAACTGTAGTCTCAAAGTACAGATCAGACGTCATTTAATACACATTTGATAAATATAAAAAATCAGGGAAAGCTTCGCAATCATAAATAAAACTGATGAATAGGATTCATACCATGATTTGTGAACAAATAAAAGATAAAAAAATGAGAAATACTTTGAGCATGAAACAGAGCTATGAGATGTTTAAAAAATGCTTGCAATCTTCTTACCAAAATGGTCAATGCTGGCCAGAACATGTGATATCCACCCATGGTTGGTTGCTTCTGTAATGATGTTAATCAATAGGTGAGACAGCACTTCAACTGTGGAAGTAGAGTGATGGAATAACAGACCTGCAAAAATGAAGACAGTATATTCAACGCACATGTAGTGTTGTTTTGATATTTGAGTTCCCTCATGATCTGTAAGGTGTATTATGCATAAAACATATGCAGTTGAATAAAATTAGTAAATTACATATGTAGATTCTGCACGAAAAACATACCAATCTGCAGATGCAATAAAAGTGACATCAGTAATATCAACTCCTTCAAATTGAAAAATATGGGATTATTACAACCGAGCACAGAACAGGTGGACTAATCACTTGACTTAAAAAAGCTTACTATCAGAAAAAGAACAAAAAGTTAAATGAATAAGTAACTTTTTACAGATGGTCTGAAGAGAAACCCAACACTAAAAAAAAATTCCTTGTATTTTCATACTTTACCTGAAAGTGAGTGATTATAAACTTCAACATGATTCAGTACAGCTTCAAGTTCAATTTTTGTCAAAGAATCAATAAGAAATGGAAGCAAACTCAAAAGATTTTCAGCAGTTACCATTACAAAACAATTCAAAATTTATCCAAAGCTTATTCTGTAGGATTGTCATGCTAAATTAGAGCTTGTTTAAAGTTTCCTGCCAACAAGTAAGCATAAATTATTTATCAGATTAAATCCAATGTAAATCCAGCTTTTGTATGACTAAACACCACTGATTACATTTAAAATACCAAAACAAGGAAAAGAACAATTTTTCTTGTTGTCAGCTTTCATCTGTGATGACATGTACCACACAAGATTATGAAAAAATTGTAGGAATTTGTGGAATAGGAAATGTCTTGCAAGAAAGTAACAAACAGGACTACAGCCTTAGGTTTGACATGGCTACTTATGTGCTTGATAATTGGTTTCGGATGCACCAACTTTACACAAAGCATGGGTGGGCAAACTTGTTCAATGGAAGAGTCATTTGCAGAAAATCAAAAACATCAGCGACCTGGAAAATCAGTTTGTAGTGTCAATACAAGTTCAGTAAATAATGCAAGTTTTACGTAAAATGATCTACTGTACAATAATTGAAACACAATAAATGCATTATTTATCAATATATTAGTTTTTGTTTGATTTCTTTGTGTTCAAAAAATATGGACAATACTTTGTTAAAGCTGGGCAAATAATTTTCCCAAATGTTCATTTGCTAGGGTTGTATAAAGGTTTGATTTTACAAGTCCTTGATTACACAGCATAAAAATCCACAGCAATATTTTGTAGAGATTGACTTCTATGCCTTTTTTGGGGCCGATACCGATATATCGGCCATTCATGGATTGATGGCCAATACTGATAACTGATATTTCCAAAATTTTTAAATCTTGTTTTCTGCTTCATTATCAAAAATATAATGTATTTTATGCATTACCAGCTTTTCAAAATCCTCAAAAATCAGGATTTATGAGTTAAATTTTTTCAAATTGCAGCAATTTAAATATTTTGCTATGATTTTTAATTAATCAGATTAATGATGATGCTTTTGTTTCAGCTGTGATGGCTGATGCCTTCTCCATGGTTCATCTTGTCTGCTTGTTTGTGAAAACATACCTGCTAGCATTGCAGCAATATAACTGTCTTGACTTGGTTCGTTTTACTTTCTTGCAGAAGTTGTCTGCATGTGTGAGGAACATAACAGCGTTTTGTCAACACCTACTTGAGGCCAATACTGATATATCAGTGAAACCCAAATATCGGCTGATATATCAGTCTATTTCTAAACTTTTGTGTTAAATGCAAAAATGAGTTGTACATTGTTTTTTTATTATGGTCATTTACTTTCTGGAACCTGTCACTGGAAATCATCTATAGAGTGGCATTGGCTGAAAATTTTTAGAGCCAGATCTTCTTGAATTTTAGTAGTTTCATTTCTACAGCAGACAAGTTTGTGATAAATGGTTGGTGAAGTGGACAGCCATTACCAACAACACCAATGTTGAATGGATTTACAAAGAATGCAAATTATGGTTTTAATTATTACTAATGGTCTAATCTGACTAAGAAATCCTCCAGTAGCCTTTAAATTAATTTTGGCATTCTTCCACTTTGTGGTCTGCAATTGCCTGTTTGCGAAAAGCATTCGTCCTCATTCTGACATCAGGAAAATGGCAGAATGTTTTTGACAATACGTCTCTTTCAAAAAATTAATTTTACTTTGGAATCTTACAGCTCAAGCTGAGCCTTATATTCATTGTCTTTGTTATCAAATCACATACTGTAGACTCCCTAGTAACTAACCTTACAAACTCGTGTAAACACGCTGTTAAATGAAACAGACATTAAATGTGAGGCAACAACTGTCTATCAATTTTAGATATTATTCAGCTTGAAGAAACACACAAAATATCAAGCTAGTTTGCCCACCATTGACATAAAGTATGTTTTGAACATCAGGCTGATGAGTAACCCTTAAACTAGTGATTCTTAACCTGGGGTAAATTTCATCTTACTAGGGGGGAAATTTACTAAATCAGAAATTATACCGAACGTTCATTTTTATAACTTTTAAAAAAATGTAATTTCCTGGATTATTAGGCTATTTAGTTACAAAACACAAAAGCACATACGACAGCGTTTTGATCGAAGATTGGTGACAAACTTTAATGTCAGGCGTCATAGAGCATTGTTACAAAGTAGGTTTACAGATATATCACACAAATTAGAGATCTTGCACCTTACATTATTATGGTTCAGAGTTATGCTTAAATTTTCTCTTTTGATTTCATCTTTACACATGTAGGCTACAAGATTCAGTTGGGCATCTCATGGGCGTATCACTGTTTCTGTTCACAACTTCAGCTGGAACTTGTACTGTACATAAAACGAGATTGTAGCTCCTTCAGAATTAAAAATCCTCTTAACGTGCAAGAAATTTCACTGTTTTCACAATGGTCAGACTCTAGCACCATTTTTATCTTTCTTTTCGTAGCATGATATAACATGGACAGTGGACAGTTTTTTTAGTGAATTAGTTATTCATGAGTTAACAAACGCAGGTTTTAACATTCTCAGTTATTATGTCAAAGAAGATAACTTATCTAGAATCATACGTGGACATCAGGTCAACTTCATCATAACAGATGATGTTCAAAAACCTTACTGCATCCTTTTTTGCCTGGTAATGGTTGGATGAAGCCGTCAATTTTGTAAGCTTGCTTCACTCCATCCCACACACGTACATGACAATTATATGTCTCTGCAGAACAATTTTGCTCAATTTCGTGCTGTAGGAACTCTGCCTACACCAGGGTTCGTTTCTGAAGACACGTTAGGATTGGAGGTATCCTGTCATGTTATTTTTGCAATAGCAAAAGAAACCGCATGCAATTGGGGAATGACTTACCGAGCTATATACACTATGGATATAATCGAAAATAGAAAAGAAACTTTAAAAAATTACTTATGAAACCATACATCAAGCCTGCACAACTCAGAAAGTTCGAAGGGCAAAATTGATCAACATAAATTTGCCGCGGGCCGCTAAAGTCTATAATTCGTTGTACAGTAGTCTGAAAAAATTCAGGAACGACATTTTGATTATGGTCGAAGTCGGGCTTTTGCAACATATTTTGCATTTGAGAAAGCTCTCATGGTCCACAAGAAAGCTCTCGCAGGCCGTATGTTGTGCAGGCCTGTCACAATATACATTGTTGTATAAGTGTTATGTCTCGTGATATTTTAGATCACGTATCAGATGAAATTCGAAGTAATAAGGCAAGAGTCACCCTTCAGCTAGATGAGTCAACTGCCGTGTCGAACTGCACATATTTGTTGGTTTATTGTCAATATATACATGCGTAGTTGAGCAGAAAGTTGGAGTTCTTCATGTGTGAAATTCTAGAGACGACTAGTGAAGTGGCTGATGATCAGGAAAAAATGAATAATTTCTTTCAACAAAATAAACACATGGAATCACGTTGGCTCACTATACACAGATGGCGTGCCTTCTATGCTACGTGAAGTCAGGTTTTACAATTTTGGTGAACAAACGGGCACTGCACATCATTTCTACCCCTTGTGTTCTTCATTGACTGCACTGGCAAGTTAAACTAATCCAGAATTTTGAAAATAGTTTTGAAACACGCAACTGAATGTGTGAATTTTATTAGTGCACGGGCTGGTCTTTTCTAAGTGCTTTGTAAAGATGAACTGATTGATCTTCAATGTTAAACACTCCTTTATTCCAAATTCATATCTTGCAACTGTGACTTTTCCAAATTTTGGTGTGGATTGAGCGAAGAGTTTCCAATGCACTCGAAGCGCGCATTTGAAGTTATTATACCTTTTGAAATACTTCTCTATGTGAGGCATGTTCTCCTCAATGATGACCATAAAACAAAACATCGATCTCAATTGATTCGCAAGGATGACATGAGCAGGGATGTGGTGCTAACAAAAAAGTGTGGGAACGCATCCAAAAAATAGCCATTTTAAAACAGCTTCAAACTCATTTTAAAGGTAAATGTAAAAAAGATGTGAGAACGCCATTCCCACACGTTCCCGCCCCACTACACCCCTGGACACGACAGTATCTTTTCCAAACTCTGTTCCCAGAATCTCAGACATTGTGTGTAGAAAACAGCATAAATCTCACTGAATGCCTGGTTGAAATTGTTTGCTATTTTTCAAGAAAAGAAAAATTTGAACATGGCTGTGTATTCCTTCTTTTAAATGTTTCGCCTCTTAATTAAGTGATATGCCGGTTCGTATAAAACTGTTTTTATAATTTCAACAACCTCAGTGAACCACTTCTTTCCACTTTTCGAAAGTATTCATGCTTGTCTGTAGGGGCATTTTATTAAAGTTTCACCGGAGAGACTGATATGCTTCGTACAAGCATCACCCTAAAATTGGTTCCAGTAAGCACAAAAATTCATATATCTCAGTGTGAGTTTGCAACGTTTTTCCAGGAAAATCTGCCCATGACCCTTTTCAGAAAAATCATGCCTTGACACACTACAAACACTGTTGGGGGTAAATTCAATTTTTTTATTTTGTTATAGAGTAAATGAGGCAAAAAAGGTTAAGAACCACTGCCTTAAACTAAGTAATTTATGTGTTGATTATGACAAAGGTCTACCATGTGAAACAGTTATAATAATCATATTCAGGTTCAAGAAAAGTACTAGTTTTACCTTTGTATTCATTTGTTTATAGCATTGCAAAGATTTTTGTAAAACAAGTCTGCTGTGCATATTTTACACTTATTTACACATTGAAAATATAATAAACAAAATCAAAAGTACAAAATCTAAAATGTTGCAAGTCTTTAAAATTCATATGCTGTAAATACTATGAAACTACAATGTTGCCAAATGATGATAATAAGAGTATCACCATCCAAAATGTTTTTAGTTTACAAATTCATTAAATCTAATTTAAGCTTATCAATGAACTTAAACTGACAACAAATCGATTCACTACACAATCTAGAATGCATAGTATTTTGACAGAAAGTATCTCAATCAAGGTGGTCTTCACACAAGCAAGAAGATAAAGTTTTAGGTGAATATTAAGAAATGGTTCTAAATGGTACGCAAACTGATTCAATCAGAATTTTTGCAATGAGATAATCTAAAAGCTAAATACCTATGTATTGAAAATATGTCCACAATGAAAGTGTGGTAGATGCAAAACATTTAAGAAACTACTATCATAGTAAACTAGTCTTGCATTATTAAAGATAAGAGATAACATCCTTAGGTGTAATCATTGAACAAACATTCATTTCAGCAGCACTTTGTTTAAAGCAGTGGTTCTTAACCATTTCTCTGTCACGCCCCCCTTAAGAAATTTTCCTTTGGTTCACTCCCCCTGACGTTAAATAAGTTGCAAAAATTTTTTTCTTGGTGTATTTATTTCACTTTTTAATTTTACGGTTTTGTAACAGACACTAAGTCCATAGAGTACAGACACACACAGTCTGCACAATGCAGATTGATAAAAACAGACACAACAGAACAACTAATAGCAAGTTTGGAGGTAGAATAACAGGGTTACACATACTTTGTTAACACTATTACTGATCAACCCGTAATACTTGGTATAACACTACATCCAGAATAGGACACTAAGTCCAACCCTGGTCAAAGGCCAGGTTAAGTACGAAAGTACTGTGGTATGCACACGCCCTCAAATAAACACTGTAACGTCCAAGCACTCAGTCGCAAAGTAAAATGCAGTTATAGCATTCACAGAACAAGGAATAATATAAACAATCTGACTGCCAGAGGTGTAACGAGGGGGGCAAAGGAAGCCGTAATTCCCTGGGCGCCAAAAGGTCATAACAATGTAACAAGTACTTTCTTCGATAGCAGATTTGCTTCCGAAAGACCTCAGGTTCGAACATGGGGACACCAAACTTGTTTCTTGTCCTCGGCGCTATCTAACCTTGTTACACCCTTGCTGACTGCATCAAACCACGCAACCACATCTGCATCGTTCAAGAAATAGACACATATTTTTTATAATAATGCCTCAAAGGTAGGAATGTTGCATGGAACCTGATGACTACTTAAACTTGCTCGTCACGGCAGGTTGTATAGAGCCCTGCAACTATAGGCCACTGATATAATTTGACAATCTTTGGCATTATAGGCCACTGATATAATTTGACAATCTTTGGCCAATATTTGATGCAACATTATTTCGCAGCATTAGATGGAAAACGATTTCTTTTAAACGCAATAACGACGTTTTTGCATAATATTCCAGAATCTCAAACCAAAACCATTTATACATGAAAAAATAGTCCAGTAATTGCATAAACCAGATATTCAAATAGAAATGTTTTTTTATTTGTATACTCAAACACTTACTCTGCGCCGCTTTATATGAGTAAAAGACCTGGTTCTAAAATTAAGCAGCTGAGTGTTGCGACTGGGATGGCCAGAAAGCAAAGTTGCTATCTTTCTTTGCCTAAGAAGTCAACATCGCATGGTGGCCTACAGCTGCCAAGCCAAATAAAAAACTTAAGTCTCACATTCAGCAAGAGTGTGGCTCAAGTGCAGTTGAATCATCACGAATAAGCATTGTCACATCACAGACGTACACGGTGGAAATACTGTAGAAAATTAGTATCATGCAGGTGTACGGCCACATTGCAGAAAACTTGTCGAATTATAGGAAGTCACAGCAGTATCCCACGCTACATGAAGCTGTGCAATGTGAGTGCATTCATGTTTAGCTGGAATTAGGCGAGCCACTGTGGGATGCAGCCGGCTACCTTAAATTCTTTGTGCACCATGCTGTTTTCAAATGTGAGAACAGCACATATGTTATTGTCAAAAGGACTTGGCATGTCAACCAAACAAACCCCTTAGTTTCGCCCCTGAATGCTTGCATGTAGGCTTAAACTCGGCTTGCAAAATTTGAAGAAACTTAACCCCGACTTCCATCTCTACCAGAACTAAACCAAATAACATGTAGGGGTGTAAAATTAGCACTGGTGTAACGTTTGGGAAGGACACATTCCTGTTCAAAAACTTTCCATTGTTGTAGAGCATAGAGCTCGTGCCCCCTGGTTAAGAACCACTGGTTCAAAGCTACTTCATGTAACAGTTGCACAACCACTTGAAGGTAAGCCCCTAAAATAAAAATCAAATCAAAGTTCAATGGTCAAATGCACATTGCAAAAACAGACATACATATTTTATCCTATAAATTTTGTTTTTTTTACTTCAGTAGTTTCAATAGTAATTTCAACTTCTTCAGTAGTTTCAAGTGAAGTAGAACATGTCGCAACACTGTACATGTAGCTTCATCATAGGTTATGCAGAAGGCAAGATAGTAAACAATTAAGTAAAATACCACTGCACATGGGAACAGCAAAACTTACCGAAAACATGAACATTCAGAATGCAATAGCAACAATGCACTGAAACAAAGGTAAGTGGCACGCATTAATGTAAGTTGATGCACTGGGAATGACTAAAATCAGATCAAACTTGCATACAGGCCAATATGCTGACAGCATTCCCTCTGACCACAGCCAGGATAGACATTGGTGGAACCATTGCTCCCTGGGATCATCAGCAGGGGCGCAACAACGTTAGACGGCGCCCTGGACAAGAAGCAAGTTTGGTGCCCCTATGTTCAAATCTAAGGTCTTTTGGGAATAAATGGACTATTTTGAAAAAAGTACTTGTGACACTGTTGGGACATTTTGGCATCCCCATAGTGATTCAGCACCCAGGGAATTGTGCCTCTCTTGCTCCCCTTCATTATGACCCTGACCACCAAACATATCAACACTTTTTCGCAAGGCTGCCACACAAGTTGTTTAATCACACAAATTGTGAAGACACAATACAATCAGCCATGGACCATAATGGAGTCCCAGTGTAAAAAATCAATCATAATGGAGTGCCACAGCTGCGTGTACATCCACCTAGCAGTTAGCACTTATGTTATACAGTATACTCAAATGAGGTTGAAAAAGCAAAGGTGGAAATAGATAACAAAAAATTTAACAATAGTTTTAATTGAGACTGGTTGGAAGCAGTAGTTGTTAAAGAGGTCGTTGCCTTTTTGGCATTTTACAGACTCAGTTTCTGTTACAGCAATGCCTGCCTGAATGGCGCTGTCTTGTTGTTGTTGTGCCACTCTGTAATTGCATCTGACTAGCCTACGGCTATAGTACTATTGAATAAAATACAATGAACGCAAGCTGTGCAGTGTTACCTTGTGCATTGGTTAAATATCTTGTCAATCGCACAGCCTATGATGAGAGTACAGCGTAGTGTCATGTTCTACATTGCTTGAAACCTCATGCTTTATATTTAAAAAAAGTGCAAGTTTGCAGCTTTGAAAATGCAAACCTGTTGTTGATCTAAGTAGGTGAGCAACATATATTCCTGTAGTGTTGTATCTGCAAAAAATGCTGCATTTCTACTCCCTTGTCCCTGTACTGTAGCATGACTCGTGAGTCATTGAGTGAAACCAAAAAGCCTGTTTTTGATGATCCACTGAAATAAGCCAATACTTCAGTTTCAATCAATAGCCACAGAGCCGAAATTTTGTCAAAAAGCCATAGTCTTGAATTGAAAGTCGGTCAGTAGTCTCCTCTTCGAATGTGCGAACAAAAAGTTTAACTGTGAGCACAGTAATAAATACGCCTAGGGTCCCTACTACAGTATGCTTGGGATTAGGGAAACTGGAATGGAAGCAACGCCAAAGTAGCAGTAGTTTTATCTGTTGACAAACAAAGCTCTTGCTTAAGGGGAACTCCCCGTCAAGTTTACATTGTGGAGAATCTGGAGATGGCATGGGCCACTAAAATGGCAGTTAACGGCAGGTTTTCATGGGGCGGAGCTAGAGGAGAGGCAGGGGGGCCACTGCCCACCAAAATTTTCCGCGTGACGTCATGCCACTGCATTGAAATTATTTAAAGCTATAAGATTGCAAAATTTATGAAAAACAACTTTTTTGATAAAGGTGATTTTTTGTAATATCACTTAGCTTCGTTGTGAGGAAATTAACTCTCTGATCGCAAGTTGCACACGTGCATGCAAGTTGCTGAGATGTATGGCATAAGTTGCTATATCCTACGAGTAGCGTCAAAATTTCCACTTGCTCAGACGT
>Ga0210059_1009566_pt1 | contig 15117 bp, 10 predicted proteins | sample Ectturendosymbi2_FD_188042 | JGI IMG/M metagenome (GOLD analysis project Ga0210059, IMG submission 188042) | Ecteinascidia turbinata endosymbiont from Florida, USA - Sample 2 (SPAdes) (version 2) | ecosystem: Host-associated > Tunicates > Ascidians > Unclassified | place: Key West, Florida...
ACTGTATTTCGCACCAGGAGGCATTGTGTTGCAAATCCTTAAAATTGGATCACGTCATGCAAGTGGTTGTCCGGACAGTTAATTTCATCCGAACCATCACCGTCAGTTTGACAGCCTTCTCAGTAATGAGGCGTTTTTTTTATTTACATGGGGAAATTGAAAACTTTATGTGCTAATAATCATTTTCAGATAAGCTTGATTTTTTTGCATTTAAAGTTATGAAAACAGTTGGAAGTTGTCAATACTCATAACCAGGGTGTTATACAGTGATTACATTGGTCCGGCCCGCTTGAGATCAAATTTGCCTGAATTGGCCCCTGAACTGAAACGAGTTTGACACCCCTGGTCTGTGGAGAGAGATCCTTTCTCAGCAAAGATACAGACACTTTAAGATCTTACAGAGTATATATTTCGCCTGCGATGCAGGGACCATCAGCTCTTATTCAAATAGAACATATATATATCGCCTACGATGTAGGCATCATCAGCTCTTATTCAAATCAAATCATTGCACACCAGTATTTATAATCTTCTTCTAGGTCGTGATGTCCCCTGGGACATGAAAATTGTGTTATTCAAATCGCCAACTTGTGTTTGCATGTTATTTTTACAACTTTTTTGCCGGCCATTAAATGTGCGATTCACCACGAATGGCATGTGCGCGAAGAATAACACCCATATATATGTGGTGCGAACAAGCAATAATAGAGTGATGGCGTCGCATGATCTCTGTTGTTGTTTGCTGCCACAGTGTGAAGCTTTGCGCACATGCCGCTCGGGCTTTCCGATCGCAACAAAAGTCTACCATCAAAGCTGATTTTCAAATAGGCGCTTATGGATCAAATAGCACCACCATAGGGAATCACTGTCGTACGCTGAGGTGTTGGAGCGTGTCTTTGTCAAAGCATGTAACATGTTTTGTGTTCAGTAGCGTTTTCAGGATTTTCCATCGTTTTTCCTGTAGCAAAACAAACCCAGCAATTGATGCTGCTGTGGAACCACGTTAAAATTGCATATGCTCGTCCAAACTGATTAATTTGAATTTTTTCCTGTGACATGCCTTCGCTTTATCACAGGGTTACCATACCTTGAAAGGTATCTTCGTCGAATTAATGATTATCAGCAGAGCCGTATCAGCCGCACTCCATAACCCCAATTGGGGGGCACCCTGTCACAGGGGGCCCAAAATTCCCGTCTAGTCATCACTTAGCACCCCAGAGAAAGCTTCGATCCCCAAATGGAAATATGAAGCACTAGAAATCAATGAAGTTAGGGGTCTTTTGAAGGAAAGTGCACCATGGTTACTTTGGGCCCCTTTGAAAGCAAGGTTTTCTCACATGATAACTGCTGTTGGGGGCCCCTTTGAAAGCAAAGTGGCCACTGATAAATTGCAGTTGCTATTGGGCCACTTTGAAAGTAAGGTAGTGTTGCAGCTGCATCGGCCTTGAACTACTGAGGCAAGCACAAGAGAAAGATGGCAATTCGGGGCATTAAACTAACAGGAAAGCAACCAGCAACAATAGAGCTCCCTCGACGAGTTCACTCTACTACTACTAGGTTGCACTATCATTATATAGGGATAAGTGAACTACGATAATTCGCTTGTGGTAACTATCACAGTGACTTGTTACTCATGGGCACCATCTAGCGGTGACATGTGGCGCCATCTCCAGGCCGCCACAGTGGGCTACTTTACACATTACGTTTGCAAAGGTGGACCCGATGCAAGTGCCTCGCTTGCCTTCCCTTAAATAAACACACCACTGTATATAATCCTGACAATGATGTTATGTGAGAATATGAAGCCAATTGAACACGTTCTGCATCATATATGCGTACTTTCTCATCTGGTGTGCGCATGTAAACAATGTAATGTTCTATTTGAATAAGAGCTGATGATGCCTACTTTGTAGGCGAAATATATACTCTGTAAGATCTTAGTGTCTGATTCTGTGCTGAGAAAGGATTTCTTTCCACAGACAATGTAATGTAGAGTTATCTTTATAATGAACACACTGAAGTTGCCGATGAGTTTATCTCTTCTAAAAGCACAGATAACACGCGATTTTTCATAATAACCTAGACACACAGGTCGACTAAAAAACAGATCTGGGTGGAAAAATCCTCAGTGGGAGCCCTTGTCACATGCGGTAAAATGCCTGCTCTCATGACTTGAAGTGAACATTTGAGGATTTGTTTCCGTATTATTGTTGCGCAATAAAGACCAAGAGCGCAACTATGCACTAGCAAGTTTCGCAGCCTGCCTCTGCTGGCAAACGGACGGAGTGAACTGCGCACTTGCGCTAAGCGTGCCGGGAGCCTCGCGGTCACGACTTTGCCCTGATGGGCCTCGCGTTCAATTATCTGGCCCTGCCTACATGCCTAGTTGTATACGTCCAGAACATGGGCGTCGGAAGCAGGGGCAGGAGGAGCAGTCCCCCCCTGGATGTTGAAATTATTGGCTAAAAAGGTTGTTTTTTCAATTTCGAGAAGTAAAAAGCAAATTTCACCACTTTTGGCCCCCCCAGGAAAAAACTTTGGGAAAATCCTGGCCCCCCACTGGAAGAAATCCTTCCGACGCCCATGGTCCAGAAGTCAAATTTCCACTTGATCAACGTATTTTGTGTAGTGATTGTTGTAAAAAATGTAGGCTACTATGTCAAGCCAAGGTGTCTTCTCTTATTTTATACTGCATAGCAGCAAGAAACCTTTGGTGCTTACGACCAAAAGTTACACATTTGCGCAGCATGCTGTTCAAACAGCCAGATGGAGTTAATTGTGTAGTTAGAAGAGTCTATTCTGGGGGGGGTGTCCCAAAACAGAGTAGTGCAGTTACTGGGCTGCAGATGTTAACCGTTGCGTCCACGTAGGCCTTAGTCGATATTTTTTAACATTTATAGTCGATTTGAGATACAAAATATTAACCTAGACATGTGACATGCACCAGACGATTAACAGTCCAGACATCAGCAAGGTTTATACATGCGTATTTTGGCCAGTAAAAGCCCAATGCGCACGCTTTACAAGCATATTTCACTTAAGCTCATGGTAAAGTTTATCAATTTGCGCTAATGAAAGGAAACGTTCATCGTGCCGCACATGGTTTGACCGGCCTCATGTTTGCTCCTCCGGTAATAATGTTTTCATAACAGAATGATAGGATTGATTCTGCTTTCCTGCAATTTTTTTTACATTTGCATTTCATTACATCCATAAATAATGGCCGTCAATTGAATGACAATGATTTACGACCAAATTCCTTTCGTTCAGCTGGTTCAAAAAATTTGTTGGAAACTACGAGCCTATTGTGCGTATTTGCGGAAAAATATTTATGATAAATTTGCACAATCTGCAAACGCTGTTCATGTTGTGAATTAAACATAAATTTTCAGAATGTCTAGCTCCCTGCACAAACATGATGGCCCCCAATGGAAGACTTTCTGGAGACGGCTCTGCCCTGGCCCTTGTTGAACAGGAATGTCTCCCTTCCAAACGTTACGCCAGTGCTAATTTTACGCCGCTACATGCTATTTGGTTTAATTCCGGCAGAGATGGAAGTCGGGGATAAGCTTTTTCAAATTTTGCAGGCCGAATTCGAGCCTGCATACAGGGGCGCAGCTTGGGGGCCTGTTTATTCGGCGTGCCAATTCCCTTTAACAATAACATCTGTGCCGTTCTCGCATTTGAGAACAGCATGGTACACATAGAATTTCAAGGTAGTCGGCTGCTCGCCTGATTCCAGATGAATATGAATGCATACACGGTGCACAGCTCCATGCAGCGTGGGATACCGCTGTGACTTTCTGTAATTCGACGAGTTTTCTGCAATGTGGCCGTACACCTGCATGACACTAATTTTCTACAGTACTCCCGCCGTGTTCTTCTGTGATGCGACAATGTATATTTACGACGATTCAACTGCACTTGAGCCACACTTTTGTTGAATGTGAGACGAAGTTTTAAATGCGGCTTGGCAGCTACAGGCCACCATACGATGTCGACTTCTCAGCCAAAGAAAGATAGTAACTGCTTTCTGGCCATCCTGGTGGCGACACTCGCTGCTTGTGTTTCACTCTCAAACCGGCGCGGAGTAAGTGTTTAAGTCTACGAATAAAGAAAAACATTTTTATTTGAGTATCCGGTTTACGCGATTAACAGGACTATTTTTTTCACGTATAAATGGTTTTGGTATAAATGGTTTTGGTTTTGAAAGCGCTTTCCATCTAATGCTGCAAAATATTGTTGCACCAAATATTGGCCAAAAATTGTCAAAATCAGTGGCCTATAAAATTTTGGGTGCAGGGCTCTATACAACCTATTGTGGCGAGCGAGTGCTAGTAGCCATCAGGTTCAATGCAACATTCCTATCTTTGAGGCCTTATTGTGAAAAAAACATGTACCTCATTCTTGAAGAACGATGCACAAAGTCTAACAACATATGGTTGCGCGCTTTGATGCAGTCAGATTGTTTACATTCGTCATTGTTCTTTGAACACTCAAACAACATTTTACTTTGCGACCGAGTGCTCGGACGTCACAGCGTTTGTTGAGGGCGTGTGCATGTCGCAGCACTTTCGTACTTGACCTGACTCTTGACCAGGGCTGGGCTCAGTGTCCTATTCTGGATGTAGCGTTGTACCGAGTGTTACGGATAAACGAACAATAGTGTCTGTAACCTTGTTGTTCTACAGTACCTCCAAGTCGCTGTTAATTGTTCCGGTGTTTGTTTTTATCAATCTGCATTGAGCAGACTGTGTGTTTGTGTTCTGTGGGCTCAGTGCCTGTTACAAAACCTTAAAATTAAAAAAAATGAAATAAATTTACCAAAAAATACATTTGTTTTTACAACTTATTTAAACTCAGGGGGGCGTGAACTAAAGGAATATTACTTAAGGGGGACGTGGTGGAGACAAGGTTAAGAACCACTGTGCTAGACTGTTCGTAAGCACTAACTACGTTGCATCGAACTGCAATTACGAATGCACGAAACACTGAAGCAAGGGTGTATCCACTATCATATCAACCTCGTAATATGTCGTTTGCACGACACCAGGGATGTGGTGCTAACAAAAACGGTGTGGGAACGCATCCAAAAAAATAGCCTTTTGAAACAGGTTCCAACTCGTTTTAAAGCAAAATGTGCAAAAAGATGTGGGAACGCCGTTCCGACGTGTTCCCGCACCACACGCGCGCAAACATAGCAAAGAACGGCAATAAGGAACTTATAGTAAAGGTTAAATGTAGAAATTTTTCTTTCCTGTTGGCACTTAATGTCGAGCAACCCCTAAAATTGCTTTAAAGGTCTCTTTTCCGGGCTGAAATGGAACTTCACAATGAGCAGTGTATAAACAACGCCGATGAACAAACATATGATACAGTTCTGAACGGTGCAGAAACGTTATATAGTCTATTCATCGAATTTCAAGAACCTACAGACATTGCTGAACTCGTAGACAGAACCCAACGCAACCCTGTGTTCACGCTGCAGGCCTCAACTGTAACTAGCACATAGCGTTAGGAATAAGTTTAAGCGCATTGTTCTTGATCAGAATAGATATACAGTACAGGTCTTATCAACCAACGCTTAAGAGTGACGCCATTCAATACGGTGCACGCAGAAAATTTCCGAGGGCGGCCAAGTTCCGTCACAATCGTGTGACGTCACAAAGCAACTTAAGGGGAAGTTACGAAGGCACGACCACTCTAGGGGGATCCGGAGGCATGCCCCCGGAAAAATTTTGCAAAATTACACCGAAAAACACGCATTTTTGTGCATTCTGGAAGCAAGTTTTAGACAATACTGTTTTCACATTTTTTTATTTTTAGGGTCTGAGGGGGGTGGCCATGGCACAGTGGCCTCCCCCTCCGTACGCTAGTGGGTGCACGATACAAAAAAAAAGATTTTTAAAGATGTACAGACAACAGCTTTCCGCAAATTTTACTTGACTGACGACGGAGATTTTATCATTAATACGACGATGGTGAGTGGTGACCAAAAGCGAATATATTTTTATCAAAGGTATAGTCCAACGAGTCACTGCGCAATGCCAGCGCGTACAAATATCAAGGACACAGCGTCCATGGTGATCTTCTCGTAACGTGAACACAACAGAATTAAAAGAAAGTAACAATAGAAACAACGGCATTCTCAAAACCGCTGTCTGCCGGGGTCATAACTTATTCTGTTCGGCGGACAGCAGATTACAGTCGCCCTTGTACTTTATAATGTTTGCGCACCCTGCGAAGAGAGGATACTGTAGTTTGTTTTAGACAACCTGAAGCGGTGCTCGCAGGCGAAACGAAACAGTCTCGTCGTTGTAATCTCTCTGATGGATGTTTTCCAGCCTTGTGTAAGCAAGCGATGAAAGAGAAAGGCGACATTTTACGGCAGCCGGCGGTTCTTCGAACTCATTTCAATATAATAATAAATTGGCCACAAACCGAACGCCGGTTGGTTCAGATTTCTTCGGACAACGCAATTTTGAGCCGGGCCACGAAATGAAGGATGAGAACTGGAAAGCACCGGCGCGGTCACCTCGGCGTTGTGCGCTCGAAATCCTGTGCAAGCGCAACGGGCGCGAGGCAGACATTCGCAACGTCAAGATCGCTGGCCGGACGAGGACGGCTGTCTGCGGGCCTTGGTTGCAAACGGCTGCAAACGAAACGCTGATTGACTTCGCGTCAACACGCAAGCGGCAAAACAGAGCCGCGACGAAACTTACAACTTACATGACGTGATGTTGATGACGACATAACAGGTGTGGGCGAAAAAATACTGCGGCTTTCAACCGGAAACAAAGTATAAAGAAGTGCTTTCTGTGGTAACAGTACAAGAAAAGAAAACGCGCTATTGTCACAATGTACGAAAATGCTTTACGTGCAAAGTTAATTAGCAAAAATAAGCACCATACCATACCGTACAGAACTGAAATAAAAAAGGTTATTAAAACGCACCTGAAAAACGACGCAGTGAAAAGTACGCGCGGGCAGAACATGTCGAATAGATGAATACGAGCATCCGACGCGGATCTTACCAAACAAGTCGCTGCACACAAAAGTTACTTTCGCATCAGCCTCGTCACATGACCACACACAGAGGCAGTCGAGTGCTTTCTATGGGGGTAAGGACATGCGCTTAGCACATGTAGCACAGAAAATTTGAAACTGCATAACAAATAAATTCAGTAACGTTCATCGGTTACCACAGAGCAGCACAGTTGGGTCATTCACTGTTCACGCGCACAAAAGCACACGCGACCGCAGAAACTGGCGGGAATGACGAAGGATTTATCCGTTTTAACATCTTATCCAGATTTGACAACGGATCCATCTTTATCCAGCGATGTCAAAGAGTTCGTAAGAGGTATCGAGGATTAGAAAATCGATTTCTCACGTGGAAGTTTCAAATATGTGATGACTGAACATCGACAAGCCGAGCTTGTTCTTCCTCCACAGCACAAAGCCGACCGCTGTAACGTGAAGATGGCGTATGTGTGAAGAACACGAGCAACCGGATAGATCGTCGGTAAACAAACAAAATATGAGCAACAGTTAAAAGCTCTAGGTTTTCTGTAAGCTTTCCAGAAACCAGCCGGCTGGGCTTTGCTTTCATCTTTTTGGGATGATTCAAACTTGCACATATCTGTATTTAAGTACGCACTCTCCACAGTGGGAGATAAACAAGGAATCGATCAGGAATTTAAAAAAAAATTAATCTTGAGTTTGTTTGCTTTCTCTACCCTTTACTTTAGCCTTTAGATCGTCGGTAAACAAACAAGAGAAAAGGAGCAGTTAAAAGCTCTGGATTTTCTGCATGCTTTCGAGGAATCAGTTGACTGGGCTCTAGTTTCATCTTTTGCGATGATTCCAACTTGCACACATCCACATTTAAGTACCGTCAGTACTCCCCACAATGGGGGTAATCACGGAATCGATCAGCAATTTTTTTAAATTTTAATATTGAGTTTGTTTGCTTTCTCTGCCCTTTGCTTTAGCCTTCCAACTTTTCACACATAAGCTTTGCTTGAAATTTTCGGAACTGAGGATGCGTAATTTTACGTGAAATAAATTTCCTATCAAGTAAATATGCTGATTGATTTTTTGCTTACCTCCATCATGGAGAGTACGTACTTGAAATTTGAACAATATCAAGTGAGAGATGAAAACTCGTTTAACGCGACACGCTTCGAAAGTCTCTGGCAATCAGAAACGCCATTGTTTGCCTCGGCATACATAGCTTTCCCAAACAAAAATTGCCGTGAGCGTCCCACAAACTTACCCAACACAACCACGGCCAGCAAGCAGCCAATGACTATTCCAGCAATTGCTCCCCCAGACAACACCCCTGACGGTTCTGGTGGAAAACAGAAAAGAGCAAAATTTACAAGGTCACCCGAATAACACTTCGAACGCTTGACAAATAAAATAGAAAACAGAAACGCGTTCCATTCGATCTCTGCGTGATAGCGTTAAAGGTTGTTTTCCAAAAGTTGAAAAAAATACATTTGTTTGAGATGCTACTGCGCTAACCAGCACACGGCGGTTCAAGGTGTATCGTATTATGCTATTACCGTTTTGGCAAAAAAACTTGTTTTCAAACAATGAAACGAATTTTTGTTTGTTTGAGAAACTGACGTGAATATTCCTTGGCCACAAAAACATGCGAGACTGGTAGCGGTCTTAAGCACATGGAGTGCTTCAGAATCAATGTCAACCTGCAGCTTCGCTAAACATACAGAAACGCAAGACCGACTACAAAGACAAAAAGTATGACAGCAGACACAATCAAAAAGGTACGGCAAATTCAAACATAGGAACCTCACACCACTTGCACCCACCGTGGCATTCATTGGAAAAACACTCTTCCTGTCTACGGAGTTTTGCCATAACTGTCAGTAAGTTTCAACAATAAAACACGCAGTAGCTTCGTGGCCAGCTTGTGAGGAATCTGCCTCCTCGACTCAGCTTTCATCCTTTTGTGACGATTCAAACTTGCACATATCTGTCTTTTGATAGATGTAAGTCACAGTAGTGACGTACGCAAATGAATATATTGCAATTTATTTCGCAGGGAAACCAGTTGCGTGTATTAGCACATCTTTACTTCTTATTCAGATAGAATGAGTTTCAAAGGTCTTTGTGGTTCAGTGATTGCAGAGAAAGGAAAATTCGTGTAAAAGTCGTTATATTTCATCAAGGTCTATTTACTAAATTTTTAATATTTTTATGGGAAAACAATAGTAACCGTGATTCTGCAGTTTTAAACAGTGACAACAAAGCTATTAAAGACCAATGAATGAGTATTATATATACATAAAAAACAAAACAAAATACATCTAAAATGAAAAATTAAACACTACAGGTAAAACATTTCAGGTTAAACAGAATCTAGGAATTAAACTTTTCATTATTTGACTGTCTTTCTAAGACTGCAACAAAGACAATTGTCTCTGTCTGCACCTCCTGTCTAAACCACGACAGCATTGTCTCTGTCATTCTTCCTTTTTCGGCAAGCTTGGCAGCATGTAAGCTCAGGGCATCTTGAATATATATATCAACAGAAACAGACTGGTTTTCTTTCAGTCATAGACCAAAATTTTTTTAATGATTGAAAAAAATGAGTTAATTTGGTCAGAATGGTTGAAAAGGTAGGTTAGGAAAACTATTACACCAAGTTTTAATACTATTGCAGGATAAATGACCAAATTGTCTTGTGCAGTGAAAAAAAACAGATAGAAACTAAAACTAAGAAAGAATAATTTTTATTTTAGATTATCCACCCTCGCAACTATGGCGGGTTAGGTGCAACAAGTTAGAATCATTTCGCCCCCCTTCCCCGAAAATATCAGCAGTTGCGGCCCTGATATTAGATTATTTAAGTCTATCCCATCAGTGGTGCCTGGAAAAAATACATTACATGTTAACAACAGACACTTTTTTCTGCTTCAATTGAAAAGGCAAGTGGGTGCAAAAAGTAACACGCTGGCAAAGTATGTCACGCTTAAAGGAAACAAGAACACATACTGCAATGGTGATCATTGAGCATCATGTTTAAATCAATAAGTTGTCCACACTTTTCTGCCAGATCTGAGATTATGAACATCATGCATAGCAAACATGCCTAAAAATAATACCTGTGCAAACACAGTTGGGAGTGGATGACCAGGTGGCATTGAATAAACAAGTTGCGTTTATTAGATCTTGCGAGCAGCCATGTGCACAAGACAATGATGCATTGCATTCATATCCACAAATCCTGTCCATTGTAGATGATGGTTCCACTTCCACTCTGAGATCATCATCAGTACCACATTCTGTTTCAATAAAATTTAAGATGCCAATAAAAATAAAACGCTTAGAAAACATTTTCTCACTAATCCACAAAAACTATTTACACAATTAATCTCACAATATTGGAATGCAAATTTGCTACAAACCACCAACACAGCAATGAAAGAAAAGTACACATCTTTGAAACCAAGCACAAAAATTGGAACTATCAGCAATACGCCCATACCAGCAGATGAACCACAAAAATTAACCTGAATACATAAAAACAATTTCTGTTTCCTTGTAAACAGTCAAATCTACAAAAGTGATAGAGACATAAGCACACCACCAGAAATTAACTTAATACCACAATCAAAAACCCTTCATTATTTGCATTATTGATAAGACACATACTAGCACATATCACCCCAAAATACTAACCTTTTACAATAATATTGTAGCCAGGTGCTGAATAGCAGTCAATATCAAAGCCATCAAAACTTATGGACAAGTACATCTGGTCAAGATCCTTTTGAAACTGGCGAGTGATTGTCAAACTCGACCAATAACATGTTTGGTTAATTTGTGAGCAATTAGCAGAATGACCTTCCATTAATCTTTGTTGCATGCAATGATGTGTCTCATTGTGAACAAAGTAGGCCAACTCAGTCTTTGATCCATTGTTAAATCTACGATTCCATGTGAAATTGTGAAATGGATCTTTGCAAAAGGTCACTGAATATTCTGCTCCACTATAACCAACTGCAAACTGATGCCCAGCTGAACTTGATGATGCAACAGAACAATCTGTCAAAATGAGCAACATACAAGCATATCAACTTATAATACAAATATTGATACCATTCAATAAACTTTAATATATCATAAAATGTTTGTGGTATGAGATGTGTAAAAATCAAGACTGGCACATCACACATCAATCGTATTTGCCACAAAGAAGCTGGAAAACAGTAGCTTACTTATATCCTTGATTCACATAATTTTTACTTTCCAGAACTTGGGAAATCACAGGATAGTGTACCTCGTAAAATTACTGCACAACATCAAACATGTCACCAGCAAGCTTTGGGTGACATTCATTGGTGAATTACCACGAGGGTTGCCAACCATCCCGGAATGGCCGGAACAGTCCCGGAATTGACATCTGGTGTCCCAGCCTGGGTTACTTTTGTCCCGGAAGTTACTGACAGCTCTTTCTCTTAGCAAGAGTTCATTGATTACTATATTTCCGTAAATTAAGATTGATATATCTTTGAAAATTAACTAGCCCTTAATCTGAGAGATTAAATAGTCCTTAATCTGAGACGACGCGCAGCACCCGGTGATGATTTTGATGTCTATCGTGTTTCATAGGCTTCTGTTGCATCAATCTTGGAATTCTTGGTATTAAGGTCTCCTGGAATGGCGAAACAGAAAGTTGGTATCGCTAATTACCACTTTAGCTAACACGTTTTAATTTTTGAAATTTAAACAGAAATCCAAAGTGTCCTTTTGCCCTCAATGCAACTTTTGGAAAACATTATTATACAGGTACACTTAACAGCACACCACTAGGAAAAAATTATTTAAATATTCACAATAATCAGAAAACTATGGTCAGTACGAGTCCTTTTCTTCTGATGTTGCACCAGCTCATTAAAAAATGTTCTGCTATTTCAACACTCTCAAAAGTTCGTATTAACTAATGTCACAGGATATGCTACCAGGCCCATAACCAGGGGGGCAAATCCCTCCTTATAAAATTGTTCTCCCCCCCTAGAAAAATGTGCTGCTGGATATCATTTAAAACTATTGGACATAGTTCAAAAACTTTGGGCCCCTCTTGGAAAACTCTTCACCCTTCCTGGTAGCCCAAGCTGGTTACGGGCCTGTATGCTACCCAGTTATATGAAGTCAGTCAACAGTTTCAGAGTTTACACGGTCCAAAATTAAGATTTTTGTATAGCAATTTAAAAACACAATGCTTTCTAGTTGCAATAAGGGCAATTTCACAAAGCGATCAACAGAACAATGAAAAAGCTGAATAATTGCACCTTATGCTTGTGTAATGGTTCTTATAAATTGATTTGTATGCATTGGTATTTCTGCTTAGTTTAATTTTTTTACTATATTAATTAACACCCACCTAGTGATGGGTTGGCTATTGCTACTGCAAGTGTCTATTTTACTAGTGATTATAAAATAAGACAATCTTTAATTTTGTCTTCATCTGCAAAAAATGTCCTGCAAGCAATGATCTCCTTCTCACGAACCTAAAGAATGTTATAAATAAAAAAAACAAGCAATGCACTTATTTATTCATGCACTGTCAAGTAACTTTTCAAATCAAAAACATAAAGACACACACAAAGTCATTCTAACAACAAAACACAATTAATACATAAATAAAAGCAACAAATAATGCAACAGCACTAAGAAAAAATTAACTAAAAAATTTGTGAGCGTAAACTAAACATGTGCAAGCAATACTACTTACTTTGGCTTTTAACAAAAGTATGGCCATACAGGGCCAGAACAATGAAAATCTTCAGGTTTATAAAAAACATTTTGTACAATAAGAATTTCAGTTACAACAAATATCTAAAGCTACACAAATATCAATCCTTACATTACAAACAGTTATGCCACTGGGCTCATTCGTTTCAACATCAAATTTCAGGCATCAACGTCACAAGATAAAAGATTGTTATTAAAAATTTTTTTGTAACCTACACCTGCAGAAAAAGCCACAATATTTTTTCAATTTTAATAGAAACTAGAACATACAGCAGTGTTGCCAGATGCTGGTTAAAAAAACAACCCAATGTCCTCATAGAACAAGCCCAAATCCAACCCAAACTATTCCAAACTAGCCCAAATTACAGCCCAAAATTTGCGATAAAACTAGCAGTTTGCAGTGAAAGTAACTACCATTATGATTATCTTATTGCAGTTGCAATCTTTGTGCAACATACTAGGCCTACTGATCTTTCGTGCAAAGCAACCTCAACGATACAAAATAACAACAGCTAGTAGTAGCATCGTTAATATTACCACACACTGCAGTCAAAATAAAATGCAAGCAGCAAACCTAGATGCATAATAGTGTACCAAGCATGTGCTTTAGGGAATAAAGAGAAACTTTTCTGTTTTCTTTATCTTTTGCAATCTGAAAATGCAACTTCGATTCGTCAAACTAAGATAAAATATGGTTGATCTGATATACTGCCGAGTAATTCTTTAGGGTGATGTACATGGATGTAGGCTTCCATGAACGGCAAGCAATATCATGCGCAGCAATTCATAAGACAAATTTGAAGATTTAACACTATCACATAGGCTATTACAACCCTGGTATAATAGGCTAGCCAGCATGAAACAGACTGTGCATACATTAGATGAAAATGAATTGCATTTTTAATGCGTTTAGCGGTTGTAAAAATGTAGGGAAGTTAAACCTAAGTTAAAAAAAGGCCTGCAAGTATGCTACTTTCATCTTAGAAACTTCAACTACGTTCAAGGAACTAAAACCTGGTAGGCCTAGTGTTATAACGCCTCAGGTCAGGGGTATGCTATGCATCCCCAGCACAATTTTGTCTTATGATAATAATATAATGATTACTGCTAATAATACTGCAACCTGTTCACATCCTTTACTCTTCAACTTCATTCGGTGACACCATGCACCTGGTTGGGAACAACTCATCCATGCAACCCATCCCACTATGGTCTATGGGTAAATCTATATTTCTTCACGATGTCAATTTATAAACATTTGATTGTTTTCTGCACATGCTATTTGTTTCTGCAATGAAATGTTGGGATAACACTAAACGGAGGGCCGGTGGGCCGGGCGGGCTGGAGGGCCGTGTTGCCAAATGAAAAACATGAATTATCCAAGGGGTGCCGAGCTGCACAGAAGAGCGGGCCGGCAGGCTGCACGACAGGACTGGACAGTGGGCTGCACATTAAACTGGGCTGTGGAAAAGGGCGGTCCGGAGGGCTGCGCTTTTCTGCAGCCCGCTGCACCGCCTTTTTGTGCAGCCCGCCGGCCCGCCTTTCTGTCTTCTGTGCAGCCCGCCTACAGTTCACGTTTTTCATTTGGAAACACGGCTCTCCAGCTCGCCCGGGCCGCCGGCCCTCCAATTAGTGTTATCCGAAGTGTTGTACTAAAATGCCTTGCCCTCTGCCTCATCACCATTATTGCTGCTCGCTTCCTTCACCTGTATGCTTGCCTCACCTGCTCATCTGTACATACTTCATCTCTTCACCCATTGCTTGCCCACCATCATCTGTGTTATGTTGATGTTTTTTTTTCTTTGTATTTTTTCTTAATTTTGTGATATGTTACATTTCTTTGTGATTCATATGTTTTTTTTGTTTTTTTTTTGAGCTTATGTCAAATGTTGAGTTCGCGTTGCATCCTCAACATGAAACGTCTTGTGACTCTGGAATACAAACAAAGGAAGACTTCAAAAGCAAGTTCAGAAAACAACTTGGAAGTTTAGCGCTAATGTCATTGAACAGCATAGACAAAGAAGAAGCATTACAATATTAATGTTAAAAGTCGCATCACCGAATGGATTGAATTCGAGAAGAGTGAAGTTGGAACAAAGTAGTGATTAAAGACACTTGGTTTACAAGGACGTTGTATTGTGTATTTATCAGTGATGTCGTGACTCGAGTCAATGACTCGACTCGAGTCACGATTTTTAGTGACTCTGACTCGACTCGAGTCACGTTTTTTATCAAATGACTCGACTCGACTCGAGTCATATTAAATGACTCGTGACTCGAGTCAGAGTCATTTTTAGAAAATCTCCAAACACTTGCTGACAAACTCTTTTG
>Ga0210059_1009567_pt1 | contig 15115 bp, 8 predicted proteins | sample Ectturendosymbi2_FD_188042 | JGI IMG/M metagenome (GOLD analysis project Ga0210059, IMG submission 188042) | Ecteinascidia turbinata endosymbiont from Florida, USA - Sample 2 (SPAdes) (version 2) | ecosystem: Host-associated > Tunicates > Ascidians > Unclassified | place: Key West, Florida...
AGCATATATCTGACAACCCATAATGCCAAAGGTTCGAGTGGAAACACTGTAGAAAATGTGGAAGATGGAGATTTGGAAATGCTCCTGTAGAGTGTAGAGTTACTGCTACAACTTTATTCTTCTAAAATATCCTGCCACTAATGAAGAATTTTATATTTCATGTTTATTTAACAATTTGGCTTTTTTTCATCCGGTTTGGCTTTTTTTCAGACATGGTTTGCTTTTTTGCTCAAGAGATGTCTGGCAACCATGCCACACTTTGATTACGTTGTGGCCCGAAGCAAGGTCCGCTACAGTGATTTTAGGTAGCCTAAATCATTTTATTAGGGGTCATTTGTCAAAGTTGCAACGTGTGCCTGCCAAATTTCACCACATTTGGCAATTTAGGCAGAAATTTGATAACAGAAAAATTGAGTGGTAGCCTAATTGTACAAGGTTTTGACAACCTCCAAATGTGTAACGGGCTCCCTGTGGCAATGTTTTCGGCACAGTTCTGTGATACTGATAGGCAGTGTCGATTTTACTGATAGGCAGTGACACCTGTCCAAGTAAAGACACAAATCCCTCAAAGACATTTCCCCAAGTATAGGTTATCACAACAAGGAAAGACTCAGACTGGTCTCCACGTACGCGCAATATGATCGCGAGCTACTCGAGCCAGACATCGACGTAGGAGAATCTTCAAATCAAGCCTTCTCAAGTGGAAACACTGGCCCTCAACGGCGAGTGGCACGCATGGGCCATGACCACAAAACTGATGGCGATTTTTTTCGATTTGTTTTACGAAGTGTTTCCGAAACAAAAGTGAAAGTGTTTCGGAAACAAAAATACATTTTTTTTAAAGCAAAAATGTTTTTATTTATAAAATATTGCGAAACGAAAGTGTTTTCGAAACGAAAGTAAGATTGTTTTAGGTTTTGAAACAATTTTTTTGTTTTTTTCAAAAAAATGCCAGAAACAAAAATTTTTATGGTGGCACGCATGGGCCACCATACATTTCTTATTACTTAATAACCCAAGTCAAGTTGGTGCCCCCCAGATGATGCGTCTTTAGATAGATGTTACCCCTTTCCCACCTAGTTACGCCACTGGAAAAACGATCATGCGTGATGCTTTCTGGAGCATTAAAACATTTTCATCAACGGTTTTTTCCTTTTGTTTTTGGGCTGAGGCAAGAAAGTTTCTCAGTTACTGGAATGTTGACGCATATTTTAGGCCAATAAGATATTCACCATTTTATTGGAAACGAACCTTGTGTTTCATACGTTATTCATTTTGGAAGTATATCCCTCTTGCCAGTAGAGCGCGATAAATTGAGAAACGCGAAAGATCACGTGTTTGCTCTGTTAAAATTTTTCGTGGTGAAAAATACTAAAAATACCTGGGATGGCGATAGTTCAGTGGTATGTGTCCGCCTATCAATTGGAAGGTTCGGTGTTCGACCAAAGGTCACTGAGTGGATTGCAGTAGCGGTTCTCGGTCAAGAGCGCTCACCTCAAACACCCGGCAAGAAGCAAATTTCAGGCTCCGACCTGCCGCCAATTGCCGTTACCAAAATCAAATGTAAAAAATACCAGGCTACGACAGACCTTTGAAAAGCTGCTAACAATCATAAATGCTACGTGTATATACAGTATGTCTTGATTTTGATCAAATACTTTGCTCACAAGGTGATTCAAAGAAGAGTGGATGCTTCAGTGAACTTTCAAAGAACATGGAATGAATACGCGAACGGTTTTGGGGAGTTGCGCAGGAACTATTGGTTCGGTTCGTTCAGTTTGTACCGGCTACGATAGGCGTAAGAATACGGCAAGTTTTTTTTCCTAAGGAGAGTTATTTTCCCTGAAAATTTTGTAGCTGCCCAGATTTCCGTTGCCGGAATTTTTCCGTGCAAATTGGCTGTAGTTGTTTGATAAATGACGAATTTTCCGCAATTTTTCCTTAAGAAAAGTGAAAAAGAGAAAAAAGTCGTACATTTTTCCCACTAAAATATCGTTCAAAAACTTGCATTCTGGACAGCTTGGAGAAAACCATCAGTCAGTGTTCCCTCTGTGCGCAACTGTGCAAATGTGCAGTACCAGCAGACCATTTCCGCAGTGAAATCTCATTCTCACGCACTTGCAATATTCCAAATTTTTTATGTCATATATATATCGCATAGCCATGGCTGTCTACGTGGTTGCGCAATTGCATGCACACTAAAACAAACATTTGCTCAAAGTAAATTTTCTTAGAGTGAACACTGCCATCAGTCATCCGTCCGAAATTTCCACATTTATTGGTTTACTTCCACAACTCCCCGTACCCTGTCTTCTTTCATTTATCAGTTTTGTTCTGAAAAAACACACATTTTACCCTAAAAGTTCAACAAAAACTTCTTTTAACACATTTTGCAGTATTTGATCGCGGCCTTCTTTCCAGAGCCCCCTAGTGCGTCTGAGCTAGCCATAATTTAAAGCGTATATTGCTTGCAGCTCATAATGTTTTGCCACACTTCAGACAAACAGTTTATGCTTGTGTAACGCAGGGCTGAACGATCTCCACGCGATTACTTCAGGCCGAGGTTATGAATTACGAGTAGATCTCCAAGATTTTAATGATGCTGAGCGTTATGCAAAATACAGGTATGTATAGCATCGGTGCTTTCCTATTGTAAATATTCTTCCCATAATGAGTTTAGTCCCGCTCTGTGCACGAACAAAAGAAACTGTTTGTCGTTTGAGGCTCAGCTGAATTTACAGTAGATCATCAAGTAGTAAGAAAAGGTCGAGAGACAAAAGTTGAAAAGATCGATGTTTTCGCAATAAGATTAAATAACAATTTTGCAGAAGTATGCAATTTCTACACCTTTTGTCTTTTTACTGTTTTGTTAAACTATATCATGAAAAAGCATACCCAAAGACTGCACTCCTATCTTGAGTATGAGAATACTTGCAGTTTTACTAATTTTTTTGATGATATGACTTTTTTGGCATTATCATCACTTGCTGCGAACCGCACATAAGCCAAGCACCTTGTAAGGTTTTGATTGTGAGGGGAAGAAAAAGATTGAAAGAGAAGTACAAAGTCATTCAGACCGTTGCAGAGAAACAAGATTTTCTGCCAATCACTAAAAATTGCAATCTGTTGCCAGACTTCTTCCAACTGCCATAAATTTCAAAAATTCCAATAACTCATACCAAGCTTCGCCAAAACTGTAGTTTTACAACCACCTCAACGGGGCAGCAGTGACAAATCGCCTGGCAATGAAAAATCGACCCTTGTCGTAATAGTCCTGACATAATTTTCAGTAAATGAAGACAGCAAGCCAGTTAAAAGCCAAACGTGTATTCAAAAAATCGTTATATATTTCTTGTAAAGAATATTTTGTTTTTATCTGACGTCTTTGCTGGAGGCATTTGTTTTGAAATTTAAAACTGCTCTGCGCTTTCTCTGAGACGTTTCTTTGCTGCTTTCACTTGAGTGTAAGCCCCACCAACTACTGAACCGAGTTGGCGATGAATTAGAATATATTTATGAATGTAATGGGTTTACAAGTCCGGTTATTAAAGCAACATGGCAGAGAAGTTTCTTTGAAGAAAAAATCAGGTTCTTGACTTGGGTTTTGCATTCCTGACATTATCTGTCACTTTTGTAACGTGATTGATGATTTACTTTTGAAGGTTATGCAGAGAAGATTTGTGTGCAGCGAAATATCAAGCTTATTTAAATAACTTCTGTCACTGTTTTTTGACTGGGCTAGTATCTAAAAGCTGTGTTTCAGATTATTCCAAATACGCGCCCCATCTACGCAATATCGTCTCGTTATTGATGGATACTCCGGCGACGCTGGTAAAACATTGGAAAAACATTTCCTATTCCTAGTGTTACATTTTGTATTTCCAACATTTCGTATTCTTAGAAAGTATGACTTGCATGGACATTGCAGTATGTGCTTTGTGCTGAACATAAGAAAGAACTTATGCACCCACCACCCACCCTTATTGTCTTCTTACCGCAGTTTATAGCATATAATGCAGTAGTTTGAAGCACGAAAGCCCATTTCAGACATAGATGATAAACAACATTACAGCAGAATACCTTAATATAAATTAATCAACAGTAAGTCAGGGCCGACACCACTGATACCAAAAATTTAATAAAAAAGTAGTGGAGGAAATTGTTGTGCTGTCAACTTAAAGCTCAGTGTTTAGTGCTGTAACAACAAATCATGGCCCTTCACCGATTTTTGTCCGTTTTTCCTTCAACAATAACATCATTCAGAAAGCAGGTATAAATGCAAGAATCTTATCTACAGTCAAGTTAATAGAGCATTTTAATTGCCGAGACAAAGAATTCGATACCGAGACCCACATCTTTCGAGACCGAGCTCGAGATCATAAGGACCAAAATTCACAAAAACTATCTCAGTGTCGATTCGGGTCACAGACCAAGACTTAAGATCTCATCAACGAGTGTGATGTGCGCATTACTAAAATTGATCAGAAAGAAAAAGCTGTAAGTTTAAGTTTACGCAAAAATTATAATACGCAATTTATCATGAAAATCACGAGATTACAGGGTGTTTCGAAAACATGTCCATTTATGATAAAGTATCGTTTTGTATTGACAGAAATACAGTACTTTGCAATTTTTTTCACAGGCCTGTCTTAGAGACATGTAAGTTGTGTGTGGTGTAAGCTTTTTTTATCACACACCCCTATGTTACAAGCACAGCTCAATAGTTTATAATGTGGTTGATCCAAGCTCCGTGGCGCTGAATCACTTTGGCTACTCGCACATTGAAGTTTGTATTGACCCTGTCCAACATCTCACGAGGAGTTCTCCTGATCTCCGTTCAAATGCTATACCTGACAACATTAGTAGTTTAGGGATGTTGCATAGACCCTGTCTTTTATGAATCCTTTTATGTGGTGGATAGGTCTAGAAATTTGCCTCGTCACTGAAAAAATGAAGTCGAAGAAATCAGGATGGTCTTCAATTTTCTGACTGATGGCTTGCTTAAAAGCACGTCTCTCACCCCTCTTTGCATCGTTCTGAAGTTTTAAAAATTTATATCTCATACGAAACCGGGCAAAGATCCTGGTGCATTATGCATAACTAAACTATGATATACCTGGAAAACAGAAACCTGGTTTGATTTGATCTGAAATGACAGCGATATAAAAATGGATACATCTTTTTGGACCCCATTTGGCTTACAATCAAGGTCGGCTTACATTTTTCATTTCTTTACTTTATCGAAAGGTATAGATGACGCTCAGTCTTTCCTTGGCTACGTTTTGTCGACCAAACTCTTTCGCATTCGATTTTCTTCAGCATCACGTGCACATCCGTCACAGGAGGGATTATGATGAACAGAAGGCAGTTGTAGTGGTGTAAGCATCATTAATACCGGGGTTGCCAAGTAACGGGTAACACACGAGTACGCGAACGTCGCGATGCATCTCAGAGGCTTAGGTAACCTTTGTTCAAGTGAGGTTCACAATCAAGGGCAACTTGCATAAATATTTAACACCGTTTCGTGCGGCTTACGATCAAAGGCGGCTAACAATCGAGTGAATTCGGCATGCACATAATCGGCTACCGGAAAAAGCAAACGAGAACGCTGCGAATCAGCGAAAGCAGATTTTACAAACGATGACGTCATGAAATACGTCATAGGGGTCTTCCAGTGAAAATTGCGCAGGGCTCCCCTACCGATTAATCCGGCTCTGCGTGCAAATTCAGTAAAGTTAAGACGAACAAAGTGGTAATCTGTTTTCCCGATATAGGATATTACTAGTTTTTGGTAAAGCGGTGGCTTGTTGAGCAACCACTTCTCAAAATCTCGCTATATTCTTAAAGTACTGAGGTGTGAAAACATTTTGAAAGGTTCCTCAATCAACCATATTTGTTAGATTAAAAAAAGAAAAAAATTCATGGCATTTTTAGACTATTTTTTCTGTTTCACCTACAGTCAGGAAGTTTTCACTGATATGCACGATGCCAGAGTTTGGTTCTTGTCTAAGAGAACTATTTCTGTCAAAGTCTGATTTGGAAAATTTTATTGCACGTCTTTCTATTGAACTATAATACTTTTTCTTCGTTGCTAGTTGATTCCCTTGCATTGACATCTATGTTTCAGCGAGTTTGTTTGATTTTGCTTGTTAGGTAACTCTTTGGCGTATCACGCAAACAAGCCTTTCTCAACAAAAGACCGCGACAACGACAACGTTTCCTGGAATTGTGCTACCACAAACAAGGGTGCTTGGTGGTTTGGTCACGGCTCGTATTGCTATCAAAGCAATTTGAATGGTATCTTATACACTTCCCCGTCTGAAAAAAACTGGCTTGGTGTTGTGTGGAATGGGTTTCATGCTGGTTATTCCCTCCAGCGAGCTGAAATGAAAATAAGAATTGCAGAGTAACTTTACAGGCTGTTACCCTTTTTCAATCTGTGTCAAAAATGTTGTATTTGAAATTTTCGTGATTTCGTGATTCATCGTGCTTTGGCATCTTGAGAATGCTTTTTTGCTGCTGAGATGTGTGATACACATGATATATACACACCTGGACAGTAACTAGGGAGGCCGAAGGGGGTTTGCCCCTCCCCCTTGCAAAATGTTTCGCCCTCCCTGGAAAAATGTGTTAGACGTAGTTTAAAACCATTGGACATAGTTTAAAAAATTTGGGTCCCTCTCAGAAAAACTCGTTTCCCTCAGGTGTCCCAAGCTGGTTACAGGCCTGATACCCACTGACACGTTACCTGCATTTGCAGCTGCGATTCCAAAATCCTTTTGATAAGATTTAGATCAATAACAATTTGTAATTGAGGTAAATGTAACTAATTAGCGATTTTCGTGTATCGTGATTATAATCGTAAATGAGATTTTTGCTTTTGTTTAAATATGTTTAGCTAAATTTGGTAACCAATTTTGATAATTATATATTGCTTTAAGCAGCTTCATAGAGCTCGGGACAATTGCATAAATAAAAGTAGTGGAAAACTTGCCATGTGACGTGCTACAGTTTTGTCGCGTTCTGCTAAATGTCCCTGGTGTGATGTGCGTGTGATTTGGATGGTGTATAAGTATCTGCCATGCTGTACAGAAATCAAAGTGTAGTGAGTAATTTTAACTGTTATGTAATTGAAAGTTTCAAAGATTTTTATACTTGTAATTAAATTGAATTAATGTAATTGATAAACTGTACTCTTGAATAATATTATTCCAAGGAAGTTTCGAAGATGATTGTCTTAAAATGTTGCTAGAGGTCTTGATGATTTAAAAACTCAGTTCACAGTTTCTTTAGAATCTGCCGTTTCAGGTAACCACTTTGGCGATACAAAAAAGCACAGAAAAAATGCGGAAAATAATCAGGACCGTAACCAGAGGGGGCGAATCCCCCCTAGAAAATTTTTCGACCCCTGGTAAAATATGTTGGATATAGTTTGAAAATACTGGACATAGTTCAAAAAATTTGGGCCCGTCTCAGAAAACTCTTCGTCCCTCCTGGTGTCCCAAGCTGGTTGCGGGCCTGAAAATAATATTGTTGTACATCATTGCGTCAAACTTTCATAAAAACTGAAACCTATCGTTCACATTCGCTTTAGGTTTGAAAAAAATTTATTAGGGACAAAAGAATATGGGTCGAAAAATATAGCATCTGATTTCGTGCTGAGCTGAACCTTTGTCCAAAAAATGGTAGCTGGCAGGTCTGATTCTAATCAGTATCCATCTTTAGTATAGCCTACAGCTAATGTAGCGCACTTCATTTTTAGCCTACCTGACTTGTAGGCTACATTTCACGGTTAGGTGTGCTGTTTTGGAATTTATGCTATCACTGAGCGCTCCAGCCTAGCCTGGAGTTAACTGCATTGTAAGTTCGTTGTGGCGTAATTTTGATGTCTTCGCTACTAATAAAATGACCTACACTCATGAGCGTCGGAAGAATTTTTTTCAGGAGGGGGGGGAACTGGGGTATTTTTCCAAAATTTTTCTAGGGGGGACAAAAGTGGTGCAATTTGTTTTTTCCCACTCGAAAGTAAGAAAACAACCTTTTTTGCTAACATTTTCAAAATCCGGGGAGCCCCCTTCCGACGTCCATGACTGCACTCATTCATGAAAGCTTGTAGGAAAAATATTATAGTCTGCTGCTTATTCAACTCTTCTCCACAAGAAGCCAAATCTTACCCAAATGAAACAAGAGTTTAAATACTTGCGTGCAGTTTATGTAACGTATATGTAGTGTAAATACTGTATGTAAATACTTACGTATTTATGTAACATTGGGACCATATTTTTTGTATAACTACGTTATTTTTCATTTTTTGTATACAAACTTGCTTATTTAGAAGTTTCATTTTTAGTGAAATAAACACATGCGGACTGCGCGAATTAAGCAAAATAAGCTTTGTATTTAATAGTTTCGTCCCTATCCCTGAAATAGTTTATTTAAAGGCTATACAAAATATCATATTAATGGACGTTTCTATGTCGAGAACCAACGATCAAAAAACGTATCTAAAAAAATCAGGGGATTTCAGCCCCCTTAGCCCCCTCCCCTGGATCAGCCTATACCACCTGCATCCCCCGTTCCTATACCACTGTTTTTGTTGCTAGCATGTAACTCACAAATCAATAGTTGTGGTAAAACACTACACAAAACGTAAAATGCACAGAAGTGAACGGGTTTGATTAGTGCGTGGAATGACAGCGATGCAATATTGTGCATGAGAGAAATATGGTGTGGAAAAAATGAAAAGGTTCATACCAAATTAGGGTCTGAACTAGCTTAAGAATGTTTATGAACATGCAATGACATCGATACGACATCCTCCACACCAAAGTATTATTGTTGAAGTGAACGTTCTTTAAAGTGTGCAGAGGACGAAAAACTTTTTTTATACACATTACAAATTTTTTATTTCAAAATTGTTGACACGAAAGCAGCACCTTGTGAAGTTGAAATGGCTTTAACAGCAATAAACGTAGAGATAAGTCCTTGGTGGTAGCCAGGGACTGAGTTTAAGCGGGGGAAGGGGAGGACATGCCCCCCAATTTTTGGACAGGGGGAGACATAATATATTTTGTCCCCCCATTATTTTGTGGTAAAAAATAATGTAGTTGGGCAAATTTCATGGTTACATTACTGTTGGAAACGTTTTCCCAGCATGAGACCAGGGAATAAATAAGAAAAATGAGCATTATCACTGGATTATCTGTAGACACAGTACAGAGATTTACTATGTAAATTGAATTGTCATGATTTTTTATAATTGTGTTGGTTAATTTGAATTACCGAATCGCTGTGCACATAAACTTCGCTCAACACGAATTCCTACGCTGGTCTGTAGCATGCAATCAGAATACGGTTGCCACCAAGCGCGTAGTCAGGAGGGCAACGGGGGCAATCTCCCCCCAATTCCAAAGTTTTCAGGTTAATAAATATTTGAAATATAAGCCAAAGATATACTTCAGTGCAAATTAGCAAAACTGCCTCAAGGAGCCTATCCTACTTCAGCTTTCAATCGAATAAAAACTTGTATCTGACCTTTTATAATCAATGACTGCAAGTAAAAGCAGTATGAGTAACGTTTTTCGCAGCTGTTTTGGCGAACCAGCTTGCTGTATCCCACCTAATGGTTATGTAAGCCTCATTTCAAGACCATCGCGAATTTACCTTTGATTACCGTGGGTATTACAAATATAACCTTTCCTTGTTCCAATGCCAGCATAGCCTTAAATCCATATGTAGATTTTTGTTTTTGCGCAGGTCTGAAACTAGATGCGTGAATATGGCGGTGATATAGATTTTGTATGTCTTGAAGCTGAAGCCTTGGCTAAGAAGCGATTCAGTTTCAAAGTCTTCTTCATTGCGCCATAGTCACTGTTTAGCAGCAATAGCATTTATTGTGGATATTTATTTGTGATGACATGTGTAGTGACGGTTCAACCAAAATTATGTGGAGCCTTAACGTTTTCATCAATGGTTTCCCTCTGTCTTGGCGGCGAGTAAAAAATCAGTCTTGTCAAGATGTTGGACTCTGACCTACTGTGGATGAGCTCAGTGTTTCAAATTTCATCTGATGTTAATTACCACCCTCTCCCAGGTTTTTTTGAGGTGTTTCAGGGACCCGATTCGGGTCCCTAGAATTGAAAATCGGGTCCCTAGAATCAGAGAAATCGGGTCCCTAGAATCACAGAATCGGGCCCCTACAGGTCCACACGGGCTACCTAACACTTTCCTTAAAAAAACCTGCCCTGTCCTACAGTAAATAATTTGAAATCATTTAACTGCAACGAGAAGAGTCAGTAGCAAAATCTAACGTGTAGCAAGATGCTTTTCATTTTGTAAGTGCTGAGGGAATTGACACTGCCATTACTTACAGACAACTTGTAAAATTTAAGGTAAAGCTCTCGGAAAGGGTCACCCAAACATTGCCATTGCGAAAGGTAGATGTGGGATTACATGTTTAAAAGGGTTAAATTTGTTTCGCATTTCAATTTATGAACTAAATTCAAGAGCATAATATACATACGAAAGGAACAAAACTTTGTAAAGTTTACATCTGGACACTTAAAAGCTACCTCCTTTGCCACATTTTCTCAGAATTTTTGCTTTATTTTGAAAAACATATGACTGCTTTAGAGTTTCTTTAAATGTGGCTCTAGAGTGGTACATAACCGTTTTAACTGAACAATGGTGCAAAGCTCAAAAGAGGGTGGCATGGTATCTCTGAAAAAGAAGAGCCCGAGGCGACTGCCACGTTATCTTACCCTACTATCCATCCCTGAGCTTGCAATCTGTCTTGTTGGCAAAACGCATGTGACTAAAATGAAAATAAATTTGATTTTTTTCCATTAGAACTTCAAATTCCGCAGACAAGTTATGTATTTTCTAGAAGCCCGTGATTTGCAAAATTTACTTACGTGCAGTGCTAAGCTATCTTTACATGCAGCTGAGCGTGGTCAATAAGTTTTGTAATATTGTAATTGCGATTGTGCTTATAGTTTAATTTCATTTTATATTTCAATGAAGTCAGTTAAATTTAGCACAGTCTCATTAAACAATTTAAACGAATTAAGTTAAAGTAGCTGCAAAGGTTTTACGGAATAAGTTGAACATACCCAAAAGGTCTCACGGATTATCAAAAGTCAAAACATTTTTCAAACGTGTTGAAAGACTCTAGCGTTTACGTTTATCAACAACTCACGTGAAAATTTAGAAATTTTTCGCTCAACAATTCGATGACAACGGGATCCACTTTTCATATGCGCGAAAGTTTTGTAGAAGGCCTACTTCGGAAGTCAGTGTCTCAGTTAGAACAAACTCCCTTTCCAGCTCGGCTTCGATTGAAAGATCAATGTTGGTGTACACCCGAAGCGTGTAAACGCAGTAGACCTATAAGAAGCGCAATCGTAATTGCGGCTGTGACGACTTCTTGCTCATAGCATTGAGAGGTTTACTAGCGCTTTTGCAGGAAAGGTTTATGAGCAAATGGTGGCATTGATCCAAAGTAGAAGCTTGGAACTTCACTATCAAAACTTTTAAAACTTGTCAATTCAACGAAAGCAGACTTTTGCTTGTCGGCTTAAATCTGAACACAATTGTTCAGGAGAAAACGCCAGAAACATGCACGCTTCGTGAATGATGCTTTACAACAAGGAGCATTAAAAATTTAAATGCTGAAATTCGGTTATTGCCCCCGATTAAAATTTCTGGCTACGCGCCTGGTTGCCATTGCTAGTATTTACCAAAAGATACTGTGGTTTGGTCTTGGTTTGATCTATGTGGTCTTGTGGTTTGTAGCAGTACATTTAATTTCGGAACCGACCAAATTTGAGTTGATTATCACAATTTTTGAGCATAATTATGTCTATTTGAGCCCAACGCTCAGAATTAATGTTTTTTCATAGTAAATGCAGCGCTAAGTGCTAGATATCTAGATATAGCACCTACCACCACCATGGGCGTAGCAAAGGGAGGCACTTGGGCCATGACCACCAAAATATATAAATTCCATGTGTCCCCCATTTTTCCTAAAAGCTTTTACTACGGTTGAGTGAACAAGGTGACGTCATCGAAACGCAAGTAATTTGGCAAACTCGGTCCCTGGTGGCTGCTGAATTGTTTGTAGTCCTAGAACCCATCATAACCAGAGGTACCTCCCAAAAATGTGGCCTATTGGATGACATGAAAATATCGCACAGGATTAACCTACCCAAAGTACCTGCGTGACCATGAAATGTTTGTCGAAGTTCGTGATCGTTTTTCATCACGGAGTTATAAATAAACTTTAAAAGAACGGCAACATAAATATCAGGGGAGGCCTTGTGAATGGTACTCGTTGCTAGTCTCAGGTTAAGTGTTTTATTGGTATTTTCTGTTAAGATATTTTTGCAACCAGCTTTGTTGCTACACACGCTTTTTGAGACTGAAAACTAAACATTCAAAGATGATGTTTTGTCTTCAACTGTTGCTCGATGGAGCGTAATGTGATGAAATGACACCAATGTCATCAAGCCAATATCGGCGACAACAAAGGGTAAGTTCATATGAATTTCTGTTTACATAGAAATAAGGCAATAGTAACGAAAATTTTTGAACAAACTGAGGAACTCGGACGATGATTTTTTTAGTTATCTCGTGGAATATAACAATGTTTATACAAGAAATAAATATTTTTATTACAGAATTCTCATGAGGTGATGATTACAAGTGAAAATACAAATACATGTTCACACAGTATGGCAAAAAATTGTTCACAAGAACAGCATGCGCAGGCGTTTATCGCAGCAAAACTCACCGTAGAAGTTGAATTTACTAAAAGCAAGAGTTTTTTTCTTCATCGTTGCTTTTATGATAGAATTGTCGCATTTCTGTTGCAGTTTTTCACAATTTTTAAAAAAGGAATTATTTCAAACTATGAAAATTCACTCAAAGACATTTACAAACCAGGTTTTACTGATTCAAGTACATTTTTTATGTCTGTAAAGAACATTAGAATCACCACTGTTTGCCACATCACAACATGTCACTTATCTTCCTCTATCCTCCCCCCTTTCCTCCACATATCCTCCCACACTTCAGTTTCCTTCCACACTTCCTCCGCAACTTCGTTATCATCGACCAAATTTTTGCTCATAGCGATGAAACTGAGAACTCGGCTCATCCACTTGCACTTATCTTCCTCCCTCACTGATGTCACTTCCAACATTTGATTTTTGAAATCTTGCATGAGCGGGATCACGTGATGCTTCACAACCTCCTTCATCGTGACGTCACGTTCAATCATCCTCTTGTTCGCCCCATGCATTCCTCCCCACCACACACCACCAACACGCAAACTCATCCCATTCAAATCTCCTTCCTTCTCAAACAGAGAAGCTGCTGCCAAGAAAACAGGAATAGATTTTGCGAAGCGACCAGCTTCGATCAGCAGATCGTCAACAAATCTTCTCAACTCATCTCCTGTTGTGATGGTCTCATGTGTGATCAAATAATTCACTTCTTTGTTTATTTTTTTTGGTTCTTCGAATTTCCTTGTTGCTAAGCAACTTTTATTTTCTTGCAACAAACTTGGTACTTGGCTCAACTTTTCTGGTGACGTCGAATTAACTGAAAAATGACAAGAAAAAGTAAGTTTTGTAAAGTGTATACAAAAGTGATTAATGTTGTAGTAAATTTAGGTGAGAATTTAAGGTTTTAAATTTTTTGACTTTTTATAAAAAACTGAAATAAATCCGCACTTGAGTAATTAGTGATGAGATTCCGTGAACTGAAAAGTGATAAAGTGCGTTTTACAGGAACTGAGTTTTTTCTGAATTCTGTAAACTATGAAAAAACTTTTTGCTACACATTGGTTTTGTCATATTTTCTGTGTTTGTTGAATGATTTGTTTTTAAATTTTGATCTTTGTTTATGGAAAAGTTGTTGCTTTCAGTCAAATACGCTTTTGTTTGCTCTGTACCTCAAGCTTGTCTATAACGTCACAGAGGCCATTCTTTTCCACTTAACGTATTTTTCGGATTATAAGGCGCATTTAAAATCCTTTATTTTTCTCAAAAATCGAAAGTGCGCCCTATAATGCGGTGCGCTTAATGAATGAATCTGGTTGTGCTTTCTCATCTAGAACCAATTGCATGTTGCGAAAGGTGCTGTTCATTAAATTTATAATGCTTCACAGATGCTAGCTTAACGTACCAGGTAAAAACATCTGAGTCCGCACAATAGCTATTGACTGACAAACACTTTGTGGTGAAATTAATTCCACTTAATTCGCTTCCAGTTTTGTAGTTTGATTTAAATATTGCTCCCAGTTTACCATTCTGGATTTAAAAATAAAACTTTCTAACAATTTTACTTAGTATGTTTTGATTTTTGCCAAGTTGTGGACATGGTGATTGCTGCTTGTTGAGAGAACTGCTGCTGTGTAATGCAATGAAATCGCTTGTCGTTTCTCCTCCTTCCACCTGAAATAAAGAAAGTTAATAATATAAACTACTGTCAAACTAGTGTCAGAACCTGCCATTATTCTTAGTTGTAAGGATTATGCCCAAGATTTACAAGCATTGTATATGCTATATCAAAAGAATCTGTTTCATGTAATAACATAACTGTTTGAAAAAATAACATGAACAACTAGAAAACAAGCAACAAGGGCTTTTTTCTCAATTTCAATCTAATTTACCTTGTTATTCGGTGATTTTAGTAAAACTATCAAGACTAGAAATACATTTTGGAAGTCAAAAGTATCAATATTTGAGGATGAATTTTGAATTGAAACAACTTGACCTGATTTGTTTGTACAAAATTGCAGACACCTGCACATCCCAACATGAGCATTTTTGTTTACATTTATGCCGTTTTTCATCATTTTGATTAACAGAGTAGTCACTTGAATGCAATAACTGACATGCAATACCTTGCAATCCCAAACCCAGGCGACATTGATGTTGCAAAGACAAGAAACAAACGAAACTTTGTACTGGTCTTTTAGTCTACAATAGAACTTAAAAGGCAGTATTTAGATGTAACTATGGCTAATCCGTGGGTTCGTCTTAGCAGCTACATCAAGGAAGATATTCGCAGGTCAATGCCTGTTTGATCCCCCTATTGCTTCTGACACCTT
>Ga0210059_1009568_pt1 | contig 15114 bp, 7 predicted proteins | sample Ectturendosymbi2_FD_188042 | JGI IMG/M metagenome (GOLD analysis project Ga0210059, IMG submission 188042) | Ecteinascidia turbinata endosymbiont from Florida, USA - Sample 2 (SPAdes) (version 2) | ecosystem: Host-associated > Tunicates > Ascidians > Unclassified | place: Key West, Florida...
AGTTTCCAGTAAAAACTTCAGCGAAATACTACCACCTAACGGTTGGCGCCCAGGGCCAGGCAAAGTGGGCCAAGGTGGCCTAAAGTCCTCCACTTATGACGTCACTCACAGAAACCGGCACCCCCAGGCAAAAATTTTATTTCTAGTGCAATCTACTAGACTGGCCGATCCGTTTGAGCCATTGAACAGCTCTCTAGCGCAATCAGCGGAGGAGCTAGGGCGTTGGTAAGGCAACTGAAAACTGCTGTTTTTTAGGCCGAAATCAAAGTATGAATATAACGTAGGCCGGCTCTATACGTGTTAAGTTGGCGTAAGGCAAATAAGCAATGGTGCAATGTTGCTTCTATTATTAGCCAATAAACATTTGAAAAATTCCAAAAAAATACAAATATCGTTGGCAGGCAGTAAAGACATGTTATAACACTTCCAATCAATTAGGAATTCACCAAGGTGGCATAAAATACTGTATTAAGATGAAAGTATGAAAAATGAGGTGGAACAAAACTTTTCTGAAGTGTATGGTTGCAGATTAGACAAAAATATGGTTCGTTCTGTGGCAGTACTGCCATTCAAAACACTAATTTACATAATATGTTTAGTATAATGCTTTGACACATTGTGAATTTGAGGTTTGACAGTTGAAAAGCTTTATTATCTTAATTCTTTAATTTCACTGTATGTGTTGATAGGTTACAACATTCTTCTGACGCAGTTTGGATTATCTTGTAAACACACAGGACTGTGTCATTGTTGTCTAAATCTAGTGTTTTACTCTAGTTATGCCTCTGACAAACATCTGCACTGAGTTCTGTTTTAGATATGTCTGTCATGTTCTAGAGCAGGGATTCCCAACCTTTATTTGACCATGTACCCCTTCAGCATTTTTGCAGATGAGTATATACCCTGAAATTTCTTATGACAAAAATACTGAGTGAAATAACAAAATTCCACTGAATTTTTAATAGAACTTTTAAATTTTAGAACTCTAAAGGTAGACTCTGTTTTTATGTCTCCCAAGTTAATTTGTTGCAACTGTACAATAAATGTACCCCTTCAGATAGGCAAATGTATACCTAAGAGCACATGTACCCTAGGTTGGGAATTCCTGTTCTAGAGTGTGCTTTATCCTTAATAGCCCATAACTCATAAACAAGTTCATTGCAGATATTTTGCCTTGGAGCTTATTGGATTTGGCGCAATATTTTTTATGCTGATAATGTATTATCCAATAGAAATATTTTATAGCAAGTATCTGAGTTGTGAGCTTTCCATGGCAATCATTATTGGTAAGTAAGCTACCATATGTTTTTATCACAAAACCTATAGTTTGGATATACCTGTTGTTTCTCTTATAGGAGTTGGTGCTGTTGGTGGCATATTCATCACTGGTATCTGGTGGAGGTTTGGATATGCTGAAGTGTTAAGCCTTTGTATAGGATTTCTGGGAGGTTTTTTGTTATCCGGTATTGCCTTTATGACTCCTCTCACCAATTTGGCTATTTTCAGGTGCTGTTTTCCGTATTCTTTATAGTTGCCAGTGAAATTTTGTGTTGTATTTTTATTTGTGTATGTGTTTCCTCGGTCGTTACTCAATCTTCTTGTTCACAGAGCAAGAATGGCATATGTACTCACATTCTTCTGTGTAACGCTTTTGTACATATTCTTTGGTATTGTCATAATCAAGCCACATAGGATGTGCATTGTGACCTCATCATTTGTTGGCTCGTTTCTGGTTGTTGCAAGCTTTGGAAGCGGGTTATATCAAAACCTGTGTTCAGTAACTGGACAGTTCCTTCCGTTTGTTATCAATAAGATGTTTGGTCAGCATTATGTTGGAAATGCCTTTTATGTAGTGCATCTGTACACTGCAGGTAAGTTGCATGAGCATAGCCTAATGACAATAGTTTTCGGATGGTAACTAGTGAAACTACAAAGCGACCATTGGTGCTTGTGTTGCACGTTCAGTTGTTTAAATGTAGAAAAGTGCTGTTTTTCTTTTGCAGCTAGTTTTAAGTGGCTTAAGCAGAAAGATCATTGCTTCTCAAAAGACAACAGAGGTCATTTGCTAGCATGTGATATTGGGCCAGTTGCAAAATATCACGAATACTGCTTTTACTTCCCTGGACACAGTTTGCCAGAAGTGGTGCTGATTAGAAAACTATAGCGTGTTTCTGGGACTTATATCTATCCCGACAATTGCTGCTACAGAGATAAGCCCATGCTTTAATGCACTGGCTGAAAAGCTAAACCAACCACAACGTTCTAACTAAAGTAGAAAGTGACTTTCTTATTCTGAGTTGTAAAGTAAATGCATTTGTAAAATAAATTATGCAATAAGTTCTGCATATCATGCCTTGTTACCTTTCAAAGGACAAAACCTTTAATGTAGTGGCATTTCCGTTTCGCTTATTCTTCTTTACACAAAGAACCCATACATCTTCTCCTGATCCAACTTGCTGTCGAATTTTAGAAACCAGGCTGACCTGCGAGCCAAAACACTCCACCACCCTTGATTGAAGCGAATTAGTGAAATTTCATATTGAAATTTCTTACTCATTGAAATCAATGTACCTTCTACAAAATGCCTTTCCCTCCGCATCTTATACTTAAAAGCCAAATGCGACCTATCTCTGCTTTATCTTTAATCGTTTCAGGGCATTTGTAACAAAACTGCAGCTACAAAAAAAGTGTAAAAATGATTTTGGATCTGACCGGATTTTTTTTCTGGCCAATTCCGATTCTGGTAAGAAAGGAAAATATTATTTCCCGTATAGCCCAACTTGAATAGGTCGTTGCGTTTGCATCATCATTAGGGCAAGTTTTTGAAACTTTTGTACAGCTTCTAACAGCTTCCTAAATACTCAAAGTATATGTAGTTCAATATCTTGAGCTGTTTCCAGGAATTTTATATTGCAACTTTTTCGATCTTTACGTGCAATTTTTTACTGCAATTTTTATCAAGTATTGCGCGAAATGTAAAAGTGTAATTAAAGAAATACTACAAAACTACTTCAGTTTAGTTCTATTCTCTTTGATTGCATGAAAAAGTGTTATATGACAAATCAGCTGCGTCTCAATGTTATCTATGACGAAACATTTGGTTTGCAAGCTAGAAGTGTTACAACCCCAGCCAAGTACGACAGTGCCCGAGCTCAATTGAGGTGGAAGTGCGGAAAATCTTGGCTTTTGGCCAAGTCCGCGCAAACGAAAATAGGTTGTGTGAAGTCTTTCGCAGTCAAATGTGTGCATAAATGCAACTTTCGTTGAAAATAAATACGCAATTTTCTCACTTTTTTACTGCAACAAAAACTTGCCCTAATCATCATATAAGGCAGGGGTTCCCAACCTGGGGTACATGTACCCCCAGGGGTACATTTGCCTATCCGAAGGGGTACATTTAAGGCTAGCAGAAGATAGCAAAATATATTCACATATTATTTATTTCCAGATATTTATACATATATCACTGAGTATTATTTCCAAAAATCATTGTACGCTTATTGTTAAATATGTCGGTGAATGAACAAGATAATATATTTTGTCATAGTAAATTTTAGGGGTACATTTTCATCTGTCAACATGCTGAAGGGGTACATGCTCATTTGTTGAAATGCTGAAGGGGTACATGGTCAGAGAAAGGTTGGGAACCCCTGATATAAGGTTTCGTGTTAAAGAATGCACTTCCTGGTGTTACTTCGAATAACGCAAACGACAGCTTTAATCCTCCTCAGTAACAGCAAGAACCTTTAATTGCGCGACTTTTATACGATTTGAAACATACTGTAAAAAGAACGGCTTTTAATTCACGGGCTTTGACGTCACAGTGAGAACGTTGATCTCATAGCGTCTGTGAAATAGTATTTCTATTGAACATTGGCATTTCTCCTCACCTTGGTTATAGCATACTTATTAACGTTAGAGAATAGCGGCTAGTTGAAGTTTATAATCTGCCGTTTCCCACTGAAAAAAACACTGACCAAACACGTTTACTAGTAATTACTCTTGCTTCTGTCTGATGTATCAACTTCCCAAATGAGAGAGGCTGTTTTACTTATGAATTATTGAAACGATTTCAGCGGAATGCCGACTTCAGAGCAAGTCGCTTTGAAGCACGGAGGGAACACCCCCTCAAGTCGCGTATCCCTGGTTAGAAAAAGTATCCTGCTGTTAATTGGGCGCAAGCAATCAGCACCAGTTGTTGTAATGGTATGCTTGTTTGAAAATCATTAAAGTACTTCTAGTTCTATTGCCTCGCGAACACCAGTGCAGACAAAACTGCGCTTGTTCTGAATGCATTGATACAGGAACTTGCTTTCCTCCATCCCGACAGCTTTGTGCCCAGGGTTCCAGCTCCAGGCGTCTAATTTGTTTGGCTCCGGCTCCAACATCTAGAAGTTTTGGGCTCCGACTCCAGAACAATTTGGTCCGTTGAAAACCAAAAACTATTGTAATATTGGTAAAACTCGCTTTCCCCACAAACTATGTCTGTGGAACCGGAACCCAAATTTCAGGCTCCGGCTCCACCATCAAAAAAATTTTGTCTCCTCCAGCCATCCAAAATTGCTTGGGCTCTAGCTCCATAGCCCTGTTTATGCCGAGACCTGCCTGTTTGCTGAGACTCGTAAGACAATCTAACCAGAGCAGGTAAACTCTCTCCGTGACCCAGAGGTGTTTTACCCATGTCGCTAATCGCTACCATTTCAAACAGAAAAATCTTTGTCTTCCTCGTTCATTTCCTCTGTGTTACTACGTGCATAACTCGCAGCAACTTCAGGATTGTTTCAGATTACGTCTTCATCTGTGTGTGGTGTGTCTTGTTTCTGTGCGGTCTCCTGACCCAGCTGAAGTTGCAGAGAGGACGCAAACCTTTTCCAATGTCGCCCTACCAACTGAAGATCAACACATCAACGGCCCCTACACCATGCCCACCTGCTATTAATGATGAAACTCCCAGTGAGCATTATTTCATTTTTTGCGTTGTTTTTTTTTGATAAAAGTTGTCCTTATTTAGCGCATTTCGTCACATCATCGTGTCACATATCACTTTCCACTAAACACCAGCTTTGGTTTTCCGTATTTTTTCTGCTGAATTAAGAAGCGAAATTGACTATTCAAATTTCAATGGTTAATTAGCCATTATTTTGTGTAGCCAACTCAGGGGCGACTCCAGGTCAACAGCGTAACTCAGGCTCATCACACAACGCTCTACACCAGGGCTTCTCAAACTATAGGTCGCGACCCCATTTGGGTCGCGAAACAAATTGGCTTGACAAAAACATTTTTTGTAAACTTAACAAGGAAATCAAAAGTGGGCTTGCAGTGAATCTATTTCTAGTTTCTTGTGCATTTTCAGAGGCAATATCTTGCTTTATGCTGTCAGGATGTCTTCCTGAGCTAGCGAATGATAATAATAATCAACCATACACAACACGTTATGCGTTGTTACGTCATGATTGTTTTGACACTTGACCAATATTGACCTGCATTCACTCCGACACGAAGGCATGCTTCTGTTTAGAACTCTAGGTTCAACTTTAGTCTTAAACTACTCGGTGTGCTCTCAAAGTAGTTAGCCTAATTATGTCTAACCCAAATGGCTTACTGGGCCAAAGTTTGTCACTGCCTTGACCAGGGCCGCAAAATGAATAACATATTATTGAGGGCTGCACACTGAATGGCCTGCTTTGATCTTAGCAAACTAAATTTAGCTAACCTAACATACTGAAGTGTTCGAATCCTAACTGCAATGGTAACAGACGTGATAAAGTGGCACTGAGGACCACCTGCATCAAAAATGTCGAATTCAAGATTATCAAAATAAAGACAGGTTGTCAGTATGTAGGATACTTTTACACTACTGCGAAAACCTACATTAAACTGGGCCGCATGCGGCTCGCGGGTTGGACATAGCCGACCTAGCCCCTAGAAAAGCTTTCAGTTTATAGAACACAGTTCCAGAAGCACTTTGGACCTAGAATAAGGACAAGTATGATCCACAAACCATACTCAATTGAAATTTCAGGAGATCACACATCTGCCATGCCCAGGATGAGTTTGCAGAGATATTAAACGACAAAAGTTTGCAACTGGAATTTTCAAAACAGAGTGTATGTCATTTTTGGATAAGGACAAGAACTCAGTGCCCAGTCTGATCTAGAGTCTCCCATTCATGAACTGTTAGTGTTTTGCACAACATATTTGTATGAAGCAGTATTCTCAAAATTGATAATCATCAAGTTCAAAAACCGGTCCTTTTTGAAAAATGCTGCAAATTCCCTTCGTTCTGCGTTGTTTTTATCAATCTACGACTGGAAGATCTGTGTAAAAATTTTCAAACGTGTCAATCCCAATGGTTGTGCTTGATAACTTCTATAAACTGAATTGTTTCTTCGTTAATTTTTTCGCCTGTTTCCACTACTTGTTAGTGTTATCACTAGGGCAACCAAGTTTTGACCTAAAAACTGAAAATTTTGACTTTGTAATTTACAAATTTTGACGTTATTTTGACGTATAAATTTCTTGCGTTTGCAACTGCAAAACAATTCAGCCTTAGGTGTTGTGGTTAACTCAGAAGCATATTCATGCTCTATACTTGGAAAACATTAGAAATGATATATTGATATGTACATTAATAACTAAAGTAGAGTTAAACCTGAGAACATCATAAAGTTGAAACTCTGTTTCTAGTACTGTGAGACCACGTTTCTTGCCTTACCACGCGCAGCCTACATAATCAGTGGTTCGCAACCACTGTTTTGGACCCTTTGTGCTGCCCTCAGCAGTCTTTCAATACTGCAAAACCTTCAATACTTTGTGTAGCAGACTTTGTTCTGCAATAAAGCAAAACGCCTCAAATGATTTGTGTTAAAATTCCATTTAGTGCGGCTCTCTAACAAAATCGTAAGTTTGGATTTTGCCCTCTTAAACGAAAAGGTTCAAAACCACTCCTACATAATATTCAATCGTCCTGTAGTGGGCAAAACGAAATTATTACGCCAGAAGGAAGTCGTAACAAACCCACTATTATAGAGTTGCAACTAAACTTACAAACGCATATCAATACCTGCTGTAGTTTCAATAAAATATCGATGAAGAGGAAAAAAACTGTGCTGCAAGATAAGTTTGACTTTTTTTGACCTAATGACTTGGGAGTGGCTCATGGTATGAGCGTGAAATTTGTTTTGTCGACGTTTCACAGATTTTTAAAAAGGCAGAAATTTTTTGACTGTATTGACTTGTGTTTGCCCTAGTTATTACTGTACAGTTACTTTCGTAGAATCTGTGCATTTGCTATCCATGAAGGGGGTCGTATAGAAAAACGTTTTTTAAAATGGTGTCGCAAAACAAAAAGGTTTGAGAAGCCCTGCCTTGTACTGACTGAATGCAACCATTTGAGGTTTGCATCACTGAAATTTAATTTGCTCTCATTCTGGCTGGCACTATTGTTGCTTTGTGACGTCATTAGCGTAACAATGCATGAGAAGGTCTCGTGAAAACTAGTCTATTGTTACGTAACGCACGTCACAGAGCAATGATAACGCCAGTTAGTCTTTTGCGTACTAGGTTAATTCGTATTAGGCCGAGTTACTGGACATTCTTTCGTTCGTTTGAAATTATTCTCGAAAGGGAACTGTCCATTAATATGGAATTCAAATGCAGTGTTCTATGCAAATCCATTGCTTCAAAAAACATTCAATTTGATATGGATTATATTTTTAAAAATACTGTACTTAATTGCAGAGGGCAGCTCGGGCTCTGACGGATGAGCTCGAGTAAACCTCTGCGCACTGGGCTCATTCATGTTAGCACGAGTTACTGGAGACTTTATCATTCGTTTGAAATTATTATCGAATGGGAACTGTCCATTAGCTTGGAATTTAAATCCTATGTTCTGTGCAAATCCATTGCTTCATAAAAACATTCAATCTGATATGAATTGTATTTGAAAGAACACTTAACCCGGCAGCTTGGACTCTAACGGATGATTCCGAGTAAAGCGCGAGCAACGTATTCGAGAGACCGCCAACTATGAATGAAAATTTGTGATTCAGGTCACCTGCAAAACGAACGCGAAAGGCTAGAAATGGAACGAAAATATATTGACACTGACAAGGCCCACTGAAAAGATCCCGAGTTCACAACCGTAATGAGTGAAGTCGATAGTGGCACAAATATACAAAGCAAGCTCGCTTTCTGCACTATAAAGCGTAATCGACGACTCGACCTGAGCCCGAGTGCCGGAGTCGCCACTGGCTTACAGCCAATGCACTGAACGGTAAACTAAGTACGCTCTACAGCAGTGGTTCCCAAACTGGGGGTAAGTTACCTCCTGGGGGTAATGCGGAACCGAAACCACAATGTTGTTCTATATTATGAGCGATCACTACGAAATAATGGGGTAACAAGACATAGTCGCTGCCTTAATTTGGGTAACGGCTAGTGTCAGATTACGTAGGTAGAAATCGTGGTTACCGGTAATTAGAATCTGTCGTCACCGGCTTCATCCTCTTCCTAATCTCGTTCAGGCACCACGTCATCGAGTGACGACAGTCACTGCTCGAGTTTCTGCAGTAGGGATTATGACGGTGATGTCAGCGACACGCCAGAAAATGAGTGCGACGACGACACTGCACGCCTGTTGAACCAATTGGCGTAACTTGTCTCCAACAGAGCATTGTATGAAAGAATAGTGTTACGTTTAGGGCCAGGCGGCTTTGTCAATTCTCAAAAAAATCTGGTAGAAGTTACGTATATGTGTGGAATATGCCCAAAACAAAAACTATTAAATCGGTGGCTTATATTGTGTGACATCGAAGCAGCTAAATGTTAACTTTTTCTTGGGTTGTGCGACTGAGGGTCAGTAGTTTGCAATACCAAAGTTCAAGATCCACAACAAGCCTCACGACATTTAAACTGAGCATACACTGTGAATACTTGCCTCCGTTTTTGGTCTCGATCAACGAGTCCATTCTCAGAAACCAAAACAATTGAGTTTATCATGAAATACCTCGCGCTCCATGTTGTAAAAGAGTAGTGTACTATGAGTATTGCTTCTGTCATCGTTGCGAACGTTACCCTGCTATTTTTGTGCGTACTAGAGCACCGCTGTTTTGTTACATATGCTCTGATTCTTTTGTCGCTATCGTTTCGTGTTGATCTCACGGCACTATTGCCACACCTCATTCTGCGAATCTGTAGCCTTTGCAAACGTGATCGTCATACGTTTTGCAGCTTTCACGCGCAACTTACATCGTAACTGCGCTTTTTTAGCAAAGCACAGTTTTTGTGTTTTTCCTTATCTTTCTTGCAACGATTGTAATGATCGGGTACATATTTTCGGCAATGTTATGTAGCAAGAGACTGACGCTTTCGGTAACTGATTGAAAATTTGAAGTGATTCGAATTACGATGGAGAATGTTTCTTATAATACTAAGCAGAAGGGGTGCGGCAGGAAATACAGAAAACTAGGTCAGATTTTTGGGAACACCAATTTCACAAATCCCATGTCTAGCCAATAAGTCCCTACGTACGTGACACCGGTGAGAGTCGTTTTTTAACAATAAATTTTTCTCGCTCTGTACTTTGCAAACCAAGCCACTATTTCCGTTTAAGATAGTATTCCTTTATGCTCAATGCACCGTCAATTAAGCTATATGTGGCGGCGTCCTGTGGTTTCTCAATGTTCCACCGCTGACGTTTGGCTTTGCTCAATGAAAGCGGTCGCCGATCAACTGAGTTTCACGATGATCATCGAGCCAGCGCTGTGTACGTTGCAAGCTGGGTAACCGTAATTTTTCTACGGCACTTTAATCGTTTTCGTTATGCAAGATTTGAAAACTTTGCGCCTCTTGACTTTTTGTTAAGTTTATGTTTTTTCGTATTTCTGTTAAACAAACGCGCAGACAATGGTGTTTTTGTTGAAATCGTGCAATTTTGTGTTTTGTTTGTGTAATTGTAAACTTTTTTCTCATCCGTTTCGCTTATTGTTTAGAAGTGAGACAGAAATCGGCCTTGAGTATTATATTTGTGGTAAAGACCTACGAAACGGTGCAGATTTTGAATGATGAATGTTAACAAGCAAGATCTTTATAATCAGGTTGCTGTACGTCATAAACCATACTGGGTTTGAAATGTTCGTGTTTGTTTCGCCAATACGTTACAGAGTTAAGGGTGATAAAAAAATGAACAGCTTGGTCAGGATAATTCAACAGCGTCCAGTTATGCTTTCGAAAAAGCCTCGGAAGAAATTAGAATAAAAAAAAACTGAGATTTCAAAACTTTCCAAACAACGTCCCTTGCGCAAAGGTCGAGATAGTTATTGCAGCCTTTTGACAACTGCAAGGACGTAGAGGGTGCCGCGGGTTCAACAACTTCGTTCAAGTGAGGCATCAACTTCTTGCAAGTTATGGGGCAATTGAACTTGAAAGGATCAATGGTGTGGAAACCTGTGGCTGTGTGGCATTTATTAAATTCTTGCATAGAAGCAGTGTTTAGTTTTTTTTTAGAAGACCGTCTCGGTCTACCACCATCAAAATACACTAAAACGACCATCTCGGTATTCAGATGAAATAGTTGCGGTCTCTCAACGCGTCTTTGCGGTAAGCAAGGTCAAGCCTTGAAAACCCTGCCTAGAAATTACATTCGCTTTGGATTTCTACGAACTAAACCTTAAAAGCAACAATTTGTCGTGTGCATATCGAAAATACGATGGAAATTTGGTTTAGAACTAGGCTGCCGTTTGATTTCAAAAATACACCCAAGTGCACGGGCGGATGCAGCCAGTAAGGTTGGGGGGGAGATTTAAGTAAATTGGTAGTCAAGTCTCACAATGGCTTCGCTAGTGTAAGGATGAAATATACTTCACAACACTGCTGTGACCAAACAATGGACAACAAAATGACCTTTATCGCGAATGCTGTTTTCCGAATTGTAAAAAATCATGGTGAATGAAGTTACTTTTGTAGCTTGTAGGGGAGGCGATCGCCCCTGACTAAGCTCATTGTTCTTGGGAGGCGGGGAGGATAAAAGTTTTTGCAAGCGCACAAAATAAACTTATTTTTCGTTTTATTCTAAGGACGAATTAAGGCAAACCAAATTTATGATGGATAGTTGGTGCATGATGTACTTTCTTTTGCTCCAAGAATAAATGATTGCCGTTTTGTTTGTCACAACTAGGGTTGTATTATCCGGACAACCGAGAGTTTTTTTGCTATCCGATATCCGGATATATTCCTGTCGGTTAACCGGATAAAAAAGTAACGTTACTAATGAGTTTTACACTTTTTAACGCCCTGCAAATCCTCGAAGTCACTATATGAAGCCCGCTATCCAGCCCGATTTTGTGGAAGCAGAAAGGGCATTCAGTGCATGTGGATTGTGGACTCTGCTACGACTCCACAATCGATGCGTTGTGCTTCATACGAAATGCGTTGCCAAAGCAGTGAACGTTAAAAATGCATAGTTTTCGTAATACAGTAGAATTTGCCTAATTCGTCACCTAAAGGGGATTAGAAAAAAGTGACGAATTAGGCAAACAGGTGAAAACTCTATCGTAGAAGCTCGTATACTTCATCACAGTAACTTGTATACACAGTGCTCTTATTTGCAGTGAAATGCAAGTTTATGACGTTATGGTTGAATACAACAATTAATTGCTCTGCTCTATCTGGACTCCTCCATTTAATCAACTACCTTTTAAATCTTCAATAAACTTTTCCGCATTCTCTCAATGGTGAGTCCGGTCGCGCTTCGCACCTCGTGTATAAATTCGATAAACAAATTGCGAGGCGCAGTAATTCTCAGGTAAAGATCCTTGATTTGTTTGAATTCCTAAACGTACCAGCTGCTTAGATATCAAAAGTGAAACTGCACATGACTAATTACACGAACCAAACGCTTCTTAGGCATAGAAAGAGGTGACGAATTAGACGATGGCGAATTAGGCGAACAGAAATGTACACAAAAGATTCTGCCGGGACCGACGAAAAAGTGACGAATTAGACGAGTTCTGTATATGCAACGCTGGATTTACCGATTTGACCGGTTGCTTCTAATCGGGCTACTCGTGCTAACCTACACAAACTTGCTGCTTGTGCAGTGCCGGAGCGGGTTTCACAGTGCGTGGGATCCGTTGCCAAGACGAGACTTCCGACGAAGTAGGCCTTCTACAAAACTTTCGCGCATATAAGAAGTGGATCCCATTGTCATCAAATTTTTGAGCGATTAAGTCACGTATGTAGCTGATAAACGTAAACGCTAGAGTCTTTCAACGTGTTTGAAAAATGTTTGGATTTTTGATAATCCGTAAGATCTTTTGGCTACGTTCAACTTATTCCGTAAAACCTTTGTAGTTACTTTAAACTTAGTTTGTTTAAATTGTTTGAGACTGCTAAATTTAACAGACTTCATTGAAATATAAAATGGAATTAAACTGTAAACACAATCGTACCCACAATATTACAAAACTTATTGACCACTCTCAGCTGCATGGAACGATAGCTTGGCACCGCACGTAATTAAATCTGTACAAATCACGGGCTTCTAGAAAATACAATAATTGTCTGCGGAATTTGAAGCACTCGTGGGAAAAAGTTCAAATTTAGCTTCAGTTTAGCCACTTGCGCTTTGCCAACAAAACAGATTCCAAGCTCAGGGATGTAGATTAGGGAAGGATAACGAGGCAGTCAACTCTAGCCATTCTTTTCCAGGGATACCGTGCCTCCCTCTTGAGTGTTTTGCACCATTGTTTAGTTAAAAAGGTTATGTACCACTCTAGAGCCACATTTAAAGAAGCTCTGAAGCAAGTCGTATGTTGTTCAAAATAAAGCAAAAAATTATGGGAAGCAAAATTAGGAGGCAGCTTTCAAGTGTCCAGCTGCAAAACCTTACAAATTTTGTTCCTTTCGTATGTACATTATGCTCTTGATTTAGTTCATAAATTGAAACAAATTTAACTCTTTTATCCACGTAATCCCACATTTACCTTTCGCAATGGCGGTGTTTTGGGCCTTTTTCTGAGAGCTTGCCCCTAAATTTAAATATCCATGCCTATGCAAGTTATCTCAGTATCTATAAGATAATGGCATTGTCAATTCCCTCCGCACTTGGAAAATAAAAAACACCTTGCTACTTACGTTAGATTTTGATTTACTCAGTGCCGGCGCTACCATTAGGCGGTTTCCTAGGGCGCTGGGCCAAAGGGGACGACAAAAAAGGACCAAAAATAAAATTGTGGTTTAGAAAGTGACGAATGTACACCAAGTAGAAGTAGATGCACATGATGAAAGTGAATGGAACACGTTCACGCAGTTTATTAGAAAATAGAGGTAAAATTGAAATGTGTCGTGTAAATGCTCGTAGTATTTATGCATCAAGGTGTCATAACAAACTTTATGATTTAGCTGTCGTAGCATCGGTTCATAATTTTGATATATTGTGTGTCACAGAAGGTTGGCTGAGCTCCAATGTCGATAATTCGTGCATTTCATTGTCTGGCTATTCAGAACCTTTCCGTCTTGACCGAAACTCCTTTGGTGGCGGCGTAATGGCCTACGTGAAAAGTGATTTATTTTACACTCGTAGACGCGATCTAGAAAAGCGTGGTGTTGAAATTATGTGACGAAATTTTGAATCAAACCATTAAAACCGTTTACTCCTTGCGGTATGTTATCAACCCCCAAATAGTGCTGCTGACTATGACATGACACGTTGCATATTTGTATTTTCATAACCTGCCTTTTATTAGTTCAAACGCTTATAGACACTTCTTATTAAGCTTCTTTTTATACGAAGAAATGGTACTTGTTAAGATTAACAATTTTTGTTTATTTGTTTGCAATAAAGCTGGACTTGGTTCCATCATCATAAAAACATTGTGTTGTTGCCGTTACTCATTCAGATAATTCAAAAATGATGGCCATAGCCTGTCTCAGCTTGTTTATTTTTTTGCAGATTTTGAAGTTATTTGGCATATTTTGATGTGCAATTTGGCATTTTTGGTCAATCTGGACCTGGCGGCCCTGATACGAAAGGTTCAGTCAGTTGGTGCTGCTGCGTTTCAGGCAAGAGGATATTGGTCAGAATGTGGTTGTTACGAGTTTAAGTCAGTGGCTGTGAGAATCTGACTGTTATGCGCATAACCGCTGTTAAACTCCCACAGATTTAAAAGTTACTTGAAATTTCTGCGGCCGACTTCGACTTTACAGAGTTTCTTCGATGATCATTAGTGTCCGATAAATAGGTCAAAAGCAATGCCCACTCGAGAGACTAAGGAAAAGAACCATTGTTAGTTCTCAAAACCTCAGAAGTTAGTATCGTTACCACACCAGTTGAGTAAAAAGTGTCACGTCATGAAAGAAAAGATTTGTTAGTCTTGTTTAGAACCAGCAGTTTTTGTCCAGTGGTTTGGCTGTCGCACGTTCAAATGTAGGGTTGCTCTTGTACACGCATGGGCGCAATTAGGTGGGGGACACGGGGGACGCCCCCCCTTTTTTCAGACAGTGGGGATATAATATGCCATGTCCCCCCACATTTTTCTCTTTAGGTTTCGTAATATATTGGTTACACATCAAGCTGTCCCCATCACATTTAACAACAAAATTGCACTTTTTGTACACGTGACTTATTCCACCATCCAAATCAAATGTGATTCAATAAAAATAATTTTTTGTAGTTGCAATATGGTGTGTGAGTTCTTTACGAGATTTGCAGTTTGTTCAGCCAATACAATGTATAAATTAAAAGTATGTTATAGTCTTCATGGATAATAATTTTACCGTATTTTCTGAAACGTTTAAAGCAAAAATAAACATATTTTCTGTTTTAAAGCATGCATTTTCTTCATGGTTATCTTTCGCAAAAATTGTACGTATATCTACTATTTCAATTATTAAAAAGGGCGTACATTTAAACTTTGCCATGTGCGCCATTTTGCATAAATACGCCATTGCATACTACGTTATCCAATGATTTACGTCAGTTGGAGATGTGGTCCGATTTGTGGGGTGTTACTTTTAATGCTGCAAAAACCCAAGTTCTTACCCTTACAAATAATCCATCTCTTCATCCTCCATTACAATTCTGCAACCAAGCACTAACTGAAACTGTTTCTCACA
>Ga0210059_1009569_pt1 | contig 15112 bp, 9 predicted proteins | sample Ectturendosymbi2_FD_188042 | JGI IMG/M metagenome (GOLD analysis project Ga0210059, IMG submission 188042) | Ecteinascidia turbinata endosymbiont from Florida, USA - Sample 2 (SPAdes) (version 2) | ecosystem: Host-associated > Tunicates > Ascidians > Unclassified | place: Key West, Florida...
GTTCATCAATTTATCTCCTAGCATTTCACCTCTGTTTTGTTTCCAAAACGCTAAGTTTTTGTTTACAAATTACATGCATACATGTTTGTTGATCATACTGTTTTTTATGACATTTGGTCACTCAAAGTTAGTAAGACAACAGAAATGTAATTATTAACTGGGTCTTCTATCGCCCCCCAATCGCCCATTTCTGCTTCACCGCCCACTTTGGTAACCACTGCTGTACATAGTAGATCTTGTATTTTCATCCAATTCATATTTTTTATCCAATTCAATTCATATGTTTGGCTATGTCATGTACAAACAGTGTGACCCACGATTGATGATCAATCAAGGAAAGTTTTACCGTTTTTGCACAACACAAGGACGTATTTTACTTATTTTTGGCAAGAAAACCTACAGTATGTAAAGTGCTAGTAACAACGCATTATGTAAACCCCAGACAACTACTCAAACTTTCAAAAAAACTGACGAGATAGGCGCTGTACGTCTGTAAAAGCAGACAGACAGACATATACTCACGAAGACCTTAAAAGCTATCTGCCTGTCTGCTTTTCCAGGCGTATAGGGCTTACACTCATCAGTTTCTTCAATAGTTTGAATAGTTGTCTGAGGTTTGCCTAATTGCGAAGAACGTGCAGACTCGCATGCTTTTATCTGGCAATATGCCGCCTTTCACAGTCCTCCAGCAGAAGGGCAGAGCATGCCTTCAAATTTGGTCATTCACTACAGAGTTTTACGCAGGAAGGTCCATTTTTTCCACATCAGATGCAAAATATTCTTCCGATGCGGAGGGCTTATTTCGTAGAAGATGATACACATTAGAACTGCTAGAAATCTGGCATAGATGTGATAACTCGAAGTCAGTGTACAGGTTTTCAAAACATATAAACGGGACATGGCCACGATACGTCCTTTAAAGCAGCTTTATGACGGACTTGATATGTTTCATAATCTGTAAACTTGGTGTGAAACCTTAGAAGTATTTTGTATGGGCGATCGAATTGGGAAAATACTTGGCACAGAACAAAAAATTTTAGAGGTATGTTTCAAACTTTAATAGTTATACCACAATGAGTGTCGAAATATTATCGTCTCAAAATATCGGCAGCTAAAAGTTCCATGTTTAGCGATATGCAACGTGTGTTGGTAGGCCAATACATTTATCTTTCACAGAACTATTGTCGTAACTCATTTCAGTGCTCAGTAGCATCTTTGCTAGGCGCGTGGTAAAAGCAGTTGGATGTTGATTTCATTCGTTGTTTCCACGCTGAGCCTATTTTGAAAAGCTTTTAATCATATGTCACTTACGCACTTGAAGTCTTTAGCGAAAATGCAGAAGTTGTTGGGAACATGAAGAAAATGCATAAGAGCAGTTTTGGTAGGCCTTGCTTTGTTTCACATCACTTTGTTGATTATAGTCTCGATTTTGTGTTTAAATTTTCTTTAAAAAAGAGTAACTTTTTTGAGTAGCACTTAAAACAGCAATATCTTTTTATGATGTAACAAAAGACCTTTAACAACTTGTCATCAGACAAGACCCAAAATGATTTATGATCATGCAAATGTCAAGGTACTTGGAAAACTAATAAATTTGCAGCAGGATTTAGTATTTCCTCAGTATTCCCTGCAACCTCATTAGTTATAAAACAGTCAGGGGTTCAAGAAGTCTGTTCTCTTGAATTAAAGCTGTCCTGTACTGGCTGTGAGCCAAAGCCTAAAGTATAGAGTAAGTCTGAATCATTATATATATATATGTTTAAAGTATATATATATATTCAAAAATAAAAAATTTTTAAATCAATCTTACTTTAAATGAATCTTTGCAGAAGCTGCACAAACTGCTTCTAAAGTCAAAAGTGATTGCTTTAACAAGAGCTATACTCAAAGACAGGTTATTTTTAAAGAAAATTTTAGGTACCCGGTATGGACCTGTAGGGACCCGATTTCTCTGATTCTAGGGACCCGATTTTCAATTCTAAAAACCTGCTCAAAGATACAGTGGCGTACGCAGAAAATTTCCGAGGGGGTACCCGAAGCATAGTTGTGGCCAAGGGGGGGGCAAAGGGGTCATGCCCCACAAATTTGTAGAAAATATAGTCATTTTGTGCTTTGAGAGGCGTTTTTTCTAAACAAAATAGTGTTATTCGCCTAAAATTAAACATTTTGGTATACACTGCCGAATACTGCTTATACATTTTTTAATTTTTAGGGTCTGAGGGGGGGCATGGCACAGTGCCCCCCCTCCATACGCTAGTGCAAAGATATATCAAACATCGTTAAGTAACAATAACCATCTATTCTGCACCACGATTTGTCTAACAGTTGACTAGAAACTGTTTTTAGCAATAGTGTGTAAACGAAACAAGGCAACACTTACGTGAAGATTTTTTACGGGTGAGTTGCCATTCGCTTGGTTGTTTTGTTACAGGAGAGGTTTCCGAACCACCATAGGTGCTTGTTGTTAAGTACGACGAATCAACAGTGTGCCTTCGCGCGTAGCTCCCCGTTGATCTTCTCAGAATATTCCCAGCAGCTCCTGAAGACGGTTTTTCCGATCGCACGGTCTCAGACAGAGGTTGTATGTACGAAGGAATATAACTAGGCGTTTGTTGCTTCGCGCGAAAAGCAGATGATACTCTTCCGCGTTGGCGCTTTTCATCAAGTTTGTCATCTCTTACTTGGTTGCTTCTCCGGGTCTTACACCTCAAACCATCACTAAACGGAACGGAGGTGGACGTCATCGAGGTAGGATATGGCAAAGAGGCGCGGCGAGTCATATTCTCCTGCATGGAACCACGTCGCATTGTTCTCGATCAGATTCCAGTTTCTGGTTATGTTGGGCTGAAATCCGACCTCGCAACAACTTCGTCCACCTTTTCGTTGGGAGCCTCGGCAATCAACTGCAACTCTGCTGACTTCACTTTCCAAATGCCGCACGCATCGCAGCTAAACAGCAAGTTAACAGGTCAGCATATTTTACATTTGCCTCACTTCCGCTAACAATACGCACAGTTTGTATAACGGCGAAACCGCAGTGAAGTGGATTTGGTACTGCCGCCAACCCTACGGTCGTAATCGTGACGCGTTAAAACCTTTGGTAAAATGCGGTGAATCGAGGGTAAGCACTGCCCTGCCGCGCAATCGGTGACGCGTTAACGTAATCTTGGTTGATGGCCGCGGCAGTGCACGTTAAAGCGTTGCGCGCTTTTCACCCACAAAACTATCTAAGCCTGATACGGAGCGACTGGCTTGCTTCGGAAACCTTAGCAACGTAATGGATATGATGTGGAGTTGTTGCCTGGCGCTTCTCATTACCTTCGGTTGCGTGACTCATTTACAAAACCATCTCGCTCAAACCCACGTTCATTGGTGAGCTCTTAACTTATTACACCGCACCTCTTAGTAGTCAATACTTAATTGACAATAATGAAAAAAACGACGTACTGAAGTTGGTAGAAAAGGTACTGCTACAAGTCAAGTGACGTTACGACCAATTTCATCTTTTTACCCTTTTACAAATCTTGACACTGAACATTTAGTAGCAGAAGGATATTTGTTACATTTTCATTGATTCTTGAAGCAAAAAATGTTTTTTCACCTTACTGGGGAAGCTCACTGGTGATACTAATAGTTTAAGTTCGAAAACTCTACGTCAAGTCGTTCACTTCATTTGCTTAAAAGATAGTTGTATCAAAACCATATTAAGTCACCAACAGTTCTAGACATTTCAGGACTGAGGATGCGTAGAGTTACGTGAAATCGATTGCATATTTCAAAAATTCGCAGATTGATTCGACTTCGCGTCGCCTTTGTAGATATTAATTACTTGAACACGACATTAAGTTAACGCAAATAGAAATTCTGTTCTTTCCGGATAAACCAAACTATAACGCACTGTTGACTGCCGCATACAAGTTTCCAAGACTTGTTTGCAACAACAAAAAACAATGATAAGTTACCAGTTACAGCGCAAAGTCTGCGAAATATTTATGCTACAGTAAATGCCCAAGTCAAACAGCTAACCAACTCTTCAAACAGTAGCGGGTGTCAAGTGAATCTGCAATCTCACGGTTATTTCTGCCTGTATAATCGGACTAAGCCGTGAACAACTGCTTTCTGGCACGAATCGTGACTCTGCCTAAAATGAGAAAATGAGCTAGAAAGACGTGTAAAATCAATTTACATAGCATTAATTACTTCCTTTAACGTGAGTAGCTCTTGCTCTGCAAGATGAGATGATTTTAAAGTCTTACGATTTGTTGTATTATATTTATCAATATTTTTCATCTCGCATGATACAGATATGCCGAAGTCAGGGTGGAACGTGATGAATGATTCTCCAACGTCTGCACAAAATCGTTTTCATGAAAGCATCCTTGCAGGAAAATAAGGACAGTCTATTGTGACTCTGCAACGTGTGTTGGTATCTACGCAGTATAAGCTACTGGTTGCAAAATAACTGGTTCTTTAATTGCAACGTCATTTCAAGGCACACCACATCCGCTCTTTACCATACGATTGACGTCAACAGTTGGCATGATGCTGTGAATTAAGAAAGTTCAAAGTGCACAAGTTTTCTTGTCGATTTAGAGAAAATGACTTTGACGAACACCGATCAATGCAGAACCTTGATGCACGTTAGCCATATTTTGTCGAAACCAAGATTGGCATAATGTGTGCAGAAGTATGATACAAGAACATAATTGTAGTTGAAATTAAACGCCTTTCCAAAGTAGTCTCAAAACATACTTCTCCAAGCACTAAATCGAAAAAATAGACAGTTAGCTACTATATTGATTTTCCTGGCATTATTTACTGTGTCCTGCGTACCAAATATTACTGGTATCTCTGATTTTGATACGGCACACTCTTCTTTGATTTTTCAGCAATTATTAGATACAGCAATCATGGGCGTCCGCGGGGGGGGGCAAAACGGGCATTTCCTCCCCTGGAAATTGGGACTATGAACCAAAAATTTCTAATAAACCTGAAATCAGCAGCTTAATTCCAATTAACTTTTTTTAATTCTTGCAATGGTAGTTTATTTCTGTTCTGTGTAATGTAGTGATGAGAGCGTGTGTCCGCTCCTTTCCCGGTAAAAGTGGGTTGCGAAGCTTGCGTGCGGATTGTTCTACTGTTGGTCTTTGTTGTGTAACAATAACATGGCAGCAAATCTTCAAAGTTTACTTCAAGTAACGGTAGTAAGCGTTTTGCTGTATGTGACTGTTGAACGCAAACATCTTGGCAGGTAATGCAACGAGACAGTGACTGCTGATATCGGAAACGCACGTAGTTTTATAGTGTGTAAGGAAGCATCAGTAAACTCATAGCAAAGGTTCCACAAGTTTGAAAAGTCCATTGTTAGTGTGAGACCGTGAGTGTGACCAATGTACCTGAGTGAATAGCTTCAATCAAACAACGGTTATTCTATGCAGGCTTTTTTTCACACACTATATAAAAGTACGTGGCCTGTTAGAATACAACTAGGCAGGCTTGTTGGAATACGTAGGCTATTAATCGTTTATTACTTTGCGAAGTGAAAGCGTGGCTTCAAACGACAATGTCAGATGAACGCTTGCCCGGTTTATACAAGCGTTCACCGTGAAAACAAAAGACAAACAAGATTTTATTTAAAGGGTGCTTTGTACGAGATCCCAGACGTTTGCAGCTCTTGTTGTTAAGTGACCCTGACAAGTCTTGCTAGGTAAAATGAAGTCATGATTTGTGGTTTCGTTAACAACCGTGGCAATGCTTCATTGAAAAGATGTACCCTGCTAGGAAATCTGCAGATAGTCTATTGTGTAAACCAGGGGTGGGCAAATGACGGCCAGCGGACGGCATTTTGTGCGGCCCGCGGACAGCCACACGTACATAGATAGTACATATTTCGAGTCTATGATAAAGTAATTTTATCGATTAGAATTCTTGAGATTTTATTCCGTCTATGTGCGCTACAGCATTGCCAATGTGAGATAAACTAACACAAAGTCATAATGAAACTAATATTATTATTAATTCGTATTTTGAAATGTCAATTGTAACTGAAGAAGACAAATGTAACATGTGCGGCTCCCACTCCCCGTAGCAATAAAGTTTTCAATTTGGCCCTCCGTAGAAAATATTTGCCCACCCCTGGTGCAAATTATCGTAATATACCTGGCTGTTGCTCCCAATAAAGCGCATTATTGTACCTTTTGCCACAATATGGGTGTCGGAAAGATTTTTTCCAGGGTAGGCCAGTTGTGGAATTTTTTCAGGGGTAGCCAAAAAGATTTTTCCGGAAGGGGCAAAGTGGTGAAAATTCGTTTTGGGGGTGAAATTTACTACTCGAAACTAAAATATGAACCTTTTTTGCTAAAATTCTAATAGGAAAATGTCAAATTTCAACATCCAGGTGGGCCTTGGTCCTCTCATCCCCCCTTCCGACGCCCATGAACATTATCTTTGGGGCGTAGAAAGGGTAAAGCGTTTTGTCAGCGTCCATTTGCATCATCGTCAGCAATTGAAAAATATGAGCAAAATGTCGATGTTTCCCCCCTGGAAAAATTTCTGCGGACGCCCATGACAGCAATGCAAGCTTCCTATTTGTATAGTGTTCGTAACATGTAGCCAGTAACAAACATTCGATTGGTTTTAAGTTTTTGCACACTAAATTACTGAATTGGACTTCATAGTTTCAAGAACTGGAGTCGAATTCAAAATCGTTGTTTGAGGAAAATGTAGGAAAAAGGGAGGTAGAGTACGTACACAAGTTTTCTCAATGATTTGGTTAATGCTGTCCTATGGGTGCAAAAAATCTTGAACCAATTACAGTGGACTTTTATCTTGGTATATGACAAGTGTGCTGCTGTTAATCATTTGTCCTTTTGTTGAAAACCGGACGTCAACCTACTTGAACCGACAAACAATTTTTGAACAAAAACATTTCGCTAAACTTTTCAGGCGTTTATTCCACCATGCTGGATTGATGTGCAACTATAAACATATGCCCTCTGTTGTTTCTGGTGTTATAAAACAATTACAAAGATATTCATATTATTGAAACTACTAAATGACTTGAGTCATTTATTGTTCAAAACTTCCTGCCCGCTAGGGCAATTTCCTTGTGTCGTGATTCCTTCAAAAGTGTGCAGGATCAAAAATTGCATACTTGCATATTTTCGAATTAATTCAATACTGCACGTATAAAATGAAAAGTCATATTGATCAACTCTATGACAAAGTTTTATCTTTCTCAATAGCATTTTTACTTATAAAGTTGCTATACAAGCCGTGCTGAAGAAAGCGAATATCGATCTTTCAGGGTAGATATTGATTTTGGAAAACCCAACATTTGCAACTGTATGTAGGCCTACTAAAATATTTCGAAGACTTCACAGGATATCAAAACTATTGAGTACGTCAGCATAATAGTCTTCCCTGCGTTCTGGCTCAAAAATTATTTTCAGCCAGCAGAGCGCATAGTTCTATTTCCACAAAAACCCAGCACAAACCTTTAAACATTTAGTTCATTGCTTAGGCATGGCCGGTATTTATGCCCCACAGCCATGGCCATCGCAAGGGGGTAGCAGGGTAGGCCTCGCCCCCTGGATTTTAACATTTGATATTTTCCTATTAACTTTGTAGTAGAAAAATGTTTTTCTCTTAGTTTCGAGTTGGTAAAAAGAAATTTCACCATTGTTGACTCCCCCGTGGAAAAATGGGTTTTGGTCACCACCTGGAAAAGTTCGCTATTTCCCCCCCTGGAAAATATCCTTCCGACGCCCATGCCCACAACTACCGATCCGTTCTTAGATCCCCACACTGAATACACTGCTTCAAAGTAAAAATTCAATTTCGTGTATGTCATGACAGTGTGTCTATCCTTAATCTCGTCTGCAGTAAGGATGTTTTGCAATAATCGGCTGGGATTTGCACAACCTGTCTATTTTCTACCCTGGCGTAACGGTTAACCATCCCTGCAGTTTAGTATAGTTGTGGCGCAACAAATTCCAGCACTACTGATTAGGGATGGGCAAACATTTTCTACGGAGAGTCACATTGAAAATTACCGGGGGCCGCATATATTGCATTATACTAGACCGCGGGGGGGACGCGCATATATTACACATTTCTACCGGAGGCCGCATATATTGCACAATAGTCACTTCCGGTTGAGTAAAAATGCGGTTTCGAATGAAATGTGTGAAATAAAATCTCGAAAATTGTACAACATCGATAAAATTTCTTTAACATAGACTCGAAATATGTACTATTTATATTCGTGTGGCTGCCCTGCTGGCCGCATGCGGCCCGAGGGCCGTAGTTTGCCTACCCCCAATATTTCCATCCAGAAGACCCATAGCTAAAAGCGGATTATCCCTTTTATAGATAAAGAAATCAACCCTACAGTTTCGGTTTACAAACGCTTAAACAAATGAAGTTTCTACTTTTCAAAAAACTGATGATCCACTTTTAGCTGTTAGCTACCACTGTATGTTTGACGTTTCTGATTACTTGTTACCACCCGTTTGTTTCGTGAAGTCCAACCTGTGAGGAGGTCCTTTTAGATATGCGTCTTCCGGGTGGAAATATTGGGGGGAAAGCATAATAGACTCATTTGTCACTACTGTTTATTATATTTGTTTTTCGTTGCATGAATCGGTCTAAAAAATCATTAATCGTACCAGGTCTGCAATCAATTGTGTTCAAGTTTGTCTCAAGTTAAAACACCTTGCGCTTTTGCATATTTTGCCGCTGGCCATGACATCGGCGCATGGGAAGACGTTTCACATGAGCGAAGCAGGTTTGCCCAGACAAATTTTCTCAACCCCATTGATTTCCTAGTAGGTTCGGAACAATCTTGTACAAACAACGAAATCTAAATGCGTTCCGCCAGGAAAATGAGCGCCTTTGCTGAAGATGGTCGGTTTGTCCAGTGGTGTTGCGAGCCTTGACAGGAAATTGTCTTCTGTGTCAGACCGTGTCAAGAACAGTGGAAAATACAGTGAGAAATGTTTCTGGGTAAATTTTTCCTTTTAAATAACAAATTCCTCCTTAAAATTCTCTCTCTAGTGTAAAAAAATAGGCAAGTTGTGCAAATCTCAGACGATTTATTTGAATAAGATTTCAGGACTGAGGATGCGTAATATGACGTGAAATCGATTTCCAATACAGTAATAAAAATTTGCTGATTTATTCAACTTCGTCGTCTTTGTGGCGACTAGTTACTTTTAATAAAGCCGTTGTACCCTCACAAGAGTATTCCAATACAGCACATGACATCCTTATGGCCACTGTATTATGCCACATACTTTTGTGCAAACAGACAGACACTTCTCTATGTAGAACAAAACGTTCCAATTGGCACAAAGGTGCAAGTTTTGCGGGAAATTGGAACTTCTGCAACATTTCATGTTGGGTTTTGAACTTAGAAGTTAGTGGTGCAAAAATCGAAGTACTGCAGCACTGAAAACGCGCGTTAACTATTTGGTAGTTTAGTTTTGTCGGTAGAAGTTACAATTGTAGTTCTACCATAGACTTCTTTCGCCACCAGACCGAAGGGAAACGAACGTTTATCAGAACATACAGTAATATAGTTTTATTTTTCACACGTACCACTCGCCCATGAGATTCATTTTTTATAATCCTCAAAGGCAGCATTTCCTGCCATAAAGTCTTCCTGGTTTAAAGGTTTAAATGCTTCGAAATTTGTACACTCCTTTTTCCAATTCCAGAAAAACCTGATTCTAAATTTTAATTTTTTTGTGTTGAAACTCGTTTCAATCTCTTAGCCATGGATTTTTTAACTAAGAAGTACTTATGGGCTTGAAACTGTGTCTAGATCAGGTAGGCTACGTCTATACCCTTCTAGACACATCAATTAACATGCGTGTAAGGCTCTTCAATTTGGGCCTTCCCAGATTCCCTTCTAAATCTCAAATGTTGGCTCAAAAACTCAAATGTTGTTGTTGCAATTTAATTTTCAGACGTGATGTTCATGCAAACAGAAGAAATTCGACTTTATTTCGAATGTCGTTTATGTACGTAATTGGACCATTCTCAAATAAAACTTTTTGACCATAATCTAAAGATTACCCTCTAAAAATTCCCTCAGTCTTGAAACATAGTAGGGTTTTTGATAGCAGGTATCCAAAGACTTCGCTTTTTTCCACATCGCGTTTGATTGACGTACTGTACACTGCAGTCAACCTATTTACAGTGGTAAACGAAGAGCTAAGAGCGATATGTGCTAACCTTTGTCGCGGTCATAAACAAGTTTCCTCCACGACTGAAATAGACCTACCTAATTAAGACAGACAATACAAACAAACAAACCAACCGTAATGGCGGGGCCGTATCATATCGCGCAGTTTACACGCTGTTGAAAAAACAACGTACTCGAGAAAAATGTTCGACTGTGAAGTAATGGCGGTTACTGAGTTGATATTTTGGTGCAGATGCACCCCCAAAAACACAACCACCGCGTTCTCTTCAAGTGACACCGCTTTTGAGTGATCGCTTCCATTTTCTCGGCCTGTTAAAAAAGTAATGCTGAGATTTTTTGACAATAATCCGTTTATGAAAAAACAAGTAACGCTTTTTGGGAATTTTTTAATTACGAGAAGTACTATGGTCCACCGGTGAATTATTCAAGTCATGAAATTGTTTCATCTGCAGATCAAGTATGTTATTATGTAACCAGCATGACCGTGACAAGAAAAATTTCAAATTTGGTAATGTAGTTTGGCTACCCCTTTTTTACTGTTCCCCCTAAATGCCACGTCTGGATCCGCTGCTGTGAAGTATACCTCACAGACAGCCAAAGGTGTTTCGTAGAAGTTTCAATTAATTTTTTAGGTATTTACCATTATGGGAATCCAGATATGGCAGGTCATTCACCAACGAAAGTGTTGGTGGAATCAGATATATTCAAAGACCGAAGTCCTTGAAGGGAAAGACTTTTTGCAAGTTGGTGAAGCTCAAAACTCACCGGCAACTTTTCACTCAGAAGAAAATCCTGAAACAGCAATGATTACGGTCTGAAACTTTTGCGCATTTCAATCTCTCCAAAAGAACTAGTCCAATGCTAACTTACTAAACAACTGATTCCTTTCTGCAAATGAACCACTCTTTGCTATGATTATATTTGTTGGTCCTAGGATTGCTGTTAGCAAATCCTTTCCTTTGTGCTCTGCTCCTGTGTTCTGTTTTACAGTCCTGTAACTGCATTCTAAGCTCTCAGTGGTCATAGTAAAACTTGTTCCAAATGCTTTGCTCGCCATTCAAGGGCAGGATTTGTCGTCACAAGCTAAACAATAATTTACAGGATTGTAAAATAAAATTCTACTGAAAATACATGGTTACTCTCCAAGGTATGTTTACCTTCCTGTACCATAGCCTGTTTCTGATAATTCAAACCACCGTGCGCGACGCGGTCTTGTCACAGCATATCACAGTTGGCATATAGTTGACAAATACCGGAATGAGGTCATAGTTGGTCGTATCAAGCTTTACATCTGCCTTCAAGCGTATCTGTCTCTTTTACTTGCGAGCGTTTCTTGTGTTTTGCCACTTCTATCGTGGCGATATTTCGTTGTTTATATGTCTCGATTCCCCTGCAAGCTGCAACAAAAAGGAAACCGTCATCTACAACGCAATACTTTTACTGCAAAAAGTATCAAGTTACCATGCGATTAAACATACATGCCTGCTTGACTAAACGTCACTGTAATGATCAATTTCAACATTATAAATTTTTAAACTTCATACCAACTAAGCGAAACTTCAAGGGCCCCTGAGGTTAATTTTTCAAAATATCTCAACTTATTTCAGTTAGCGGCAAGGGCTTGAGAATATTTTTAGAAGATACTCATGATTGAGCTAGCATCCATCACGAAGTAGTCATGATAGGGTAAAACAGTAGGAAGGCTTCTCTTATTGTTACCCTTTTTTCTCTAGTGAATAGCACACGTTGTTTAAATAGTATACATCATGGTTTCATCGGTTTGGTTCAGTATTGCCTTGACACAGCAACAGCATTCGGATATGCCAGGTGGCTCTTTGAAAAGAAATTACTTGTTCTTGCTGTTTTATTTTGTGCTGTTTGAAATGCCATCCTCTAGTGCAGCTAGAAAAAGGCGGTTCTTCAAGAAAAAGGCGGTTCTTAACCTTTTTTCTCCAATTCCTCACTTTTTAGTTGGCCAAATCTCCATTTCCCACCACAGCATCGGTCTTTGACAAAATCGATTTTAACCCATGAAGTGTTTAGTACGTAAATGATTTACAATACCTCATATATTGGTTGTTTTTGTTATTAAAACAGTCTGTAAATGGTTGTGATTTGTGAAGTAAGTCAACATTTGGATGCGATGTGTTAAATTTTGAAGCAGTGGTTCTACTGTCCGACCGGTCATTCCCCACTTGGCAACTCCGCCATTCCCCACCAGTGGAGAATTCCCCACAGGTTAAGAACCACTGCTCTAGTGTTTGTCTTAAACTCAAATTCGTCTTTTGTTGATAATTGAATCCAGCAAATTATCCAACTAGTTTAGACTGGACTGTGCCCCTCTTGAAGAGGGTATGATTCTTGAAAATATTTTGCATATCGGACAACCTAGCGTCCATTCCACCAGAAAAAATATGTGGTGAGCCAAGATTTCTGTGTGCGAAGCAGAGTTGATAAAAATAATGATTTAAAAAAATATGCATAAAAAATCGGAATTTTTTATTTAAATCGGATATTTTGATTTTTATGGTTTTTTTTGATGTAACGTTTAGGCAGGGCCGGATTATCCGTTGGCCAAACTGGATAAATGCCCGTGGCCTCGCGCTTAGATATCAAAACACTCCTTTACTGGTTTTTCATGTTTTTAGGCTGTTCACCACGCGTCAAAATTATAGAGCTTTTTGATTACTGGTTTAGTATATAGGTTAAGGAAACTTACAACTTTGGCATTTATCGTTTTTGAGTGAGTTAAAAGAATTGAACCAAACGGAACCACGCTTTATGGCCCAAGAATTAGATCGAAATCAATGCCTCCATGGGCGTCCGCAGAAATTTTTCCAGGGGGTAACATCGAAATTTTGCTTATTCTTTTCAGGTTGCTGACGATGCAATGCAAATGGACGTTTGCAAAACGCTTTACCCTTTCTATCCACTAGTTTGTGCTGGTTGAACCTCCATTCCATATCTTTTGTCTGAAATGTTTTCTACACTTAGGCTATCAGAAACGGTTTTCCTCTTCATAAACTGCCTAATATCCATTGTTTCGAGCACTTTCTACAATATCCATTGTTTCGAGCACTTTCTTCTGGCCGTTGATTATTTCCTAAAAGTCATAATTTAGGAACAATCAACGGCCAGAAGAACATGAGCGGTGAAAAAACAGGAAAGTTAGACACTATCTCAAAACTGTTTCAAGTAATGAGAAGTAGAACTCTATGTTGACAACACTATCGAACAACATATTAAAGTTAGAACACCACGCAGGTTTTAAAAAACTGAGTAGATGAAGTACGAAAATTCGCCACAACAAACATAGCTTTGCACTTAGTGCTCACTAAGAAATCAAAACTAAACCTTAACAATAAAGACGTATTCCTACAAGTCTGCACAGAGGTATTCTAACAGGCCAACATATTTTATAGCAGATATGGACCTGGAGACAACCATCAACGATTTCGCGTGCAAACAAATGCGGCGTCATGAAACTTTTCGTAGCTGACTTTTTTTCAAAAGGCATACATTGACAGTGTTACAGAGATCAGGGTCACTTCAATAAGTTCGTTTCTAAGTATTCTGCGCAATCTAACCCCTTTGCCATTACCGCACCATGCGTTGACGTAACAATTACTTGCGAAGTGCTTGTCGTGACCGTGAGGGCAGAGCCGGATTAAAAGGTAGGGGGGCCCGAGGCAATTTTTACTGGAGGGCCCCTGTGACGTAATCCATGACGTCATCGTTTGCAAAAGTTATGTTTTCGCTGATTCGCAAGGTGCCCGTTTGTTTTTTCCGGTAGTCGAGAATGTGTTTACTCAAATGCACATGCAGTTAGCTGGGAGATGTAAATACTAGAGCAGGGGTCGGCAACCTACGGCACGCGTGCCGCACTTGGCACGCCAAGCAATTTCCAATGGCACAGAGAAGCTCCACGTTTTACATATCACTTTTATTACAATTCACACAGAAGGTAGATTGACCTTGACTTGTACAAATATACATATGTTGTTGGCACACTGAATAATTTGAAATAATAAATTGGCACACAATTAGCAAAAGGTTGCCGACCCCTGTACTAGAGTGTATTTTACTAAGAAAAAATATTTCACTGGCTAGAGAGTGATTCGGCAAGAAACAACATTCACCCGAACAATAAGCAGAAACCAGAGATTACAAAAAAAACACCGGAAAAAGGACATGTCAATACGGCCAGCCAGCCTGACTGTGAAAGTTGTTTCCAAGCTAATGTCTTGATTTTCACCTTCATTTTCAGATGCTCTCTCTAACGCCACTGCTTTAGCGTTGCTGCTTGAAAGTTTTGCTAGAGAAAGCGATTCAGTCGCGGCGTTTTAGCTAACACGGCCAGATCCTTGCGCTTTTTCATCTTAGAAGCTTTGCGTTTTTAATAACTCATGATGGCATTACAGATTTCGGCATCTCGCTCGCTAAACACTGCAATCTCGCTTTTTGCCCTTTCGTTCTACCAATCGACTGATTAAAACCTTTTCTGGCGAGCCATGCAATAACATGTGGTGTAAATAGCTTGAATAGCTTCATCTATTTATAATGCAACACAACGATAGTAACCATCGGAAGAAAAGTGCGTTTCCACCACACGTTACCCTTTATGACGAAACAAAGGTGCAGTTCGGCTGCGGCTACCACGAGACTGCACCAGAAGTTTGGGGTCATTGATGCCAGTGTTGCCACTTCTGATATATTAGCATGACATCAAATGTGATGTTCTCAGATTAATTTCTGATATCTGATGTTTTGTCGACAAATCTGATGTTGACTGGGTTGTTTTACTTTTCCACATTTCCTCTCATTTTAGGACGAAAAAAAGTTAGATTCATTTTTTTTAAGTTCCTTTCATCAATTTTTCACCAAAATGTGTGTTTGGTTATC
>Ga0210059_1009570_pt1 | contig 15112 bp, 7 predicted proteins | sample Ectturendosymbi2_FD_188042 | JGI IMG/M metagenome (GOLD analysis project Ga0210059, IMG submission 188042) | Ecteinascidia turbinata endosymbiont from Florida, USA - Sample 2 (SPAdes) (version 2) | ecosystem: Host-associated > Tunicates > Ascidians > Unclassified | place: Key West, Florida...
ATAGAGCTGAGGAATTAATTGTTGTATTCAACCATAACGTCATAAACTTGTACATTTTACTGCAAATAAGAGCACTATGTATACGAGTTACTATGATAAAGCATACGAGCTTCTATGATAGAGTTTTTACCTGATTGCATAATTCGTCAGTTCGTCTAATTCGTCACTTTTTTCTAATCCCCTTGAGGTGGCGAATTAGGCAAATTCTATTGTACTAACCCAACTTACTTGATCACAGCAGTATGGTTTACCAGTTGTCCAAGATTAATGAAACGTTGTGTATAATGTAAATGCTGGAGAATTCATATCATGACTGACCTTTTCCTGAGGTTTAAGCTCCGTGTGGACGTTAGTGATAACGAAATACAGACTTGTATCTCAGCGCTTTTAATCACTAACCGCAAGTAAAAACAAGGAATAACGCTTTTCTCAGCTGTTTCTGCCGTATCAACTTGCTGTATCCTACCTAATGGTGGTGCTAACTTCATTTCAAGACCATCGCAAAAATTCCTCTTTGATATCTCTGGCGTGTTACAAGTAGTGTATAACTTACCTTTGTCAGCAGCATCAGCCGTCGCTTTAAGAACATCGCAGATTTTAGTTTTTGCAGAGCTTTAAAACTAAATGCGTGAATATTGATGTGGTATGCATTTCATATGCATTGAAGCTCAAACTTTGGCTATGAAACAATCCATTCGTAAAGTCTTTTTTATCACGCAATTAGGCCATAGACAATTTTTAGCAACACCAGCATTAATTCTAGATATTTATTTATGATGATTAAACATGTACTGTGAAGGATCAATCATAATTATGTGGAGCCTTGACGTTTTCACCAATGGTTTCACATACCTTGCCGGACAGTAAAAAAAACAGTTTTTTCAAGTAGGCCTAATCAGAGTCTGACTTGTACATAGTTTGAAAGTGTTTCAACTTTCATTTGATGTTTACCTTCCTATCCCACAGTAAATTTAAAATCATTCAGTTGCAACAAGAAGAATCAGCAGTAAAACCTAATGTAAGTGGGAAGACGCTTTTTATTTTGTAAGTACTGAGGACAGTTTCCCTCTTTACACTGCACTGTTATCGTGTTCGCGTTGGATTGGGAATCCCATAAATCACTCAAGCACGACCACGAGTGTCTCACCGAGCTGCTTGAGCGCGCAAGGTTTAAACCACATGCGATTCACCGAATCCAAATAGCAGAGGAAGGTTGGGAATCCGATAATAAGGGATTCGAGCGGAAAAGAGGTTGAGTGGTTTGTATTAAGTCTTGTGCAACCTTTTGTGTACTTGTTTGATGCTAAAACCACTACCGTGGAACAGATTAGCCTATTCAAACTAATATGTAACAAAAATGACGGATTAATTTATTTAATAGTTTTGCCTGTAGGCTAACTACACCTAGTTAGGGAAACAATCAGCAAAATTAAATCGGTTGAGCAAACTGGAAGATTATTCGGTTGGTTACAAGACATCAGATATTGGGCTGAAGGACTATCACCCCAATAATGATTTAATAGGTTTTCATTAAACCGTGGTGTAGTAGTAGTAGAGTGATTCAAGCTTTGTGCAAAATATGTAGCCTGATATTGTAAGTGGATGACTTCAGAATAGGCTAGCTACACTTTGAGAACTTTGTGTCCCAGTTATGTGGCTATGATTTCCTCAGTTCATAATGGAACACATGAAGTAGCATAAAATGTGGCATAAAAGTTTGTGGAATAGGTTACAGTTGCAATTTGGTGAATTGCAGTAGCCTACCTACTGTTCGTAGATTTCTACTTACAAAGTGCTGTGAATCCTCGTATTTGACGCTCGTTTTTATTGTATTGGAGATAACAGACTGGTTAATGATCGTGACTGAAATCAACAAAGTGGCTTTGCAATGTAAAAACTAACTCCCATTTCCTGCGCTGTAGAAGCTGTTCAAATTCTATTGAAGTCGCTTGAAGGGTGCGATTACGATGCGACGCGGCTTTGGTGACCTCATCGCCCAGCAGTTCTCCACGATTTTCTCTGCTGGCTGTTATTTTTCGGACAACATTAAATAAAATCACATCTCGGTGATTCCAACAACACCTACAAAAAGCACCTTTGTGTAGTGGAATCAGGCTTCACCTTTTCATTTTCACCTATTTCCCAGCTTTCGCAATACCATAGGCCAAACTCACGAAGCAAATCTTTGAGTCCTTGCAGTGTAAAAACGCCCCAATATCGAGTTCGCAAGTGCGTTCACGAAGGTAAGCCAAGGGCGACGAATCGCTCACGTGCCAATCCGATAACAAGTTCAGTGTAAAGTGGGTAATTGTCACTGCCATTATTTACAGATTGCTTGCAATCTGTTTTCTCGATAAAGCGCATGTGACTAAAATGAAACTAAAATAAATTTTTACCTGTCATTGGATTTTGTTATTTAAACATTAATGGATTTAAAAAAATATTTTCACCGCTTACGCTATAATGGCTAGATCAGCGGTTTCCAAAGTCGTTTGAGCGCGACCCAAATCTGAATTTGGTGACCACCCGCGACTAGGTTCGATTTTAATATCAGCAATCTACTCTTCTTTGAATTACCTACGATGAAGTGCATGTGAATAACATGAAATTAAGATACTTTTCCACCGTCGATTAGATTTTGTTATTTAAACACTAACGGAATTTAAAAAGACTCCAACCGCTTACACAAGATTGGCTATAGATCAGCGGTTCCCAAACTTTTTGAGTGCGACCCAAATCTGAGCTTGGTGAACACCCCGCGACTGAGTTCGTTTTTAACATCAGCAATCTACTCTTTTCTCAAGTACTTACGGTAAAGACAGACACGGACAAACAGTGGCAACATTGAAAATACACAGCTTAGGTTTGGACCACCTGGTGGCGACCATTTTTGACCCTACGCCTCCCTTGTTTGGATTGCAACCCCTATTTTGGGAACCACTGGGCTAGATCAACTAACAAACCGTTGTGTTAACTGCGGCGACACGTATTTCTTAACTTTGGTGCAGAGCCGTGGTGATAATCGAGTGTGGTTTCGTTTTCGCAAACACCCAACCTTTCTCACAGTTTGTGCAGACTGAGTGGGTCAAACATATGCTGCAAGTTTTTCTGGAGAGCATGTGTAACTTTCCCCAATTCACGACATTGCCCTTATCATGTTTGTGAATTATAATTATTGTTAACTATAAATAACTAGGAAATACCTAATCGCAGTTCGGAAGCAAGCTTAGTGCAAGTAGCATACAAAAATGCTATCGCACTCGCATTTCATAGAGTTTAATGACGTAAAAAATAAACATTTTTCAAACGTGTTGAGGGCCACTAGCCTTTACGTTATTAGCTGCACACGTCAATCAGTGGCGTTACTGACGGGGGAGGGGGCAGGAATAAAAATTTCCACCACCCCTTGGCAGGCGAAATGCAAAAAGCAGGCCTACGCTTTGCTTATATTTCAGTAATTATTCTTCTTCAGGTTTTCATTAGGTTGTTGTTTTTTGCGTTTATTGGAGTGTTTTCCAGTGATTTCGCATTTTAGCACTAGATATCCACATCCTAATCCATTATCATTTCTCAACTTTTTTTATGTGTTGGCTAGTGGGCTTCCTTCAGCAAAGTTTCCCCTGGCGCAAATCTCTAGTTACGCCACTGACGTCAATGAGTCTCCTATGAATAGGACAAAATTTACGTCTTCTATGCGAGCAAGTTTTGTAGACCTACTTCAGCAGTCGGTGTCTTAGAACCAGGGCCGTCGCCAGCGGGAGGACCAGTGGTGCCCGGCCCCCCATTTGAAATCTGTGACCCCCATTTCACGTTTGACCCCCTGGTTTCTCCATACATCCAACACAGTATTTAAAAAATGTGGCCCCCTTTCTTGTTTTGGCCCCTCCATCTGTTTTTTGCCCCCCTTGCTGCTAAATCCTAGCGACGGGCCTGCTTAGAGCGAAGTCGCTACTCGACTTGGTTTGAAAGTGTGGTGGTGTACATCAGAAGCATGTTAATATAAAAAGCGCGATCATAATGGCGGCAGCGATGACTTTTTTCTCAACTGCAATATTGCCTGGAAAAAGCATACTGCAGATCTTGCACTTGTGGCAACGAGATTTTCACATGCGCTTTGGCAGGAAAAATTTTCGAGCAAATGGAGGCTTTGATCCAGAGCAGAAGCTAGGGCTTCACTAAAAACAAACTTTTGAAGCTTGTCAACTCAGTGAAAATATGCTTTCTATTTGCCGGCATAAATATGAAGCATATTCAGAAAAAAGCGCAAGAAAAATCCATGTTTTACGGATGATGCTTTAAAAGCAAGGGCACCGAATATTTAAAAATTGAGACTTGCTTGTTGTTTGCCGCCACCCCCCATCAAAATTTCTGGCTACGCGCCTGCGCTGAACCGCTTTATTTTTGACTGAATTCAACTGATACCTACATGGCTGGGAGCTTTTGACGCTATCTCACTGTTGTATTCACCTCATTTCTTTGCACACTACAAAAGCATTTTATTTGGCGACTGAGTATGTGGGTTTTGCAGCGTTCGATTCTGTTACAGCGCATTTGTATCCCACTCGTAATTTGGCACGGGTCTGATTTGTGTGAGTTCCAAATGAAGTAAAGTAATATCTGTGCAAGTGTTCATCCAACCGTTATGAGTAGGGCAACCAATTTTTTGACCTAAAAACTTTAAATTTTGACTTTAGTTTGACCTATAAATTTTCTGCGTTTTTAACTGCGAAATAGTTCAGCCTTTGGTGTTGAGGTTAACCCAGAATCATATTCATAAACTCTATGCTTCGAAATTTTAAAAAGTTGGTTGTTTAACTTTGGGGATGATATATTAGTAAGTACATTGATAACTGCTACAGAGTCAATCTGAGAACATCATAATGTTGAAACACTAAATGCCTAATGGATTGAGCATTTAGGGATTCCCTCATCGTAGCAGCGTGAAATTTGGTTTGTGGACGTTTCGTAAACTTTGAAAACGGCAGAAAAAAATTGACTTTATTTTGATTTTTGGTTGCCCTAGTTATGAGTAATCGAGCAATAGCGTTTTCGAATTTACCGTTATCCCGTGCGCTTACCTCGAACGATCACCAAACCAATGTTCTGTACCCAGTGCCGGAGCAGCCCAACTCTGCCCCCCCCCCAAATGCTTACAGGAGCCCCCCTATTGGTGATTTGTAAAAAAAATTTTCGACGTTATGCTACATCTCGAGGCTGAATGGCTTTCAAAACAATATATCCTAATTGCAGACATAGTTTTGGCAGAACCAGGCCCGTAGCCAGGTTTTAAGGTTTGGGGGGACAAGATACATTTTTAAGGGGGAAAGATTTTTGTTTTTTCCATATGTTTAAAATAAATATTTCTGATCACAACAAAATTTGGGGGACAAAAAAAGTATTTGGGGGTAACTGTCACGAATGTCCCCCATATCTGTGGGCATGGGCGGAACCGTCGCCAGAAAGTTTTCCATTGGAGGCCTTCATGTTTGTGCAGGGGGGATAGACATTCAAAAAATATATACTTAATTAACAACATGAACAGCATTTGCAGATTGTGTAAATCAATTATAACTATTTTTCCGCAAATACCCATAAGAGGCTCGCAGTTTCCAACTAAAATTTTTTGAACGAGTTTAACAAAAGGAATTGGATATTTTTGTCATTTAATTGACAGCGATTGTTGTTTACGTCAGGCATCAGCTGGGTTCCCTGCAATGACGTTTATCTGGTTTTGGCGCTTAGTTTAAGGAAAATCCAAGCAGGCCTTTGGACAGTCTTTATTTTTGGCAAAGGTGTTTTCCAACACATCTTTGTACCAACAAGAACAAGTACTCTGCAACCCTTGACATGTCACGTAGTTGATTATTTGAATGCAAGACCTTACTTTGGTTATGAAACTGAAACTTTGATAAGAGACATGGTTTGTTCTTGTGGTGATATGTTACCTTGAGCAATCTCGTCTGATTGCTACCGCAACTGTGGCCGGTTGTTCTGATCGTAGTCATTTTCTACGCGCACCGTTTGTTGATCGCTACCATTGGATTCATGCTGCCTGCTTTTCACGTTCGCACCTGATTTAAGTGTAATAAAGCCTACATCTAGGCGCGACGGCGAGTTACGTGTCACAACAGTTCCGAGTCAGACGAGGAATCCACGAGAAATCCTAACGATGTCTCAATTTCACTTTTTGCCTATTTAAGCAAGTACGAGGTACCAACACATTCAAATATAATGAAGAAATGTCATCAATCTTTTTTCAAATGCCCTATGAAACCTTATAGGACCGTTAATTTAGTTTTTGGATGAATTTCGGATAGAAAGTGAAGTCATTGGGAAAATTGAATACCATTGGCCGCATTTAATAATTGTCCCTTGGCAAAATGTTACTGACACAGTAGCATATTGGACTGAAGTATGTTTATATGAAGATGCCATCGGAGAAAACAAATACAAAAAAGTGGCTGGATTTGCTCAAGGCATTTTATGTAGCCTATACCACGCTCTAATGCAGAAATGGAACAAGTATTCCACCAGATGAACGTTGAAAAATTAAAATTGAGAAACAGAATGAGTGTAGAACTGGCAAATGCAATTTTGATTATCAGAACTGGATTGAAAAGAGACAATATTTTGAAGCATGTTATGATTATGACTGAGATTCCAGAAGCAGTGACCATGGGAAGTTTTATTGGCACTAGTTTGGTATGCAATGAAAGCAATACTGCTGAAAGTTGTATCAGTGTAAATAATCGTGACTGATTTTGTAGAATGAGATTCAAATTTGCTTATTTTCATAATTATGTTTTGTTTTTTTGTGTGTGTTTATTTCTGCTTCAGTTTGGTTTATTCTGGCCTTTTTTTCAGGCTCATCTAGTTTATTTTATGGAAACCAAGGTGGCAACACTGACTTCAAGTTACAGTGGTAGGCGTTTTGCCGCATGTGACCAGGGCTCCCACTGAGGGTTTTTTCCACCTATATCTATTATTTTAGTCGATCTGTGTGTCTTTGTTTAATTATGGAAAACAGCGTTAAATCTGTGTTTTTTAAGTGATAAACTCGTCAGCAACTGCAGTGTGTTCAGTAGTATAAAGATAACTTTGCATTACAGTATAACTTTACATTACAATATAATAATATAAAGATAACTTTACATTGATTCCACTTGGATAAGAGCTGATGATGCCTACTTCGTAGGCGAATTAGATAGGCCTACTCTGTAAGATCTTAGTGTCTGATTCTTTGCTGAGAAAGAATTTCTTTCCATCGACAGTGTCTTTACACTACGGTGTTTACATGCGCACATCAGGTGAGAAGGTATGCATATCGGATGAAACACAACGTGTTCAATCGGTTTCATATTCTCATATAAGATCATTGTCACGGTTATATACAGTGGTGTGTTTAAAAGGCAAGCGAGACACTTGCCTTGGGCTCCCCTTTGCAACTGTAATGTGTAAGTACCTCGCTTTCAAAGGAGCCCAACAGCAACTGTAATGTATAAGCAGGCTACTTTACTTTCAAAGGGGCCCCTAGCAGCAGTTGCAATGTGTAAATACCTTGCTTTCAAATGGGTCCAAAGTAACGATAATGCATAAGTACTTTTCTTTCAAAGGGCCCCCTAACTTCACTGATTTCTAGTGCTTCGTATTTCAATTTGGGGAATCTAAGCTTTCTCTAGGGGCTATGTGGTGACGGGACTGAATTTTGGGCCCCCTGTGGCAGCGTCCCCCAATTGGTGGTATGAAGTGCGGCTGATACGGCTCTGCAGCTCGGGCTCCAATGGATGAGCCCGAGTAATGCGCGAGCGAAGTCGGAAGAACGTCTGCTACGAACAATATTTTTGAAACATGCATCTGCAACATGAATGCGATTACGCGAAAGAGCAGACGTGGAACGAAAATTTATGAAAAGCAACAAAACCCAATGAAAAGAGCCCGAGTTAACAACCTTAATCAGCGAAGTGGGTGCTGGCACAAATATACAAAGCAAGCAAGTTCACATCCTGCAATATAAATCGTAATTGAATATTTGAAGGCTCGAGCTTAGCCCGAGAAGTCCCAGTGCCGGAAGTTGTCAGTGGGGTGCACACTTACGTTCCTTCGGGTGTAACGCAAAATTCGGTAGGCAATGCATTGTAGTACGAAACGTGGAAGCGTTTTTAAGCGTTATTAAACGGTATATATCTGCCTGCGCCACACTTGGCAGGCATACACTGGCATGTAATACGCACAAAACAAGAGTCTTTTTAACTGCAGTAGAGCCATACAATCAAAGGCACTTCTGAGCTCGTTAGCTGCACAATAAAGTGATTTGATTTTCCTCTGCACAGAGCCGTATCATCCGCCCTCCATACCCCCCAATTGGGGGTACGCTGTTACAGGGGCCCGAATTTCAGTTTTAGCCGCCCAAACAAAGCTTCAACTCCCCAAATTGAAATATGTATCACTGCAAATCAGTGAAGTTATATTCAGTCCGTATTTTAGTCTGTCCTGTAATTTATAGACAGAGCAGTAGTGTACATGCTGCTGTTACCTAGAACAGTGTTTTTCAACCTTTTTACTGCAGCGGAACCCTTGGAAAATGTTGACGTTGCTCGTGGAACCCCAGGGCCGGCCCTAGTAAGTGCGGAGCCCAATGCAAAACCTAGGCGCGGGGCTGCTGTGAGCAGTGATGCTATGACGTCATTGTGCTCAGCCAACCGTGCTACAACTTTTTTATGAAGAAGTTTTAGCGTTAGCAGAATAATTATATGAATACCAAAAAGACGGCTATACATAGTATTGCAACTGTGGTGGACATTAGACAGTGTACCGCTATACCAGTACCGCTTGTAATTGAGCTGAAAATTGTGCAATGGAGATCCGAGCGGGGAGGGCGGTGCAAAGTTACGTCAATCAAACCGAACTAGCAAGCGAATCGAACTTACAAAGCAATTACTTCACTCTTGTTGAATGGCATTTTCGTTCCAATAGCAACTGAAAACTGCTGACATGAACTGATTGCCTTTCTCATTTTTGGTAAGCACAAGCGCAGAGGCGTTCTTGGTAACGTTTGGACGCACGATCAGCTCTGTTTTATGACACAATACATGAAAAGAACCATGTTTCACAAGAGAAGAACCCGCCCAAAGTTACCCAAAAATCCAAATTATAGTTATTATTAAATGCTTGGATTCGGAATGCAAACTGTTCTTTATGAATTAGAAAACGTAATGTACAAAGATTTTACAACTACCACGTCACGTCGCAGATGTAGAAATAATTATCAAACGCAATATATAATGCGCATATTCACGGGCGTCGGCATAAAATTTTCCAGGCAGGGGGCAACATCGAAATTTTGCTTATCCTTTGCAGGTTGCTTACGATGCAATGCGAATGGACGTTCACAAAACGCTTCATCCTTTCTACTCCATTAGTCTGCACTGGCTGAACCTCAATTCTCAATCTTTTGTATGAAATGTTTCCTACACTTCGGCTTTCAGAAATGCTTTTTCCTTTCATAAACTGCCTAAAATTCATTTTTCGAGCACTTTCTACAAATAAGTCATAATGTAAGAATAATCAACAGACACAACAACATGAGCGGTGAAAAAACAAGAAAGTTAGACACTCTCGCAAAACTGTTTCAAGCAGTGAGAATTGCAACTATATATTGACAAAACTATCGGACAACTTACTAAAGTTAGAACACCAAGCAGGCTTTAAAAAACTGAACAGATTAATTACGAAAACTCGCCACAGAAAATATAGCTTTGCACTAAGTGCTAACTAAGAAGTCAGAACCAAACCTTAAAGATAAAGACGTATTCCCACAAGTCTGCATAGACGTATTCTAACAAGCCACGTATTTTTATACTTTGTGAAAAGAAACCTGCATAAGAGTCGTTTGATTAAGCTATTCACTCGGTCGCGTTGATCACAGTCTCACACTAACAATGGATTTTTCAAACTTGTGGAAGTACTGCTACAGATTTACTCATGCTTCTTTTCACACAGTATAAAGCTACAGTACAGTATACGTGGCTTACCGCTATCAACAGTGTCACTGTCTCGCTGCATTACCTGCCAAGATGTCTGCGTTCAGCAGTCACATGCAAGACTCCCATTTAGTGATTTAAAATAAACCCAGATTGCACACCAAAAAAACTATATTCGTACAATAAAAACCCAGAAAACTTGTGTTACGAACAAAAACATACGAGTGAGCTTATTTGAATTGAAACGACAATCGACTACTGATTTAATTATAGTTCCTCTTCCAAATTTTTTTCTGAAGCGCAAACATTAACGTTTGAACCCAATTGGACGACCTTTCTCTTGCTCAAGACGTTTTCATAACGCTGGCAACATACTCCGTTGATGATATCTCTCACTAATTGTAGGAGTACATTTGTATTAAACTAGGAAACTTTGTGCGATCTTGAACTGTAGCTGTATCTAAAATCCCACAAAAGTATAATCCCAATGCCTTCCTCTGATTCAAATTTGTTTAGTAATTTGTATGCATACGGAAACATCGAAATTTAAACAATGAGTCCTAACCCTTGTTTCACAGTTTCCTCAATTGGCATTAGATGCAATAACATTATATATACAACCCCGACAATGATCTTATACAAGGATATGAAACCGATCGAACATGTTCTGCTTCATGCGATATGCGTACTTTCTCACCTGATGAGCGCATGCAAAAACTGTAATATAAAGTTATCTTTATATCATCGATCCCATTGAAGTTGCTGATTATTTTATCACTTCAAAAAACCCAGATTTAACGGGATTTTTCATAATTAACCTTGTCACCCAGGTCGGCTAAAAAAAGCAGATATGGGTGGAAAAAAACCACAGTGGGATCCCGGGTCACATGCGAAAAACGCCGATTACCGTGACTTGAAGTGAACGTTTGAAGATTCATTGCCATGGTACTGTTACGCAATGAAGACCAACAGTAGAACAATCCGCTAACATGTTTCGCAACTTGCCTCTGCAGGCAAAGCAGCGGACATGAGCGGTCTGCAATCTCATTATTGCATGACACCAGAACAGTGAACCTGGTGCAGTGTCAGTGTCATACCGGGAAATACTGACACTGCTCTTGTGCAGTGTCAGTGTCATACCGGGAAATAAACTGTCATTGCAACAAAATCAAATGATTTTATCGGAACTTAGCTGCTGAATTCAGGTTTTCTAACATTTTTTATTTTTAGCCTCAATTTCCAGGGGAGGAGGAAATGCCCGTTTTGTCCCCCCCCCTACGAACGCGCATGCGCATAGTTGATTGATGAAATAGAATCCTATAGCAGCCAAAAACTATGATAAACTGGAACGAGTGTGCTGAATGACATTAAGGTGCAGAGCAGCTTAAGTGTCTTGTACTCTCATGCACTTGGACTTTGAAGTACGTGGTTTTTATCTCTACTTTTGCTCGCAAATAGAGGCAAAACAATAAAAATTGCTGAGGCGACAAATGATAAAAATACATGCACGACCGACAAACAACGCGGAACAATTTTGTGGACAAAGAAAAGAACGAAATTTTAAGTGCGAACAATTCACAAAATTTTGCGCGAGATTTTGGCTTCCACTGGTTCAGTCTCATCTTTTGTCACTTGCTTCAGTGCCGTAGAGTTCATTTTATTTTGACAAAAGCTTGAAATACGTAGTCTATGGTAAATTCTGACATGAAACAAAACTGCAAGCCTTTGTCAAAATGCAGGCGACCCGCGACCCAGAGTTGTAAACGGGCCCTAGTTTGAAGCCTGGAACCGAAATCACAAGCCCGAACCTGACATTTTTGTTTGAAGCTGGATTTAGGACCGAAAGCCAAGCCAAATATACCGAGTGAGTCAAGATGTGGGCAACTGCGAGGCATCGGTAGCTTAGCAAAGTAAAAATGACTAAATAATTAACAATTAATCATTTTTAGTCAAGATTTAATCAAATCGATTGCTTCAACAGTAACAGATACTCTAAACATCCTAACATAATTTTGTAATCAAAAACCTTCAAAATATAGGAATTTGGTGAAAATCTGCAATCAATTAGTCAAAAAAGTGAAAAAAATGTTTTCTCCGGCAGGCAGGGCCGGCGCTAGGTGGTTGGGGGCTCCCCCGAGCCTGGACGTTGGGGCCCCCAATATACAATGCATTGCATTTTACACATTGTATTAACATAAACAAAAACATCGATTTATTTTAACAAATGCTTGTAAGCATTTTCTACAGCATCAACACAACGTGTAAAGCAGACAGACTTAAACATTTGCTATGTTTCAAGCTAGGAAAATGACTTTTCCAAGTTTTCAAAAATGGAAATGTTTTTGTCAACTCAGTCATATTTCATATTGTAGCAGTTTCACTTTCAGTAGATTTCATTGCCAGATTTGTTAGCCTTCCATCAGTCATAGTTGATCTGTGAAACGTTTTGATTAGCCTCAACTTGCTGAGCTCCGTTCAGCAGTATTGCGTACAGCAGCGATCGGCAAACTTTCATTAGAATGCCCCCAACATAGTCTGATCCAGGAGGGGGGCTAAGGGGGATGAAACCCCCCTAAATGTTTTCAGATACTTTTTTTGATCGATGGTTCCCCAAACAGAAAGGCCAATGGGGTGATTTTTTTGGATAGCCTTTAAATAAACCATTTCTTGCACAGGGATATGGACGACAATATTACATGCAAAGCTTTTTTGCTGAATTTGGGCAGTCCGAATGTGTTTATTTCACTATAAATGAAAGTTCTAATCAGCAAATTTTTGTACAAAAGATATGGTCCCAATGTTACATAAACCGCACGTGGGAATTTAAACTCTTGTTTCATTTGGGTAAGATTGGGCTTCTTGTGGACAAAAGTTGAATAAGTAGCAGACTGTGGACAAAAGTTAATTAAGCAGCAGACTATAGCATTTTCTACAAATTTTCATGAATGAGTGCAGCTCATTTTATTAATTAAACGAAGACACCAAAATTACGCTGCAAGGAACTAACAATGCAGTTAACTACAGGTTAGGTTGGAACGTTCAGTCACAGCATAAATTCCATAACAGCAAACGTAACAGTAAAACATAGCCTACGGTCAGGTAGGCTAAAAATGAAGTGCGCTAGTTTAGCTGGAGGCTATGCCAAAGACGACAACTGAATACTGATTAGCATCAGACCTGCCAGCAACAATTTTAGGACAAAAGTTCAGCTCAACACGAAATCAGATGATTTTCTATCGACCCATTATCTGCTGTCTCTGATAAAAATTTTTTGAACCTACTGTACAGTATTTCTAAAATGGCGTTACAGCGATATAGTCGTGTTTCATACAAAAAAATGAATGGATGAGCAGAAGTTGGTCACTGACTCGCTGCAAACTATAAACTTCACATTTCCCGCTGTGACGTGATGGCGAAATATTGTCTAATCATCTTCAATGCCCCTGTAATGCAATAAACACCTTCCAGGCAAAAGAGCCATTTACTGCTTCGAGTTTTTGGGATGTTTGTCTCTACGCGTACCTACTGCACTGGCGTAGCCAGACCACAGAAGTGGGGCGGGCAAATCTTTTGACCCTATGCGAGCAACAGTATTTTGTTTTCGACACGGCCTCTCAAAGCACAAAATGACAAGAAACGCAAGAAATTTGGGCAAATGGCCCCCTTGACTACGTCTATGCGCGTACCCCAACCGTTTTTTCGGATAGGGAGAGTTGTGCTTGTTTTCGAAATGAGTACCTTTTTTTCGATCTTCAAGATATTTTCTATGATAAAATGGCTTTGATTCAATAGCATTTTATTTTAAATAGTTTGTGATTGATAGCTTGCCACTGATTGGCGGGTGTTTTTGTAAACAAATTTCGCCATTTTGCTTAGACAATCGTGATGTGTACAGTAATAAAAATCAGAAACTTTTACGAAAATAAACAAATTTTCAAGACAGAACGTCATAAACTTCTATTCCATGTAAATCTACAATTTTCGAACACAATATGGCATGGATCTTGCACAGAATGACAACAGATGTTACTGGCAGCATTTCAGTCTTTTTCGTGTCATTTTTATGCCTGCCCCACGCGTTTTTGCGGCATGGACCAGTGCAGTAGCGTAGTGTTGAGTTCGTTTCGGCTCCTCAACATGAAACGTCTTATGACCCTGAAACAACAACGAAAGAAGACTTCGATTATCTAAAATAACAAAAGAAATCAAGTTGAAAGTACTGACGAGTTCACGAGGAGCCGAAAAAAGTTGGACATTAAACAACGGACAAAGACATTAACTCTTTTAGAACACCATCATGTGCATTTATTTGATGTACTGTAAAATTGCACTCTGTAGATTTATTGTAAGTTACATTTAGGAGGAGAGTAACCTGTAATAAGATTTACAATAGGATCTCATACGAAAGTAGTAATAAAAATCCTGATAAAAACGACATTCGTTTTTAGTGTAAAAATTGATTTCGAAAATGACGTAATCACGTGAGGTAGGTGTGGTCATCAGATTGACCAATCACTGGGCAGTAGGCTGTCACGTGATCGACGTATCATATGTTGTGTTTTGCTCTCCACCTGAAACTCACTAGCCAGTCAGTTGATCTCGTGGGCTTACCAGTCTCAACACCCAAACCAGTAGTGAGCTTACCAAACTGGAACAAACCCAATTGAAGGATGGATAGTTGGCGAACTTGTGGGGTCTGGTAAATTCGAGAACCAGAATACGCTTGTAGCTGGCTACTATCCTAGAACGGCTAGACTAACGGAATCACCGAGGTAATAGCCAATTTCTTTAAGCAGGTTGTAGTGCGACTGCTTAACACTATGGGTTACTCTCTCTCCTCATGGTATAATAAAACCGCACATTTACTCTTGGTTACTCGTGATAAAGCTTGTATATGTTAAAGTATATTGTAAACCCCTGTTGTGATGAACATCGCAATGCTTGAAGTTATACTAATAAAATCATGAGTGAATTCACTTTTGTTGTGATAAACTGAGCGGTGTCGAGCTAGACCGGCGGGTCCAGGTTTCTTGATTGTTAACTTGGGCGTGCCATGGACATTCCTATGGACCAGTGCTCTTGCGGAATTGTCCTAAATGTGTAGTGGTTCGCTTCTTTTAGAAGTGGACTGC
>Ga0210059_1009571_pt1 | contig 15108 bp, 11 predicted proteins | sample Ectturendosymbi2_FD_188042 | JGI IMG/M metagenome (GOLD analysis project Ga0210059, IMG submission 188042) | Ecteinascidia turbinata endosymbiont from Florida, USA - Sample 2 (SPAdes) (version 2) | ecosystem: Host-associated > Tunicates > Ascidians > Unclassified | place: Key West, Florida...
CTTAGTTTCATTTTGCTAACTCGAAACTAAGAGAAAAAACACTTTTCAGCAAAAAAGTTAAAAGGTTAATATCAAATTCCACAGGAGCCAAGCATCCTTACTTTGCACCCCGTCCGACGCCCGTAAGGTCGTCATGGATGCCCCAGAATAGCGCCTATCAACAGCAAAAAATTGACTTCGTCAAAGGCGCGGAGCCATATTAACAATACAAAGGCAGAAGCCGTCACGCGCTGATTACTTCCGTCGTTGGGAACCTGACACGCTCCATTGCTCTGGAGCGAACGGCCAGGCAGGGTATGGTTATAGCTGGTCATGTGTTGCATGATGTAATGTTTTCTCAAAGAGAGTAGAAGCCCGATTTTAAAACTGGATCTTTACAGACTTTGTCTATTTCTCCCTTTTTTTTGTTTAACTAAAGGCAGCGTATTTTCACTTTCTGTGTGAGCTGCGTCAGACAAACGCTCCAATCAAATATTCTTCGTCAGCTCGATTTCTGTGCCTCTTCCAGAAGCACAATCTCCGATTGTAAACATTCTCGTTTTATAATGAAATTTACACATTTATGATATCCTGTATGAAGAGCGATTGCGGTGTTATGCGGCGCTATATTTCATTTGCTGTGCTGCATTTCTTTAACAAGACTTGGCGTTGAATGCGCAATATCTGTCTTACAAACGAATTTTGTCAAAAATGCTTTCTTCTCGATTGTACCGCCTTCTGATACGAGCTCGTGTTGCGCTAAGGTTGGAAACACTAGTTAATCACAAGGAAAAAACGAAATTTTACTTCTTGTTCAGACTTTTATTTTCTCCCACGAAAAACTTTGTGTCTGTGCGCCACCTTTTCGTGCAGTTAATGTCAGAGATAGAACACAGGCGGGACTTGAACAAGGTATATGTCAGGAACATGGGGGCTCTGTATTGAATCCACATCTAACAATTGATAAAACGCTTTTCACTTGTACGTGCAGCAGCAGCAGCAGGCGCTCCACACCGACGGCTACTCACTCCATCTTTCGCAATATCAGGAGGAAATGACTGCTCTGTTCGGAAGCTCGTCCAGTGACGTTGCAATCGTCAGGTGATTTCGAAAGAACCACCATGACTGTCGACCAAACGCGGGAACGTATCTTTGGTATGGCCACTGTGTGGTCAATTTGTGGCCTCTGTGTGCCAGTCTGTAGTCAAAGGTTAAACGAAAAAGTTGTGAAATGTCCCAGTCACCGCACGACCTTATTTGGTGGTGAATCTTGAACAGTAAACGAAATCATTGTTGAGTGTTGAACAGCAAACGAATAGAAAATAAAGTGAATTTACCCTAGTACCTGGTCTGAAACGTTTGCATGATGTTGTGACGCTAACGTTGACAGAAATACTATTTGCGAGGTTGTTGAAAAACTCATTTTGTCACGAATGATCTTCCAGCGAAAGACTTTTTTTGTCACGAATAAATTCATTTCATCACAGACGAACAACGTAGGTTATCATGAAGATAATCTGCAATTTATGAGAAGACTTGGACGTGAAGCAATTTACACACCCGTGAGACATAAGAAAATTCGGTAAAGAAGTTTTAAGAACCAGAAAAGCTGCACCTGACAATAACCGTTCTGCGTAATTTTGAAATAAATAAAAACGTGCGAAACAAACCCTGAAAAAATAACTGGAATATTATCGAAGAACACTCACGAGAAAGTCATGAAATTCGCAAAGTGAAAAAATTACCCGTCGCTCAAAGTGCACTCAACAGTTTCAGTAACATACACGTGCGATTATATATGGACTGCAGCTGTTACTTTTGTCGCAAAGCGATTATAAATTAATAAATATTATCAAAATCACACGTACCATCTTGAAACAAACCGAATATTGAAATCACAAAAATTCAAAAACTTCATTTGTTCGGGCAACATGGTGTGACAAGCTGCATTAGCCGATGTTGTCACAGACGGCGATAAATACTCTCAATTTCATTGACATTTTCACAGCAGTGGTTCGCAATTTCACGTTTATTTTGAAAATTACGTATTTGAAGTTGTGAATAAGTTATCTGAAGTTTAGAGTTGATTTGTAAAAATAGCTAAGTTCAGAAAGGTTTACCCATCAGCTGGAGTGATGCTGGATATGGAATATCTACAAAGTTTTCTACCAAGGATTCAAACAGCAAAAGTGAAAAAAACAAGCGCATCATTTTTCTGCCAACGACTTAGCTTGGGACATATTTCGTGAACCAGTCGAGAAATCTTTAATAGCATCCTTGTTTTTTTACCTGGGGCACCAGGAGCGCGGTTGTGCTGACTCGCAATTCTTACCAAGCTCAAGGAAGGTTTATAAACATTACAACCCGGGTACCATCTAACTACTAACTTCCACATTTCTTAACCTAAGTGAGGTGCTCTTTCTATCGGAAAGCTCTTCTCTGTCGCCAGCAATCCCTGGTAAGCTTTTGTAGACGTCTGTTTTGGGTGCGTTTTGATCAAGTTTATTCGCACTATTGTCAGGCTTTGCAGTCAACGCACTATCAAAAGGAAGTTGAGCTGTAGTTATGTGTTCTGCGTCCAATATATACTGACCATCATAATCAGTACCATTACATATTTTATTTGAAACTCGTGTCGCGCATTTGTTGGGGCATCGCTTGGTGATTAATTTTTCTGCTTTCGCGTGCAAAAGAAACAACTTGAGATATTCTGGCCTCTGCTTGGCAAAAATAGAGAATTCCTCAAACGTTACATTTTTTCTGCTGTTCGTCAGAGCTTCTTCAAAAATCACGTCGCTTTCCACCACGATAGCAAATGCCGATTGCAGCGCTCTTCCAAACTCCTCCTCGGAGATTACGCCGTCGCTGTTCGTATCAAGAATATCAAACGCCCACCGCAAACTTTCATTGTTCACAACACTTTCGCACACTAAGGACAATCCAATCACATATTCTCTAAAACAAACTTCACCCGTGCCGTCTTTGTCATACAAGCTGAAGAGCTCTTCGAGACAAGGTAGGATAGGCAAGCTTAAAAACTTCGCCAAATCCGCTATTGTGATCAAACCACGTTGCTTATCGCTCACGATGCTCGCAAACTCTTCTAAAATCTTTTCGACATCGCGGATGTCCTTCCCTGTTTCTTGTCGCAGATTGTGGAACTCTACCACGGAGGCGTCCATTGGCAAACCGAGCCTGCCTGCTAGTCTCAGCAAACGGCAGTCCTCGAAAGTGTGTCTTGTGCACGGCAGACCCACTTCATCGGCAATGGATCTGCGAACGTTGTCAGCAAACAGCTTTGGATCTTTGCGTTCTTTCTCGTTGGGCGTGTACACAGGCAAGAAATGTACTTCGCTTTTCGTTTCGAACTGGCACAAAGTCAACCATAAAATTTTCAAGTAATCAGGACCATTTTCAGTCCAAGGCAGAGTGTTCACGGTGTTGGGATAGCGAATCGCCACCGGCTGTACAGGCACAGCGCTGGCGAAGCCTCCGGTTTTGAAGGATAGGAGCACTTCGCTATTTCCACAAGTGCCCTCGGGAAACACAAGAACCTGGGGCCACTTGCCGCCCGATCCAGCTCGGCGCGAAATCTCGTCTATCGTTCGTTTTCTCGAATTCAAATCGTGCCTGTAGACGAACACAGGTTGTGTTACCTTGAGTATAGTGCTAACGATGGGAGCGGACTCGAGCTCTGACTTGGTGATAGGGGACGGCAGATCGTTGGAGGCAAAAACGACTACTGCGTCAAGCATCGTTGAATGCGGGGCGGCAATTAGGATGGGCGCTTCTGCCGCTGACGCTTGCTTTCCTTTGGTAGTGATGCGGTGAAAGCCGCCAAAGAACAATGTACATCGAGCGAGGAAACGAACCGACTTCAGGAGTTTGCCTCGAATGAAACCCGGCGGCTCACTGCCGCCCACAACCATGGAATAGGTGACCACGTACGCCCAGGCCCAAGTCAAAAATAAAAAGAACGAGGCTAGCAGCAGCCGAACAGGAGCCACAGTGAAAGACATGACGGCTACCTGGATCTTCTGTGCCGCCGTTAGGTTAATTCTGTGGAAGAACGGGTGCACACACGGTTGTGGGTGAACTTCTTCGCCCTGAAGCGATCTGTTTTGCAGAAATGTTTTCAGTGAATTAACCGCCATATCGTAATTTCAATCCTAGAAACCTGAAAAAGAGTCGAAAAATTAATCATGAGGCATTTCCATTCACTCGTGCCATGAATAATACAATAGAACGGTTTCTACACAATGGTCCAACCTGCTTTAAAAAACCTGCCTCAAACGCTTGGTTGTTGAATTACTTGTCTCGTACATGGCTCGCCGTTTCAACTGAGACCCGAGGCGATACTTGTGTTAACTGCTATTAACGTTAAGCTGGAAGATCGACAGATTTGTGCAAATATTCGCGACCAGCATCTTTGACCTGAAGCTTATCTGAAGCCTTAATAGTGAGTGCATGTTAGCCGCTGTCGTTCATTTTTATCTGCATTTTCTCACTGCAGACGTTTTCCGACTTTCATTTTGTCTTTATCATTCAAAGCGACAAACAGTTCGCAAGAATAAATTATTGGTATACCTTTGCATTGTTTGTTGTTTCATGTTCTATTACAGGACAAGATTGCAGACTTCTGTGCTCTTTCGATCGTTTCTGCAATTTATGCTGATGCTTGTTTATGGACAGAATCGGTTGATAAACGAGAAGCAGTCGAGATAACAGCAGTGCCTGGTTCGCACTGTGATAGTTGCAGTAGAAAAATAAATTGACAGGGAGTCAAGAAGGCAGTGATACTATCATTGACAGGCAGTAAGCTTTGCGTAATCTCGCTCTATCATGTAAACACATTCCTTGACTAACAGTCCCTGTGCGATACAAAAGCCTTGTTCAGTTGGAAGCAAATAGACAGATTCGCAGGCTTGTATCAGGTACGCTTTGTTTCTGACTACTCCCATGCGATTCCCGCGAAATTGACAATTTCAACTACGTGATGGCATGTTCATGTGTAGCCTCTATGGAGTAGCTAAACATACCCCAATCGTAATGAAAATTGAGTAACCCACTTATTTGTTACCTAAAAAATATCCCATCAACCTTATTTTCGGGGGCTCGCATGACTACACCATGGCATTTAGCCTCAACGTTTCATACTGACTTGCTATGAGCAGATAATAATGGCGTTCAACTTGAAAATTCCTGCTTTTTGACGTTGAAATTACTAATCATGGAACATCACGGTCATATTTCAAATCCACTCTCTCATCACATGGGAATCCAGTTTCCATAGACAAGCCTGAAGAATTCTGTTGCTGAGTGACTGAGCTTTTCTTTCTGTTTGGAAAATAAACCCTTAATGGTTTAATATTAATTGCGCAGCAGCAGGATATCACGACATTTTGAGATCAGGACCCGGTCAAAAATGCTTTTCGAAAAAAAGATTTACAACAGGTACAAAATATGGAGCCCACGTCAAGATCGGTAATACTCAATTTAACAAAATTAAATTTTTTGAAAAAGTTTAATTCAAGCGGAGCTTCATGTACGTCCATAACAAATACAATCCGAAATGAATCAAGCAGGTTAGAAGGATTTAGGCCTACTTTAGCCACACCACAACTAAAAAGGTTCCCTTGCGAATTTCCAATGTGACTCGTATGTTCTGGTTCCCAACCTGAAAAAAAGTGCGATATAGCCGAGGGCGATTTCTCGGAATATAAAAAATCAATGACCTGCAGGGTAAACAAACTTCCAAAGTATTGGTGGATTTTCATATTTTTTGTGAAAACGAATAAGTCGTGATTTAACTGCCATCCTCAGAACTTTTTGACTGTAATTGTGTTTGCGTTAACTCGCTATGTCAAGATGACCTCACAGCATTGATGACGTCAGGTGCGCATCGGAGCAGATCATCCGCTGCCTTTTCAAATCTTTCGTTGTTATTCAAACAAAGAAAAATCTTGAAATGACAATTGGGAAGACCACAAATAAACTTGATCAAAGACCGCAATTCGTTTATAGCAGTGGTTTTCGACCTGGGTTCGCGACCCCACGCTGGTCGTTTGCCTTTTTTCTAGAGGTCGCGAGAGCTTAGGATAAAAACCTTTATAATTTCTTCTACAGTATATTTTAAATTTCGTATATGGAACCACTTTTTGTCCTAGCTGAAATAATAGGATCACAAGGCAAAAACGATAGCCGAGATTTGCATTCAAAATTGTTTAACGTGTGATTATGACCATTACACTACTGTTGCGTCTGGCAACGCACGCATAAATTTGTGACGTAAGAATGTGCTGTGTTTGTAAATTACATATCGGTAGCTAACTTGGGTGTTATTCTAGTTTTCAATTGGTTGTGCTATGACGTAATTTGCATACGGCACGTATCTCTCTCTTTGTTACTACCATGTGCATGAATTTTATGAATGAGTCTTTGTTCAACATCTTATGTTATTTTTTGGTCATTGTGATGTTCTATTGTGCAAACACAACTGCATTACATCTGCCTGACTGAAAATTTTCGGAAGGGGATTGTCAGGTTAAATTAGCTTGCAAAATGGGTCGCTGCATGAAAAAGGTTGTAAACCACTGGTTTATAGTGTTGCATGCTGCTACCGATACAATATAAAAGCGCTTTTAATGAGCAAACAATTTTCACAAAACAACAGAACGTTGCCAGAAACATTTTGCTGAAACTTTTAACTCCTTGAGTTGCATTTCTAACAAGCAGCGAATACTGGGGGTTAAAGCGGCGGAGGAAACCCAAGAAATGTGATGGAAATATTTTTACAAAAGACATGCCTTGATAAGATTAAGACTGTGCATAAACTTTTCCATTGCTTATTGTGCAAACGATTTAACAAAAGTACTGATGGTTTACTGCTGCATTTGGAACAGGGCTTTTCTATTTTCTCTGTGGTTCTGGGTTTTTATTGAAAATCTGGGGTTTTTCTGACTCTGGTCGAATTTCAGAAATGTGTGTTGTATTGCTGCATTTTCCATTCAAGAATACAGTAGTTTCATCGACGTAATGTCTGTGCAGTGTCAGTAGCCAGTACAGTTGAGTAGGGCCAGGCTTTACCACATCGTTTGAAATCTAATATTTTACAGATTAAGCTCTGACTAGGCGTAGGTCAGCACTCTAATATACTGCTGATATGTCAAGGGCTGCTTGTGCATGGTTTTGGTATGCCTTTTTGGTTTCATGAAGATGTTGTGGTTGAGAATCTGTTAATTGTTTTATAGGCGCATTGTGATAGGCATGAACGTACACTTTTGAATGTTAAATTATAATGCAATAATTAGGGTGAACTGAAATCTGTAAGACCTTGAATGTATCATAAAAATGTTTCAATTTGTGCATTTAAGTTAAGGTAAAAGAAAACATTAAATGTTTTGTAGAAAAGATCAAACTAACTTTTTATGTTACTGCATACATTTGATTTGCTGCTAGCCTGCTTGTAAATTGTCAGTTTGTTTAAAAATAAACTTGAACTTGTTACAAATTTGATGCAAATAATGCATATTACCGTAATTTTTATGTGCAAAATTACTACCGTAATTATTACCGGCAGCGTGCATTTCAAGTTTGATTTTGACTTTTTTTAAACATTTTGTATGTCTGGGTTTTTTTATTATTTTCTAGGATTTTTTCAAGGTAAGTTCTGGGGTTTTTCTTCATAACAGACTGATTATGACTGGCAACACTGATTGGCAGTTGACAGATATGGCACTAAACGTTGACTTGATACATTGCCGTCAGTGCAGTAGGCGGATGCAGTACGGTGTATGAATGTTCTCTTACGCCGTTATGCTTCTTTGCTAAATATTAAAAAGCACGTGCGTGAACTATTTCGCACATCCATTGCAATTGCACTGTTAACTTAGCAACAAGAAATAGATAGCCTTAAAAGTGGAACCAACATTGTAAAAACATCTCAAGTATTGATACCTGTTGTGGAAGCTTCGCACATGCTGTGGCAAGAGTAATGAAGCTTTTCCTTTGAAAGGTGAACAGAAGATACAATCACCACAGCTAGCTGCCTACCTCTTTACCCCCTTTCTGTTTACCTAATGTAAAGTAGACATTGCTTTCCAAATTCGCGGTTTCTGTAGGATTTGCTAAACTCGCGCGCGGAGTTATTTTGCTTGACCGACCTCTTGTAAACTGCGCTTTTGTTCTTTTCACGTGTTCTACACTTGAAACAACATCAAATTTTTCAAAGAAGCCCAGATGGTTTTCACGGTTTGGTGTCCTTGGTGAGAACAGAGCAAACACGTTAATCTGAAGTGCAAAACCACTGACTACCAATGTATGAGATGTTTGCACAAATAATCAAACAATGGCTGATGTTTTACAGCGTAACTGCAAAGTTAAAATGTCCGAAACGTTTTCATACCCGTGTAAGCCTAAAAACAAGTATGAAAGGCTTCTGAAATGTGATGATATACTTCCCACAATTAACTATGACTGCTGCCTAGGCTAGGAAAACTGCTGGCCCTCTCACATTGCTGATGTCGATTTGAAACTCACCCAGCTTACCTCATAAATCGGTCGCAGTATGATGACAACAAACGTGTCATTGCACACACTCATAGTAGAGCGACCTTCGCATCGTCGCCCGACACTTCTGTCTCGAACGAGCATTACTACAGGGCGCTATTCTTCACTGCATCACGCCAAATGATGGAGTGTGTACACCGCGTGTCTCCATCGTGGCACGCGCGTGTTGAAAAGAATCACTCATGCGTTACCTGCGTACGTGTGAAACTACGTCAACGGGACAGTTAAGCACAGATTCCTGTGGACTGTGGTTAGTCGTTGTCTTCCATTCCTTGTGGAGCGCGAACCGTCTGCACGAGAAACGTGGATGATGCAACATCGGATAAGCCGACTTTTTAGCGTTTTTATGAAAATATCGAGTGTCGATCAGCAAATCGAAGCTGCAGGTCGATAACACCCGCTTTAAGCATTTGTCATGTTTAGAATTGAATATAATGCAAGTTTGAACATGCGGAAAAAGAAAAAAGTTAACAAAGCTGGAAAAAATGCAAAAATGATTTCAACCACAAAAAATGATTTAAACTGTATTCCTGCACAGGGGTTTACTTACACTTAGTTTTCAGATAAAACCAAGCAATGTTAACGAAATATTATAGTTAAATTGGTAACGAAAGAAAGATATATATGAACGCCGATCATTAGGAGTTTACACAAGGGGTTGCGTTTTCATATTCTTTGCCTTTAAGAATCAAATGAAATGAAATGTCACACGTCGTTGTTAATCCTTGTTATAGGCTTGGCAGCAGATTTTATATAATGGTTCTGTGCTCAAGACAGAAAAATAAAAAATAACAATCAAAGAATGAAAAAAACATCGAAGTAAAACTGTTTGGACTTTCTGGTAATATTTTCACTCTTTTGGCCTTAACATTTTCGGACAGACCAAAGTTTAAAAATTAGACTCTTTACCACATTCGAAATGGCAGAAGGTACAACCCCTCTTTCTATTCGTTGCTAAGAGCCATGATTTAGTATTTTTGGTGAGAAACACTGCTGGATAGCAGGCCCGTAAGTGAATGGGAAACGTCAGGGCTCATTTGCCCTAAAAACGTTTCGTCTTCTTGCAACGTTCTGGACCTGAATTTACTGCATCCATGTTTCACCACGGTCTTGTTTGATTTACTGTACAGTGAAAACTAACGCCTTAACATAGATGGGTTCCCTTTACAAATTCAAGGCTACCCGATGTTCTGGTTAGGGGGGTGCCGGTAGTATTGTTGTAGTTGGCAGCGAAAGCAAGATGGAGAATTTAACTGTTGAGGGGCATCTACTCGATAACCTTCCGGTTCCTTCAGTGCCCTGCTGGTGTCCTTGCACTAATTTGTTTTTTCTTGCAGAATATTAATTATCGCCAAATAAAATCAACTCAACTCAACGGTGATCATCGTTAATAAGGATGAACGTTTACTGCACTATGATGAGAAAAAAATCTGAACACTTCCATTCAAAGTATCCTATGCCTCTTCGACGTACGAAAATAAGAGCGTTGTTTCGTTTCGACAACTGAGACTGGTGAGATGTTTGAGGAAAGACAGAAGAATGAAAAAAATCTTGATCTTCTATGGTAGAATCTTGTATACTGAAAACGTTACGATTTTGCCAACGTCGACGCTAATGAACGTAAATATTTTAAAGCGCTTTTATGCTTTTCTGACTATTTGCAAACTAAGTTTCCTTTCTAAGAACGAAGATGATTTTATTTGAGCATAAGATTTACATTTTCGGGTAATTTGCCAGATACTCACAAAACTGTTTTCTGACAATGTTTGGCTACTGTTAAACAAAAGCCAAAGTTTTCTGCATCAGTACAATACTAGCTAATTTGCGATTATTTTTTAATGATCAGAAAGCGGTGATCTTGTATGACGGTTAACAAACACATTCATGTCAAAAAAGGAGTCAGATAGATATTTTGACGCGTGAGCAGACACACGAAACGTGAAAAGTTATCCAGAAAAGGTTGCAACAGGGTTTGCACACAGGACACAAATTGTGAATCAGTATTATGAAAACTGTCTTTACTAATGAAAGCGCATTTTCACGAAAATGCCTAAAACTCGTCACTGCATCACTCTGGGTAAAAGAAACAGGTTAATATTTTTTTCTGGTAATTCAAAGTAATTTATTTCTGGTAAACACAAGACAATGGCACAAACAGACCAGAGAGATTACGGCTACAGCGCCGGAGCGTCTTTCCACCTTCACTGCTCAGCGTTTGATTAAAGAATGTAGCTTCCTGCATGAACAGCGCGGAGGGGCCACCATCGTCATGAACGTATTTTCAAATACCTTGAGCAAAAACGATTTATCTGTTTCAGTAAGTGATGACGCTCCTTGGGCAAGAGCGTTCACTCCAGCCGTCCCGATAAGAAGCAAAATTCAGGGTTCGGCCTGGTGCGAATTGCCGTCACCAAAATCAAATGACTGATAAAAGTGAGAGATCTGCCCTGTTTTTTTTATGGGCATTGCGCTCCACTCTCGAAGGCATCTTCACATTTCATATATTTCATACATATTCGTTTTTCTGCAACAGTTACTTAAAGTATTTCAATGCTTCAGTGGAGCATAATTTTGCAATATTGATTTTGTGTTTAACCAATTTTGTTACGCAGTCGGCTGTAAAACTTACAGCCTGGGCTATGAGCAACAGCTCGCCTAGGTGAGGGTTGCCTTTGGAAGACTATTAAATATCTTTTCTGACAAACGTTTTGTTCTCAATCCACACCAGATTGCATTCCTTGAAAAACAACGGCTTATTATAGCAAGGCAATCTCAAGAAAGCGTACATGCATGATGATAAAGGACGAAAACCATTGTAAAAATTTAAGGGAGTCTCTGCTTCCTCTTTGCAATCACATGACAAAAATGTAAGGGTGATTAATCACAACTATTTTTGAAAAAAAATTATTGGGCAACTACTGTTTACACTAATTTGGAAAATTTTATATTCCAAACGTCAGGTGGTGCTATAGGTTACACATACGTTTGAATCGGACACATCACCCCTACACTACGTCTTTCTTTTTGAAAAGTAAAGCAAAAGGTTATTATTCAGGCCAAGCTGAAAGACAACCGCAACCTTATTTATGCGAATAACAGGGTTAATGGAAGCAGATTGCAGGGTAGGTGTAATACGGTACTTGAAGAAGAACAAACACTTAATAGCGCATCAGCAAATAATGGCATTTGGTCACGGTTACGCAGAAGCATTACATGATGGGGAATAATGGAGATTGTAAAAAGCGTAAAACATTTGAAGTGAGCCGATCACTATTTAGATGAAGATGCGCATCCTTGAACAAAAGCATGCAAACTATTTCTAATCAATGCATCAAATACATTGACGAAATAAGTCCACAGACATGGGGGACCACTTACATTATTAGGGATGCAATGGAAAATTTGAAAAGCGGTGTTGTAGACAATACGGATTATGTCACTCTAAAAAATGTGTAACTCGACCCTTTTCAGAATATCTCATTTACGCAGGAATTCTTTAACCTTTATTGATCTATTTTTAACAGTTTAACATGAACTGAAGCACAGTTCAATGATGCGACTCGTTTGTCTTGAATTTCACTTACCCAACGTTCTTTCGCTCAAAATGACATCACGCAGCCACTCCCACATGATGTGACATTCGCCAGTTATGTAAAAACTATCATTTTAATGTGATAAAATCTCAGCGACTACCACTAATTTGCCCAAATTTTTACATGCACGTATTAAGATTTGTAAACAAGAAACACTTCAAATTGATAAATAATTTTTTAATTTTTCTTTGTTTTTGAAATTGTTTGCTATGATCCAATATTCCATCTGGGCCTTTCACCACTATATGGCCTTGTATTCCAGGCACCCTTGGGATTCGTCACGATAAAATAGGTCTTTAAATCGTCAGCTTCTTGTCAAAAAAATTGATGATCATGTGTTTCTTTCATTGGTCAAAACATTTCACAAAATTTCAGTAATGTGTTGAAACAAACAACGAATTGTTTAAATAGGACCGCGCAACATGCATTGCACCGGTAGTGATCTTAGCGAGTGTGCAGGGTGTGTAAAATTGGGGCCCCCATTTTAAATTCACGCGCTTTGAGGTGTCCCGATTTTTGTTTACGCTATTGTCCAAGAACAATAAGTTTTTACAAAGCTGACTTGGCCCTAAGGCAACTTCATTGTTCAAGCAGTCATCTGGGAAACTGATTTTGTAGGACAGAATTATAACGTAAACACCACTGTGCTTGTGTATTTCTGCATGGTCTGCTGCATACCTCAATAGCTGCTGAAGCAAGTTTGCATCAGTTACTGTACTCTCAATTTCATTCTGAGTCAGAACTGAATGTTTAAATGTTTTTGGGGAAGCTTTCCTTGCTTTGTTTAAACATTAATGTTTTCTTTTACCTTACTACTACTGTTTTTTCACTGCAGTGATTCCGAAGTGAATGTTGGCAAGATTACAATAAAAAGCTCTACGTTTTCTATAGGCTTTAGAACAGGGGTTCCCAACCTTTTTCTTACCATGTACCCTTCAGCATTCCGACAAATGAGCATGTACCCCGAATTTTGACAGATGAACATGTACCCCTAAAACTCCTTATGACAAAATATTTTCTCACGATTTTTCACAGATATACTTAACAATATACATATAATGACTTTTGAAAATAATATTAAGTGATATATGTATAAAGATTTGAAAATAAACAACATGTAAATATATTTTTACCTTCTATTGCTAACCATAAATATACCCCTTCGGATAGGCAAATGTACCCCCAGGGTACATGTACCCCAGGTTGGGAATCCCTGCTTTAGAGGAATCAGCCGACTGGGCTCTGCTTTCATCTTTTTGCGATGATTCAAACTTGCGGACATCTGTATTTAAGTAACTTCACTCCACAAGTGAAAGAAGCAATGAATCAATCACAAATTTTTAATAGGAAATCGATTTCACGTAACGCTACGCATCGTCAGTCCTATCATCTTATTCAAATAGAATCTTGTTGGCAAGATTAGTACATTTAATCCTGCATTATTCAAATCTACTTGTTTTTGCACAAAGTTTACATTGGTACTATACTGTATGGAAACAGTAGTGATTCAAAGTATATAGTGATTTTTGAGACCGCAGTAATTCGTAGATGTATGGGTTGGTTCCCTGTTTTTTTCTGCAAAATGAAAGAATGAAGGTAGAGATGCTGAAACATTGTTGGTAGATACTTCATCAACGCCTTGGGCAGGCGAACTCTCATAAGCAGCTAAGGATTTGTGCGTAAGGCCAAACATGGTTTTTATTTATTTTGATAAACAAATATTTTCCTCAAAACAATTCCACAGTACCATCGCCAATGCCCAGTCTAAATAAACTAGAGACCAAACAGTCGACTGATCTCACTATGCCCAACAACCTACCAAGTACCATTAAACTAAACATACTGCTCAGCGAACCAGCGTTAGCTTCAGTTACAGTAGTTAGTCCGTTCAGGAAACAAAACAAACTGCAGTGTAGAAGTATCAATTCAGTACATAACAATGATCATTATATGTCGTTGAATATCTTCATTCTCTGGGTCTGCAAAGTTAAAATGGGTAACTTCATTTGTCAGGAAGGGAAGCGTATAGAGATATTTGAAGTGTTTGAATTCCGGAATGTGGCAACACACTCAAACTAGGCCAAAATTGCGGGCCAAATTTCCTAAAAAACTTAGAAAAGGCCAAACAAAATATCTGTGGCCAAACCACTTCTGAAAACGACCAAATGTTCGCAATTTGGCAGGAAAAGGCCAAATTCCCAACCCTGTGCTGAAATATTTTCTGCCCATTTACGTTTTTGCGGTCTATGTTGTGTGCAATTGTGTTATTTGTGTAGTGGATTAAAGTGCACATATGGCAGGGATTCCCAAACTTTTTACGATCTCGTACCACTTGGGTACCCCGTATGTCAACGTGTACCACTTCTTCCAGAACAACTAATTTGATCGAATCTTAGTTTATTTAAAAGAATAATATACCTACATTAAAATAACAATAAAAGAGCACAACTACATTTAATGACATTTGTGTTTTTGTTTATCTTCCACCAATTGGTAGATGCGTGGCGTAAATTTTCTAACAGCGTGTCGAAAGTCATAATGTTGCGATACAATGGGAAAGAAGGCTACAGCAAAATTTAGTTATTTGGAAACTAAGCCCAATACGTAAACTAGAAAGCTGTGAATCCAGATTTTTGTGAAAGAATGGAAGTTACTCGCGTACCGCCTGGAAGACCTTCGCTTACCATTAGTGGTACGTACGCATACTACAGGTTGGGAATCCCAGACATATGGGAAGGACAAATGTATTACGAAAGAAGGCAGGAAATGAGTTTCAGGGGGGACTGGGTTTATGTCCTCACCAAGTTTTGATATATACAAATTTCATGCTTACATTACTGCCGCGGAATAAAAAAGAAAAATGGACATTATATCATGTGAACCAACAAGATTCAGCAATAACTGCACGCCCTCTTTATTGGATCATATATATACAAATATATGTGATGAAAAAAAAAAAATAATGCTG
>Ga0210059_1009572_pt1 | contig 15108 bp, 7 predicted proteins | sample Ectturendosymbi2_FD_188042 | JGI IMG/M metagenome (GOLD analysis project Ga0210059, IMG submission 188042) | Ecteinascidia turbinata endosymbiont from Florida, USA - Sample 2 (SPAdes) (version 2) | ecosystem: Host-associated > Tunicates > Ascidians > Unclassified | place: Key West, Florida...
CCTCGTTCAAAAGACTGCTCAAAACTCACTTTTTTAATTCTGCCTTTCCTCAAAATTGTCGTTCAGTATGTTCTTAGTGTATTTTAACGTATTTTTTAATTCGCTTTGCATGTCACTTCCGCAACGTCATTGTTCAGCGCCTTAGAGCGACATGTCGGATTTCGGTGCTTTATAAATGCATGAATTATTATTATTATTACTTTTTACGATGGGTGTAAGCAAGGAATCGATCACCAAATTTTTAATACGAAATCGATTTCACGTAAAATTACGCATCCTCAGTCCTTATTCAAATAGAATCATTCTATTTGAATAAGGACTGAATAAGGATTATATTTGCTAGATCGCGTATATTTACTGAACTCTGAAACCGTCATGTATTATTGGGAAAAATCAAATTGGCTGTGTCGTACAATAATTCCTTTGTCTACTTCACGAGTACTAATAGAATAAATAGATAGCTCGCTAAATATTTTGGCGCCTTGTTTGCGTGCTTCCCACCGCAGAGCGGAAGGAAATGTCTTCAGTGGAGGTCAAACTGATCGTTTCCCGCTTCGCGAGGAGGTATTTCCTAAAACTTTTTCGTGTGTCTAATCCTCGCTTGAGATGATCGTCAAACAAATTTTCTTCTGTCCATACGCCTTGTAGTTGTTTTTTTTCTTTGACCCTTTGCGTTCCATTTCATTTTTGGAGATAGCTCCATCAGCTCACACTCAGCTGGTTGTGCTGTAGACAGGATATCGAACTGGAAGGTAAAAGTGGTTACGGTGCAGATGTGATTTTGCTGCCGAATGCTGCGTTGCATCGAGGTCAAAGTCACAACACCCTTTGCATCTTTGCGTCGCTTTGTTGACTGGACGGCATCATGACGTGAACTGAGCTTTCACGTTGGTTATTCAATCATTGCCATTACCGACTGTCGCTAGTTATGGTGCGCAAACCTTCGTGTATTTTTCACTTGGTACATCACTTTTCTCTCAGGTGAGCTGTATATACACACGGTACAAGCGACCGATCATCGCGCTACCGTCACACTGCGTCTTTCAGAAGTCGCTCATTTCGCTCAGCCCTACTTTGGTGTCGGCAATATGCGAAATCTTGCACAAGTAAGTTACGTGTGGTTTGTAAGATTAGTCTCGGGTTTTGTTTCTGGCCATGAACCACGGCATGGGTGGCGATTATTAAAGCAGACGTTTCTTATCAACTTTTACAATGTTATTTACCCACTGACGTCAACAATCCACACGTAGTTAAGCAAATTCCGTTGCTTAGAAGCGGTTGCATGGATTAAAAGCATTGACTTTGAATTTTGGTTGCGTGCACAAGTCGCGCAGCTTGCCCAAAGCAACGCATCTTTGGCGTTGAAATGAACAAAAAACATTTTGCAATAAAAGCATAAAGCAATTGCGAAAAATCTAGAAAAGCAAAATTGAATTGAACCTTGCTGCAAGATGATGGGAAGGATTTTTTTGTCTTGCTATTCGAAGTTTGCACAAGCCCCCATTCCGTTTACACCTTGCCCACGCGCCAAACTTTTGTTTGACAGTCACAAGATCGCATCGACAGAGATGAGTGCGCGCGGTGGTTTAGACCCTTCCCATATAGAACAAGTCAGCACTATGAACCAGTAAGTTGTGCTCGGTGTTTTATATACTGGCTGGATTGAATAACTGTTTTAATCTGGAGAAAACTTCGTTTAAAACTGAGTGGATCAAACGTCAAATTCATGATTTTAGCCAAGTGTAATGCACTGTCCAGTTGGAGAAAAATTTTAATGTAAGAAAGAACAGCGCCTGTTCGTGTTTTTCTGTCTGGTTTTCTGTCCTGATCGAATACGAAGAAAATCAGGATTTGGGCATTGATTCGATTTGGTTTGAAAACTAAGTTTTGTTCGTGCGGTGGTTGAGGGAACAATTTAGACCAGTGGTCTAAACCGAGAATCCACGGATCCCCAGGGATTCGTGAAGAATTTTCAAGGGGTCCGCGGAAACTTTGGAAGCTTAGCGTGCGTTTGTTTGTTTTTTTGTTTGGTTAAGTGTGTGTGCTCTGTGGCGATTCGATGCACTGCACACAGCATAGTCATTGTTCACGCTAAGAAGCGGCCAAATCTAATTTCTCAACCGAATAAAGGTTGACGAAACGAAGGGGTCCGCAGCGGTTTTTGGTGAAATGAAAGGGGTCCGCGGCGACAAAAAGGTTGAGAACCACCGATTTAAACAAAGAAAGTGCACCAGGTAAGATCTTTTTGGTCGTTACGAGAAGCCTCACCCGTTCGCAACTGTCATCATCACAGGTACTTGTTAGATGCGTTCGACACACTTTGGCGTCGCAGGGCGTTCAAGCCATACTGCAGCGACAGTTCCCTGCTCTACAGCGGAACCGGCCCGCAGGAACTTGAAGCGTTGCTCAGGCGACCGGACCAGGCCTGCCGCATGTTCGCAATCGACAGGTGAGTGACATGAGTTGCTGCACGCTAAATACTTCTCGGTTTTACCTTGCCTGCAACTGCCGTGCAAATGACTGAATGTGTATGACGAATGTTGGTCAGTTATTGTTTTTACCGCCTGTGGAAACTCTCAGCCACTGCCTCACGTGGAAAAAATCCAGGGCGAGCAGCCTCTCATTGGTGAGTGTGTGTGCACTGTGCAATTTATTTTGCGACCCGATTGACATTCGTCTTTGAAAAAAAGAAATAATTCCGATGCAATTTGTTGTATTTCTGTGTAAGATGCCGAAATGACTTCACTTGCTAAAATTTGCAATGAATGTTTAGTGTCAATTTCATTTTTATTACACTGTTTCACGTAGACAGTATGGTCTGGGCGTATCATGACGTAGGTTTTTTACGTGACACATGAACTACTGGGCATGCTTCTGACCCACTTAACATACTTTTTGCCCGTTCCCCGCAAAGGTGGAGCGGTGGGGCGAACTCGGAAAATCTCAACGCGACACGCTCGCTCCGCTGGCGAGTGAGATGGCTTGCAGGAAGCTGTATCTAGTCGCTGAAACTATTTTGCTCGCGCGCAAGACTGAAAAAGTCTCGCTACATTTTGACGTCCGTTCTGTCCATGCGTGATTTCAGGTTATTGCTGCAACTGCTGTCGGGCTATGAAGTTGCGCAGTGTTTGCATATATCTGTTAAGAGTCGAGGTTCGGACAGTCGACCGCTGCAGACAGCCTTGTGCCATTGCATTTGACTACGACGCGACTTATCGTTGCGTCCTTATCAACTCACGACTGCAACGTCACCACTCGGTTTCGCTTGCACTTGGCACTGTGACGTCATAGCTGAATTCGAACGCACTTCCAAACCCTGGTTTTTCGCCGAGACATTTCGGTCATTTGTCCTATGATAGTATTAAAACTCGCCGCAACAATATTCACTAGCTTACCTTTTCAGACATTATGACCGAATTAACTTAATTTTGTTCGGTCATTTGAAAAACATATCGGCTTATGACCAAAAAATGACCTCAAAAATAAACCCATTCCAAACCTGATCACGTATAAAGGCTCGCGGTACACTTGTTGAAAATTGCTGCTGCTCGGGACATCGCATTTGGCCAGTGCGTGTGGAATGCGGTCGTTATGGAGATTGTTAGGTTGTGCCATGCAAACCATTATTGTCGCAATGCTATTTTTTCCAGACATCCTGCTCTCATGGGAATCGTCGCGTTTTATTTGCAATTTGTGGGAAGCAGCCGCGACGAAGCTGAAAGCGGAGATGTGAGTACACAAGCTTCTCTTTACTCCCTGAAACGAATGCCTGCCGGATTACGTTACTTGCATAATAAAATTAAAACTTCCTACGCAACTTAAACCAGCAATTAAAAGCTCTTGGTTTGCTGTAGGCTTTCGAGGAATCAGCCGACTGTGTTCTGCTTTCATTTTTTTGCGATGATTGAAACTTCCACATATCTATTATATTCAAATAACTAGTCTCCGCGTGTGAGGTAAGGGAGGAAACCACCGGTAGATTTTTTTATTTTTTAATCGATTTCCTATTAAGAATTTGCCGGTAGTTTCCTTGCTTACCTCACATATGGAGAGTAGCAACTTAAAAGCGACGCATTCCGTTCAGAAAGATAACATTTGGTGTTTTCCACCGTAGGAAATTTGACAAGGAATTGTGCACTATCTTTTTTCTCAAAACATCAAGAGTGCAGCCACGATTTTTTCGATAGTGTAGCAAAGTGACATGCTTGTGTGAAAAAGGTATTGCAAAGATTTAATTTTGCACAGTAGTTGCCTAAGAGAACGTTACAAGTAATGTGATCATAGCGGCATCTTGGTAGTAAAACTTGGTTCCCACACCGTCAACCAGTACTAATTATGCAAACGACAGGGTTATACCTTGCAGCAAGTTTGTCACTCTGAAGGTGAAAATGGCATGTTGTGAAGGCCTTCATGTTTAAGCGTAAGGATGCTCTTTCAGAGTGAAGTAAAGTAGTTGCACCATTCGAAACAGTCCATTACGCATTCCGATTTGAAAATTCGTCAGTCATCTTGTTAGACGTAAAGTTATCATCTTTATTGAGTCCGAAAACGCGAAAGCGCAACGATTCCTTGTCACGTCTTCCAAAAGGAGCAGCGCTGCAAGATTTACTACTTCTGAAACAGCAAAACTTTTCTTAGGGTTTGTCCTGAGGTATCTTATAAGGACGGAACGCACAAAGTAATGATCTTTTCCAAGGTTTTCTAATTTCTTTATCGCGTATTGCTTCAAACAAATATTTTTTAGTTTAAAAAAAATTTGAAAATTTTACTTAACTTTCGCCAACGTCCATCGCCTATGAAACTGGTTTGTAAGCAGTCACCACAGTCCGTCTCTTGCGAGCAATTGGTGCTACAACCTCGCTTGTTTCTAATCATCGAAACTTGGCAGATATTACCCCGTGCAGTGTGTTTTTCTGCTTTAGCATAGATCAGAACTCGGCAGTGCCAGCACTTATGGGCAACACTTCCTGCTGCTTGCTTCAAAGTAATAATTTCAAATCTTTTGCTGACAAAGTACGAAAAAGTCCGCGGACCCGTATTTGACTATTTTAGTTTTTTTTTAATAAAGACCATTGCGTCCCAAAGAGAGCGGTTGCGTATGGTGAATTTTTAAAAAATTAAGAAAATTCTAAACGATGTATCAATACATTGAAAATGACCTGCAAGGCAGTGATTGACCTTAAATGATGAATTGTCATGTGAATTAATGCCATTGAATAAGAAAAGTCACAAATCCCGGGTTGTGAACACTTAAGACATAAAGCTGGTCCTTTTACTGCTTTTATCTAGAGCAGTGGTTCTCAGACTTGCATGAGCCGTGGCCCCCTTCTAAGTTTAACTGGCGAATACTTAATATATCGTGACACTTGGGTTATGCAATATCACGGCAAAGCTACCTAGTGAAGGCTTCTGCTCGTGGCCCTCAAGGGGCGCCGAGGGCCCCGTTTGAGAAACCCTGATCTAGAGATTCTGTACTCATAATGATCGGCTTGTAGCTTAATCGCTAGATAAGTTGTGATCTTTGCTGCTTTCTGCACAGTTCGCTGTAGAAGAGAGCTTCATGGATGTCTTCGAAAGCAACGGAGCTTCGGGCGTGGCCAAGTTCGTACGGGGGATTCGAAGTGGAACATGAAAGTCAGGATCCTCAACTAGATTTACTCCTACTCGATCTGCAGACGCTCTATATGAGGGGTGGCCAAACCTGCTCTATGTATGAGCCGCATATCGTGAAACCCAAGTTACAAAGAGCCGCAAACATAAAGAACTAGAAACACGAATTTGTTTGCAATCTACGCTTCTGTGACATCCTAATTCTTTTTGGAACGACTTGCAAAAGTAATGCTGCACGGCACGCTAGCTGCCACAGTGCCATTTTACAATATTTCTACACTTGGCACTATAAATTAAAAATGAAAAGCAAATATATGAATTTTCGGAAAGCTCAGAGCCGCAGTTTGGCCACCCCTGCTATATATAACAAAAAATTGCAGACGTACAATGCTTAAGCTGTCAGCCTTCTGTCTTGTCATCAAAAAGGGCCGAGTTTAGACCATGGAAGTTTAGTGCGAGTGCGATTCGAAAGAGCTTTGCGTGACTTTTTCGCTGCCCCTCTTCATGAAGATTGCTGTTGTGCTGATAGTGATTTTCAAGCAGCATCTCTATAAAAGCGTTGAAGTCGTGACATCTTCCAGCCTTTTTTGCCGATTTGCGAACAATTAAATGTGTCTGCAACTTTGAGTAGATTTTCTCATGATTTGAACCTGGGTTCGAATAGGTTTCCGCGTAATGACTGTGTTGTGAAGTTGGAGCTCGAAACAATCGCGTCTGTCAAGGGAATTTTCCACTCGCATGCGGTCCCATGAAACATCCTCGTTGATATTCAACTTACTTCGAGGAACCTTTTCTGGTTAGTTACCTGCTTCGTAAGGCCAACGTATCCGTCACCATACGCCCACCGCTGTCATTCACACTTGTGCAGGCTTTTTATCACCAGGTTGGTAGTAAAGAGCACGTGACGATTGAAAACAGAGAATCACGCGCAGTGACGCAGCAGGCTCCTCCTGGGCCCATGGCCACGGGGGAGCAAGGGGATAGTAAGCTTCCAAATAACTTTCGAACCCCCCAATTTTCTGTGCAATTTGGCGATGCGATTAAAACCACGTGACAATGTAGGTCAGTTGCCAAGTGGCAGAGCTGGTTTTTGAAAGCTAAGGCTAAACTTATACTGGTAACTGTGCAAACCAGCCAGCCGCAATAATGCTTGTGATCAGTTGGTAATTGATACCTTTCCCTGTAATGCACAACTTCGTTATAAACAGGAAATTTCCGTAACAATCGATCGCTTCCTTCATAACGACAAATCACGTTTCCCATTGCAGCATTTCGTTACAGCAGTATTTTTTAACCTTTTCGCTGCAACAGAACCTTCCGCAAATATTTGCGTTGCTCATGGAACCCAATGCAATGACCCAAGTGTCTATATTGCTACAACTGCACGGAACTGTGGCTGCGAATTTCGTCCCAGGCAATTTCGGTCCGTTTCGGCGGAACCCCTGGCAGCCACTCGCGTAACCCTGAGGTTCCGCGGAAGCACGATTGAAAAGCACTGCGTTACAGCAAACATCGGTCATTCCAGATTCGAATTGATCGACTACTTGACCCGGATAAGGCAAAGGTTGGGATTATCTGAAGACAGTAGTTTCTAGTGTGACGTCACCTAGGTAGTAAGATAATGAGTAAAAATCACCATGTGATAAGAGTTAATTGATGTACAATAAACTTGTGTATGTGGTTCTCCGCCGAATAGGGACAAAATTATGGCATGAATGATTTCGAACGTTATTCCAAATCAAAAAGCTTAGGATAATCCGGATTGTCGCGTCAGTGCTATTCCTGTTGGGGGCTACACCCCAAAAAAGTTTTGTCCCCTGTGCGATCGGCTGTGATCGTATAGTGCAGCTATGTCAAACCCGGGGCCCAGTCAAAGTTTTATGGGGCCCAGTTTAGGTTTTTGCTGTAGTAGGCCTATAAGTAGCCTGCATACTGACATGATCTTAAATTTGACATTTTTGATGAAGGTGGTCCTCAGTGCCACTTCACGTCTGTACTGCGTGGTGGGAGATTTCCATATGTCCAATGATACCTTGGTGCAAAACTTTTTAGCAGTTTTTTATTTCTACCTTCGTTCCATCGGCACTCAACTTGCCTGTGAAATCACACTTACGGAGTGGTCAAAGGTGCCAAAGAGCCGTTATTGCAGTTAGGATTCAAACGCTTTCAGTACATTGCCTTAAAATAAATTTAGTTTAGTAAGATCAAAGTAAGTCAATCAATGTGCAGCCCTGCTTAAGATGGCAACAAATTTTGGCCATGCGATTTCTGTTAGTCATAGCTGATATAGTGGTTTTAGTACTTCCCGTTGTGGCCGTGACAATCGTGGTTCGAATCCTGGTCACAGCACCAGAGTTGGATCAATTTACATCATTTGAGTTCAATTACGCTTTCAAATTTGTCAATTACATTACAATTATTTTGTGCTAAAATCATCATCAAATTACAATAATTTTCACACTTGTAGCTGGTTACAAGTTAAAATTACATTCTTTTACGAATATGAAAATAATACAGTAAACCTTGGTTAATCCGGCTCTTCGCCAAAACGGGATAAAACTGGTGGTACGAATGATATCTAACATTTTTCTTTATAAAAATCTTCGGTTTATCCGATTTTTTAATCCGGATCTTCGCCAATACCGGATAAAATCTGCTCTTTTCGCATCTCGTAATCCGGATTTTTCTCCACTTATACGTGGCTGTGTTCTCACAGTGCATTGATTGGTCTCTAGGAAAGATTCGACACCTTTCAGGCGCAACACAAACGTGCTCACGATCACCAACGAACGTTTAAACTTATCGTAACAACGACCGCAAATGCTCGCAACATTCGACTAATAGTGGAGATGATTATTACGTCACACATGGGCATAGGATATCGCGTTGAACAACACGCACAAGAGACGCCGCCGTTCCACGGTTTTAGTCTATTGATCAGTGTTGAGTGTACGTATGTAGAGGAGTACTATTCCTGAGTGTATTGTACTCGGTAACATGTCTTAGTCACTGCTTACGGAGCAGGCGCAGAAATCTCTGCGTCAGTCCAAAATCCCAGATTTCTTCGCAGCTAAGTAATCTAAAATTATGAACGTAAGATTTTTCGTAACTGCGTGGATATCGCGGTTACTAGTCTGTTGTACCATTGTAAATACATTACGAAATTCATTTTACTTCTGCGAAAGTTTGCTGTTGGGTGGTAAATATGTTCAATGTAAGTAATTTTTACCGATAACTCAGTACTTGGATGACGTCAGGCTAGAAAAGACTATCTTCGGTTAATCCGGATCTTCGCCTAAACCGGATAAAATCGTCGGTCAAATCGAATCCGGGTTAACCGAGGTTTACTGAAGTCGTGGCCAAAACTTTAAGACCAAACAGAGAAATTTCATAATTTTTTGATCCCGTAGCGTAATGAAAGTACGCAGGTGTTTCCGATCTATAGTTTTCATAGATAGGCGTCATATTTATATATTATTATCCATTTTACATAAAAAATATCAACATTCAGTACTTTGTATGTCCTCCTTTGGCCTCTAACACCGCCCTGATCCGTCTCAGCTTGCTCTCGATGAGGTTTCGGCACAGCTCTGTGGGCATGTCGAGAACCCAGGATGACTTGATAGTCTTAATAAGCGATGGAAGAGTGGTTGGATGCTTCTCAGCAACTCTATTCTTCAGTTCTGTCCATAAATTCTCAGTTGGATTTAAGGTCCGGGCTATTTCCCGGCCATTCCAACAATTTGATATTTTTCGTCTTGAGAAAGTCCGTGACGATTTTTGCCCGATGGCATGGTGCCCCGTCGTGCATAAATATTTCACAATTATGCACTGCCATGTGTAACTCCAACTTCTCTTTCATCAATTCCAGATATTTTTTCCATACGTGGTGGTTCTGGGATCGAGGAAAAATAAGCCGGCCGTTCCTTTGGTTGAAATCGCTCCCCAAATCATCACACTCGGCGGGTGTTTCATGGTTTACTGTGTGAGTCTTTCATTGTATCGAGTTCCTGGTGGTCTCCTCACAGTTCTCTTCCTCGAGGCAAACTGCTGAACTGTTGTTTCGTCGGAAAACAAAACTCTGGACCATTGCTGGCTTGTCCAGTCTTTGTATTTTATCGCAAACTGCAAGCGCTTCAACTTCATTGCAGGGGTCAGTCTCGGTTTTCTAGCCGGTTTCCGTGATTTGAGGCCGAATTCGTCGGTTAAACGGCGACTAATGATTCTTCTGCTGATTCTCGAACCGGCTTCCCCAAGTTCCGCTCGAATCTTTTTAGCTGAACACGTAGGAGACTTCACGACACATCTTTTTATCAAAATATCGTCTCGTCTTGTGGTTTTCCGTGGACGACCGCTCCTCTTACAATCTGAATAAGATCCACAATTCTTGAACTTGACCACTGCCTGATGCACTGCTATTTTACTGACTGCAAGGCGTTCACTTATTGCGCGTTCAGTATATCCTTCCTGGCGTAGAGTCACGATCTGAGCTCGCTGTGCCTCAGTAAGAGACCGTTTCTTACCCATTCTGAGGCGAGAAAATAATGACGAAAAAACAAAAAAAAACAACCTCACTGCTGAATGGTTGACTGTTTATGACTTGAAACAAGTCTCTTGCGTCACACTGTCGCCCACCAGAAAGGAGGATGCAATCGCGAATGATTTCTGATGCAGTACTGCGGAACAAACAGCTTCGCACACAAAAATCGACTTTGGTCTCAAACTTTTGACCACGACTGTACATGCAAGCATGTTGGAATAATTCCAGAAGTGGTGCCAGAACAGGCTTTTTGCGAGCTTTAGAGAACAGCACTCGCTAAGTTTTTCACCGCGCATCAAATATTTTTTTGCCTATTTTGACACCTCAACCAGGCCCGTAACCAGGGGAGCGAAGTCCCCCCTGGAATAATGTGTTGGACGCAGTTCAAAAATATTGGCATAGTTTAAAAAAATTGGTCCCCTCTCGGAAAACTCTTCGCCCCTCCTGGTGTCCCAAGCTGGTTACGGGCCTGCACCTCACTACTTCCGCGTATCCACAGAGCTGCAGTCTCTTATTTCCTACAGATGTTACTACACACGGTAGATTATTTTCAGCGCAAACACTTATCACAAGTCAAGCAACAACAGTCAATCGTTTGCACGATGATTGGTCTTCGAATACGGCTTCTGGAATACTGTACAACAGAAACAAGATTCAACATTCTACCAGCGCAGTCTAAACTTAGCGAACAGACCTCACTGTTAGTTAGCCGAGAGCGCGACAAGCAATTAAGAATTAGGCAAGTACACAATTGTAGTTATTTACTGAATTTAAACACGCAGCTCAAACCCACGACTGCCATTCAGCTACAACTTCAATGCTGATTGGCGAACTGCAAATTGGCACGTAGCCTGTAGGTGATAATTCTTCAACAACAAAAAATAAAGAGTATGTACCAAACGATGGGAGTTCCAAAGCTCAGATTTGCGGTCTTTTAAGTTTGTAAGAAAGCAGGCTATTTCGAATAGCAGCATTTGGGCTATACACGTAAGAGCCGAAAACGTCAACCGGGAAATAGAAGGAGTGGGAAATTTATGGCAGATTTTGCACGAGAAACAAATGCGTGATGAAATTAAACGTTGCTTTAGTTGAAAATTTGAATTTCATTTTGCAGTTGTTGCAGCATGCCTCAGGTCTGGTCAGGGGATAAAAAATTTGGACAGTGGTGTTGGAAAGGATTCTGCAGTGTTTTCAAGATATTCGTTTTGATCATCCATTTTTTATTTGTTACAATTTCTGTAATATTTTGTAATTTACTAAGATAAGTTTGTGTTTATGAACCAAGCCGGACAGCAGCGGTCGCAGGTAGGCAGGTTCGCCAACCTGTCTTCTGTGTCAGCTCGGCAGCAGGGGTTGGCAGTCTCAGCCCGGGCGCCCGCCAAACTGTTCCTTGGCTTCCGGCCGGCTGAGGCAGATTTCAGTTACTTCTGTGCTGAAATCACTAGGCACACGCATATGCCACTGCGGGCAGCCTGCCGTCATCCCAGCTGTCATGCTCTGGCATTTCGCTGGATATGATGTTGGTAGGCCCAGAGGAGGCATTTGTCTTGGTCAAGCATCTGTCCTCACCATAATGCCCCGGCGCTCGGCGTCATCCATTACAAATATGAATAACAAAACAAACCTGTTAAAGCCACTGGCAGATCGTGGTCCACTCATCGTGACCGCCGCTGCCGCCCCGGTTCGCGTGTCAAGCAGGCGCGGCCGGGTCGTCAGCCTATTACTGCCTCACTAACACTTGGTTGTTGGAACGTCCGTTCCGTTGGACCTCAGACAGACGCCACATCATCCTCCCCCCGGAAGACAACTTTAATTAACCTGGAACTGGACCGCCTCAGCATCCAGTTAGCTTCCCTTAGCGAAAACTGGTGGTATTCATCTGGATCAATCAAAGAAGAACATTACACCATATTTTGGAACGGTTGTGAGAACGGTGAAAAGCCCAAGCAGGGAGTCGGTATAGCTGTCCGCAACACAGGGATGAGGAAGCGGCTATTTCGTCAACCGCTTCCAACAGAGCCTGGACTCTATCTCATCTATGAACTTGCTGACAAGCATGACCATCAAAACCAGCAGCTTACGATTTACAAGGGCCCATTACCAGTTAAAATGATCGCATAAGTTAGTGTCTGTCAGCACGGTACGCTACTCTGCTCTTACAAAAAACACAACCTAGAAAACTGTCTTCAACACATATCAATACAAACAGCACTTACAACAACCTGACCTTAGCCCAGTGGTTTGTAACCTTTCTACCCACTCGTACCTCCTGAGCTTTCGTTAAATTTTCTCGTACCCCTTGTCTGAAATCAAATAGCAAGTGATACTAACACAATTTCATTGCAACGATATAACAATACAATGAATTCACAGTAAGGTACACCAACAATCAAAAATGGCTCTTTTGTTTTTTTCAATAATCATGCTGCAGTGAGGCTCTTTGTTTGAGGTCTCCACTCGCATGTCTTCATCGGGCTCTGAAAGATTCCTGGCCTTACTTTTGAGGTGTAAGAGAGTTGAGAAACTGCTTTAACATAAGTTATTTGTTGCAAATGGCACAAGCACTTTCAAAGCTGCCTTTGCTAACTGCGGGGAAGCGTTGACTTGCATGCACCAGAAAGTAACTGCATTAAATGGAAATTCATTTTAGTTTTTCTATTGGCTTTCATTTCAATTGGATCTTCCATCATTCCACCACTGTCATCCGTAGAATTTAGGTTAAAATGAATGGGTCTAGCATCCAACAGTATAAAACATAAATCCTGGCTGAAAGTATCTGCGGAAGGACTGCCGTATAACACCTGCAAATACTTTTATATTTTAATGACAATGGGTTAGGATATTTTTTCATTGAAAAGTACATCAAGTTGTAGAAAATTAGCATAGTTGCCTGACCAAATGAGACAAATACAGCTTGAAAGTTTATTAGTGAAGGCAGTCATCTTTTCCCTAGATTTGATCATGTTCATTGCTGTTCCCTGGATGGAGGTGTTAAGTCACTGAGGTGGCTGAATATATCTAAAAGGTAGCCAACACGAGAGAAATGAACTCGTTTTCAAGGTGCACTGCTATGCCACTACCTCCGTGTCTCAGAAACTGCTCGATTTCTTTGCGCAGCTCACGAACACGGATAAACACTCGAACACAGGATAGCAACGGCACTTTCTTGTAGTAAAGAAGAACATTGTGTTGAGCTTAAACTTCGATACAAAAAAACTCTGAACAGACCGTGATTCAAGGTTTGGCCTCTGACAAAGTTTACTCCACTCACAACAATCGATAACACATCTTAAAAATTTTCAGGGCGTGTAGGCTATGTCTAAAAATGTTGGCGCTTCGTACTCCCTGTTCCGGTGTTTGGTACCCCCAAGGGGTACGTGTACCCCCGGTTAAGAACCACTGCCTTTGCCTAACAAATATCAAGCTAAATTGCATAGCGTACCGTTTAAGGTTTCTTCAAAGCGCTTTGATTTTCATTCAGTTTTACGTCATAATAATGCTTGGAGCAAAATTCTAGAACGCAAGGTTTTTCACAAACTTTTTTTAAATGTCAAAAGCTTTTTAGACTAAGTTGGAAATAACATATGTACAGTAATATCTAAGTTTGCACAAAGCTATGAAAATATCTGGATTAAACTTTTTCAGCAATTTATTGGCATTTACAGCAAATCAAACGTGACAACTGATCATAAAAATGTTAAACACGAAACATGTTGCTAAGGTTCACGATTTGATATAATTGTTCAGCAAGTTCGTTTGCTTTCAAAATGGTTAGTGAAGGTGGAAGGGGCAGTATGCTCGATGCATGTTATCAATACAAAGAAATAACTTACTATCCAGCTCTGTTACTCTGCGGACAGACGCCCTAACTTTTTTTTGTGTGCGTGTTTCTTCAGACATTAGGGCAAATAACGTTTGCACATGAATTCCCGCTTCGCACAGACTTTCCTACAACAGCCTCACTCCGTACTGTCGTGCGATGTTTCGTTAACTTGGATCAGTTGGATGGCTTGACTCAATTAAACGCTTGACTTTGCCTAACATTGTTTGTGAAGTGAGCAGCATAATGTAAGTGAATACTACATGCCTTGCTGAAAAGAATACTTAGCTTCAGTCAAAGGATCAATCAGTCTCCAAACGTTAGCCCTGATGATCAGCATCTGTTTGCTAAGGCAGTTGAAAGCACAACTGCTAAGTTCGCACAAACTGCTCAGATTCAAGAACACAACCGGAAGATTGCTGTACTTTCAAACTGCTGCCATTTTTGTAGACAACAGCCAGGTTTGAAAAGTCAGCCTCGGATAAAATCGGTAAGCTGCACGATGACTTGGCCTTCTATGAAGAAAGCCATGGATGCTAGTTATGCTTTATCTCGTTCTCTCGCGCTACTGATATCGCACGTTCATTCAGATTTATAGTGCAACTTCACCGTTTCATCCACATTGGGAAATGGACAAAATTTTTCGCCAAGTTACTCTTCAGGTCAAATATGTGGAAGTGGAAGCGGTAGAATTTTCGCGCTTCCGCTTCCACAGAAAAAGGACCGCTTCCACATCCCTGCCGCAACACACTTTTTGTCTTGCGTGGAATAGCCATTATGTCTTCCCCCGTCTTATGTCCATCAGAATGCGCACTAGAGCCGGATACATCACAGTTGCTGTATTTTTAATATAATATAATAATGACATTTTATTGCGGACTCGTGGTCCATATCACAGACACAAGAGCACAACAGGTATTTAGCTGTACATCAGCACACATTACAGAAACTGTGTTAGCACATGACCAACACTGGGAGGAGCAAAGCAATTTATCCTCTCCACAGCTGTATCGTCATTCGCAAAAGCACAGAAAATGGATAACCATACAGTAGGGCATTACACAACCGGTGTTAGTACGTGTCCAGCCTTGAGAGGAGCAAGACCTTTCCCAGCACTTCTTACTTTTTTATGCTTGGT
>Ga0210059_1009574_pt1 | contig 15106 bp, 10 predicted proteins | sample Ectturendosymbi2_FD_188042 | JGI IMG/M metagenome (GOLD analysis project Ga0210059, IMG submission 188042) | Ecteinascidia turbinata endosymbiont from Florida, USA - Sample 2 (SPAdes) (version 2) | ecosystem: Host-associated > Tunicates > Ascidians > Unclassified | place: Key West, Florida...
TCCAAGTGCGATGGTTGGAGGAGTTTAAGTGGTTAGCCTGCAGTGAAATTCATGAAGGGTCACTTTGCAAATGGTGTGGTTCGTGCGTTTGCACCTGATGTTGTCAGCTAAGGCCCTTGGTATGTTGGTAAAATCAGCTCACAAAAATTGGAAACAAGCGAAAGAAGACAAGTTTTGCGCAGATAAGTTTGATATGCTTATTAAACTTTGCAAAAATGAAGGAAACTTGGACGTGAGAAATGTGCTTTCCGACAGTAGGAAAAAGATCATAGATCAAAACAAAACTCGACTGAGACATGTAATCAAGTTTGTCGAGTTTTGCGGTCGTCAGGAAAGAATATCAAAGAAACAAGATGGCAGGTTAGTTGGAAGGACCCCCAGTTTTCGTGGTGAGTACAGTCAATTGTTTTTCCACAAATTAAGTGCTTTTCTTGACTATTCTAATCACAAGCAATTTTTCCTTTACAAGGCTTTTGCTTCCATAACTTCAGCCCCCCCCTTAGAAAAATCCTGGCTGCGCCCCTGACTGTTGCGATCGGAAATCCCGAGCGGCATGTGCGCAAAGCTTCGCACTGTGGTAGCAAGCAACAATAGAGTTCACATGCCATGATTACTCTTCGCGTACGCTAGTCGTTACGTTCAATCGTTCACAAGTTCATATCGGCAGAGCTTCAACGCCACGATCATTCTATTATTGTTTGTTCGCGCCACATATATGTATGGTGCTGCTCTTCATGCACATCCCGTTCGTGGTGAATCACACAATCAACGCAACACCACCGGAGAGGTTGCAACACAACCAACTCCACAGCCAGTTTCGCAGTCGGCCACAGTTTACTTCAAATTGCTTTAACCTTTGCGACGTGCTTGTGGTTAATGTGAAGAACACTGTGATGAGTTACCACAGACGGGCATGAAGCAAGACTACGATTTCCATGGGTAGTTGATAAATTTTAATAATGACTTCCTGTAAACTTTTTCAGTCCACACGTACATTTAAAGCATATATTTGCGATGTTTTAGAGCACTCATGGTAGTTGGGAATCGCTCTTCTTGTTTTTCCTGACGTGAGGTCTTCAATCTGACGAAAGAGCGAGTCAGCGATTTGGCATATCGCGGCCTGTGCGCGAAGTTGCACTGGTAAAGGTACTCAATCACGTATAGTAAACGCAAATAGCCTCAGCTAACGAAATAGCATGCGCAAAACGTATCTGACCTAGCTCTCAACCGCACCACAGCCTAAACTGAAACCGCTGTGCCGTCCACACTTGGTGGAGCCAGGCTAGTAGCCACGGAGGGCATTTAGGGGCAGCGCTACACCAAATTTTTTGTTGTGCCCATAATCTGTTTAATAAAACATATTACAAAAACAAGAATATATGCCCTAAAATGCATTTTGCCCCCTATACCTTAAACATGACTACGGGCCTGCGTGTGGAGCAATAGCGATTTAATCAAGCAAGGACACAGAGAACGCGAGTAAAAAGCCAAGAAGAGAGCACGACGAACAAGGACAACCTTTGCTGACAAAGCAAATATAGGGGCGGCAAGTTCAAGCGCAACGCAACGGCCAAGGGCCATACCAATACACGCGCAACGTAGTGCTGAAAGTAGCAACACCAAGGCCTCCTAGATGAAAACGAGTCTGGCGCAGTGACGTAACTGACGGGGGGCAAGGGGGCGAGCCGCCCCCCTGGCAAGCCAAATGTAGAAACTGGGTCCCCTTTAGCTGACATTTAAATTTTATAGGATTCATTTGGTTTTCGGTAAAGTGTTGTTTTTTTGCGTTTTTCGGGGCGTTTTCATATTTTTGTCTGGTATAGAGATCCACAACATCCGGATTCACTGTCATTCCTTAACGTTTTTTCTGAGTGTTGGCTAGTGGACCCCCAACGGTGGCCCAGTGGACCCCTTCAGCTATGTTTTGCCCCCCTGGTTCAAACCTCTAGTTACGCCACTGTCCTTGCGTACAGGCAACAAGTGTTTACATAGCGCGAAAGTGACTGCAATCATTAAAAAAATAATTGTTGCTGCGAATAAAAACCTTGTTGAGAGACACTTTGCAGGGAAGGCGCAATTTAGCAGAAAAACAACTTAAAGCAGATAAGTTTCGTACTCGCAAAACTTGCGCACAAGGAAAATATCTTACAGAGAAGAAATTTGCAGCGATGTCCATACGATGAACACCTAACCGCGCTGTAGACTCATAACTCACCCAGTCCATTTTCCGGATAAAGTACAGCTTTGTCGACGCAGACTGACCTAAAAACGGAATCCGGACACATTTTTTTCAGTGCTTGTGATTTTAGTTAATGGAATACCGTAATCGTCGCAATATTTGCGCTTTCGGTAAGTAACTAATCTTCTAAACCCACACATTTTGATGCTTCATGCCAGTCGTGAAGCAGTGTAAAAACGGGCGGCGGTGGATACCGCGTTTGCAGCTGTTGACACCGTACTGATTATAGGTGATGACGTTTCTTTAGTAATTTACTGCCTCTACTTATATGATGACCCCCTTTTGCCCAAAACTTCACGATGTGCCTGACTTGATCTTCTCGATTTAGTTTATCTCGCATTGTATTGTAAGGGTTTTCAAATCTACTGCACAAAACATTTGCTGAACCAACGAAGATTTCGTACAAACCCAACCGGAGTTGGGGAACTTACTGAAAAGCAAACGATACCGCCGTCAACGACTGTTTCTTATTTTTTAAATGCGCATTAACGCCAGCAGGTTCAGTCAGTGGTACGGAGTGAAATGCATTAATACAATGCTATCTAAAGTAACTGTTATGTTAGTTCATGTTTTGTTCAAAAAATGAATCCAAACAAAGCAGACCCGTAACCAGGGGGGGGGGCGAAGAACCCCTAGAAAATTTTTCGCGCCCCCTGGAAAAATGTGTTGGACATTATTCAAAACTATTGGACATAGTTCAAAAAATTTGGGCCCCTCTCAGAAATGTCTTTGCCCCTCCTGGTGTCATAAGCTGGTTACGGGACTGAAACAAAGCCGTAAGATCTTAGACATTTACAGACTTTTGCGTCTCATTAACTGGAGTTACAAAGACGAAAACGTAATGATGTTGCAAGTAACGCTTGAACAAAAATGACAAAAGGGAAGCTTTTATCTGCTTACCACTGTGGTTCCACTGTGTGAGTATGACTTCCCATCCACACACACGCCGCAATAATCACAAGCGCGATCAGAACAAAGATCTTGCGCTCGGACCAGGAAGCCAACCAAGTTTTTCGTCTTGTCTGTATAATAAGAAGACCTTCGTGTTAATCTTAGCATTGACATAAGCGCGTTGTCGAGGTGAGAGACCTCTCTTTCCGGGTCACGGATGTGTATAACTGGCAAAATGTCTGGATAGGTGAAACGTCTTTCTCGTTGAGGTAAAGTCAACTAAACTATGAAACTTTATGACATACTGCCAGCAAAGTGTTCTGCAGCAAACGTTACTGCACTTGGCAATCTGGAAGTGTCTCTGAACGATAGGAAAAAATACCACTATTACAATGTGTTGTGGTAATGTTTTATTCATGCATTTTTGTGATTCGAATCACGAAACAACACAAATGCAAAAAAGAGGGCAATAAAAGTACCGAAGCGACAATACTTTTATTGCCCTGACGTAAATGCAAAATTCCAACCGTGTTTAAAAAATGAAGGTTAGAAGTTACGTCGAAGTTCACCAGCAGGCCACATGCCTGTTGAGACGCAGTAGACAGTTTTCATCAGAAGACGCTGGTTCAGCAGCATTATCGCAGCGTGCCAGGAAAAGCTATTTTAGTTTGGCAAACAATCTAGCAACAAACGACAAGCGATGTGTTTTGGGGGGACACTGAGAGGGAAAATCACTCTATTGAGAGTATGCTTCAGGGAGGGGTAGAAGGCGAAATTTCTGTCACAAGTTGGAATGAGTTCCCTTCCACTTTCCTTTTGCTGTTCGATCCATCCAACAACCAATTTCTGGCGACACCCCTGCATCAGGCAGGACGTTTCAAAGCAACACGGTGGATCTTCTGCGGCTGCACCACGACACGTTAGATTTTTGAAAGACAAACCTGCCTAGACAGGGTCGGACCGGCTCAAAGGCATGCCCGTAGCGGCGGAGGGCATTCGAGCGCAGCACCCCCTAATTTTTTGTGACCCCAAATTTTGTTGGGCCAGAAAAATTTGTTTTAAACGTATAATAAAAACAAAAATCTAGACCGCATAAATTTGCGCCCACAAACCTTAAAAACTGGCTACGGGCCTGGGGCGTCAGTTACTCAAGCCAATTGTTTGTTCCACGCCTGCTAATCCTGTGCAAAGTTAAAAAAAACGAAAAACAAAACATGCGCCGTAAATATGCAATAAAGAAAAATTGTTCTTGTTCATTCACGATGCACGACAAATGTGTATATTTACAGGCTTCACCAAATTATCCAAAAATAGCCACAACGTTCAAATCCATCATTTAATCTTGCAGGGCGCCAACAGGACATAGATAGAGTGGTAAGAAATTACACGTGGGCACACCTTTATATTGCCTTAAAATCTTGAAAATCCAGATTTTCACCGTGATTACACCACAAATGATGCATGTTGGCTAAACCACCTAAGAGTGTGGCCAAAGCCTTCCCATACTTTTGCGATTACGTTGCTGAAGACCAAGACTTGAGGTCTTTTAACAGTGGCGTTCGCAGAAAATTTCCGAGGGGAGGGCCAAAGGGGCCATGCCTCCCCCCAAATTTGTAGAAAATATAGTCATTTTGTGCTTTGAGAGGCGTTTTTCTAAACGAAATAGTGTTATTCGCCTAAAATTAAACATTTTGGTATACACTGCCGAAAGCTGACAGTATACACTGCCGAAAACTGTTTATACATTTTTTATTTTTAGGGTTTGAGGGGAGGGCTATGGCACAGCAGCCTCCCCCCTCCGTACGCTAGTGTCTTTTAATAAAGGAATATATTAGTCAACATTGTGGCGGCACGCTTTCAACCACCATCAAAAAAGTGCGACGTTTTATTAAAACGTCAAGACTAAAAGTTGTTTTCAAGTAGTGACAGTATTGGAGTTTACAGGCTGTTTAAGAGTTTCAAATCGAGAACTGACTGGAAACTGCGTAACCACAAAACACCGGTTAAATCAGTCTCCAATCAAAGCATCAAGGCAAAATCGCAAGTGGGTTCTAATCGTGGCAACTCCATCATTGCACAGAGGCTACATCTTACACTGATCGCTGATCAGTAATCTTTATCAAGATATGTTTCTGTGGTAAAATGTGTAAATTTTTAGGTTCACCAAGGTATGTCGTGGCGATTCTACGCTTTATTTCACGCAACCAAATAATGGGTGAATATAAGTGAATTTCAGCGCTGTCTGTACCCGGTAGTACGTTTGCTTATGGTTACAATGAAAACATGATTGCAGTTAATAACTGCTTCGTGATAGAGCTTTCCTCAAACATTTTGTTTTACGTCCTTCAAGTATCGTTGTAATGGTTGTTGAACCTTAATTGGAGTATCGTGGTCCAGAAAAACCGTTAATGTCTGCTATGTTGTTCACATTGGTATAGTGTTACAGGTATACGGTTAAGTATGGTTACAAGCATGGTTTCGTTGTCATGGTTATTTTCAGTCAAGAAACCACAGCTTGATCTAACCTTTGGTATCTTATTCCCTAATTTGTTCGTTTGTTTTCATCGAACGTACTTGAGTAGCGCAACATTCTAATATAGCTGTAAAAGATCGTATACTGCAATTGAATCATTTATTTTCAACAACAAATCACAAAGCGCTCAGACAAACGGGCCGGGTTTGCATTTCGAAGATCGTAATGTAACACGGTGCAACATTCGACACTGGATTAAAAAATCAATTAGGTCCGACCGTACAGCTTTGAAAGCGCCACTTGATTTTCTTAAAGTAGATCACTTCCAATTGAATAAATAACGACTCAAGTCTTGGGACGGGCTGTATATTTCTTTTTTATATAAACCTCCTTGGAGTTTACCAGTAAAAATGGACGTTTTCCTTGTAGTGAAACCAGGGATACTAGAAACGCCAATTTAAAACCAGGAATATCCAGGAGTTCCTGCATCCCTGAGTGAAACATAAACTGATATTTATCAAAGGAAATGCAAACAACATCGAATGACAGCGGGTTGAAGAGAAAAGCATCTTGTAATGTTGCATAGCAGTCAAACCGAACTAAACCGCTAATGTCCGTAAAGGATCATTCTTCAGCTCAGATGTAGTGTAAATTGCAGTTTGCGTGCAGTATTGCTACTGTCAGTGGAACGAACATCAAATTGCAATTTCTACTTTTAAGCTACGGTTCTGTTTAGACCAAAAAAAGATTGTCCACGTAATTTGAAAGACTGCGTAGGTTGCAGCATACGTGATGAAATTGATTCCTCACTGCATTGCTGTGACGGCAACCGTGAGAAACTGTTGATGAACGATAATATGAAGAGCGTGCAACTCTCAAAATGGAAAAACAACTTTACTTCTTGAATTTGAAAAGCATCGTTTTCAATGATGCAGAGCTGTCCTAAGCCAGTGGTATGAATGCACAGATGTCTTCAAGTAAAAAAAATTCACGCTTAATTAACAATCTTTATATAATATTGTTACTCTGGGTGTATTCGGCACTTTGTTCTTTTGAAAAAATGTATGCTTTACGTTCGACAAAATCTCATCCATTAAAAATCACGTATGCATATTCAATCTACTGACGACTTTGTGTTGAAGAACAATACAACAGCTATAAATATCGCAAACACTTAAAAATAACAGAATCAGTGTTTCTACCACATTTTTCGCAGGATGCCAAGAGGTTGAGTTTTTAGATATCTACGCTTTTGCACTGCACTCGTTTTTTGTATCACTATTTGTAAGAAACACTCAACGCTCAGTATCAAAAATGCTAGTACAATACTTCAAAGTCTTTTTCTGTGAATGGAAGCTGCTAATCACGACGTTTCCTGCAGTGGGCCTCTAAATTGAGAGTAGCTGCCATTTAGGCAAGCCATTAAGATGTCATATTGCAAAGTTTTTAGATTTGTTTTTTTTTGATACATACAGTTCGTTGCAGTAAATTAACTACACGTAAAACAGACGGAAAGCGCCGCCAGGATTTTGGTCAAGGGAGCTGAGCCTACACCATCATCAAAACATCACGTAGTTTCCCATCACATACATTGTCATACGTATGACTCTTTTTGACCAGCCCGTGGCCTACTGCAGGGGTCGGTAAACACCGGTACGTGAAGAAATTGTTGCTGGGCCGTGCGGAACCAAGGCCAAATCGGTCCAAAAGTTGCTGGAACGACTGACACAAGGAACACACTGCGGGTGCCTTTGACTACCATGATCCCTACAAGCTCGGAGAATCTTATTGCGGCAAAGCAAGCCTAGATCTCTCACTGAATCAGTGCCATGACGACTTACGATTTGTAATACTGTAAATCTGAATATGCCAAACATTCATTATTTTATTAAGGGCTGATCCGCAAAGTAAGGCCAGGCTGAAACCAGTTCGCAGTGCCCAAAAGATTGCCGGCCCCTGGCCTTGTGGATAGTGCCCATCGTGTAAGAAATGCCACGGTTGAAAGTCGATCGAGTCCATTCGTAAATGAGAGGTGCAACCAACCGTGAGGTCCGGTCGTCTTGGCCTGCCTTACCATCGGAGCAGAGCATCTCCACGGAGGGTTGAAGTGCGGGCGGCTGAGGCTATTCCAACCTCTGCGTCACTTTTAAACCAGCTATGTCCAACCCAAATGGCTGACTGAGACAAAAATTATGTCACTACGTTAACCAGGGCCGCACATTGAGATCTTAATGAGGTTCGCAAATTTAATGGCTTACTTTGATCTTGGCAAACTAAACTTAGCTTGAACTAATATACTGAGAGTTTGAATCGTAAATGTAATGTTAACCGACGTGATAAAGTGACACTGAGGATCACCTACGTGAAAAATGTCAAATTCAAGATAGTCAAAATAAAAACAGGTTGTCAGTATATAGGATACTTTTATTACACCGAAAACCTAAACTGGGCCGCACAACACCTTCGGCTGGGCCGAGGGTTGGACATATTTGCCTTAAACAAAGCTCTTTCTAGACCGTGTGTAGTCTTGTGGACCTTTATCTTATATTTATTTATGATTTCATCGTTATCTATGGTTAGTTAATGCTTCTTTCTGCTAGGTGAAAAAATGACTGTCGTCACCATGAAGGCTGTTATTTAATTGTCATCCCTGTCTGTTGAAATTCAGTGTGAATGAGATCAACCGCAACAATGAAATCCTGCCCTTCTGCCCCGAGCCCAAATACCTCGGAGTAACGTTGCACTGGTCGCTCACGTATCGCCGACACCTTGAGTCATTTCGCAAGAAGCTGACATCACGCGTCGCGCTCTTGAGGCGGCTTGCTGGCTGCGCTTGGGGTGCTGGAGCAACAACTTTGCGAACAGCCACCTTAGCCCTGATGCATTCAACCGCAGAATACAGCGCTCCTGTCTGGTGTCGCAGTGTTTACACCCGCCTCAACGACGCCGCCATCAACGACGCCTTGCGAATTGTGACTGCATGCCTGCGAGTGCGTCCTACACCAGCGGACAACCTTCCAATCCAACCTGCTGAGCCTCGTCGCAATGGAGCCACGCTGTCTCTAGCACGCCATGCCATGGAGCCTGGATATCTGCTCCACTCGGCGCTCATCCGTCAATCGAGTGCAAAACGCACGGCGCCTCAAGTCGAGACACCGATTTGTATCCGTCGCACATCAAATCATCAGTTTATCGAACAACAACAGAAGTGCGGCGCACTGGGCGGATCACCAATGGAATTCGGAGTGGGCGGACAACCCTACAAGACTCCGAACTTTCATGCCCAACACCGGCACCCACCCCTCGGAATGACCCTCCCAAGAAGAGCCTGGGTCCGGCTTAACCCCCTCCGCACCGGTGTCGGAGGTTTCCGCTCCTGCTTGTACAAATGGGGTATGGCCTCCTCTGCGGTCTGTGAGTGTGGCGCAGAAGAACAAACTGTCGACCACGTTGTCCTCCAATGTCCAACCCATCGACCTCCTAATGGACTGTACGGCATGAAGGTTCTGGACCATGAGACATTCGCATGGCTGCTCAACACCTGCCCGGAGATCTAGTGCGGCCTAGCAGTGGTTATGAAGAACTGTCTCAAAAGAAATATACCAGATTTGTTAATTGACCAAATTATTACGGGAGGATTCAGCCCCTTGTTTGCGCCACTGAAGACAGGGTCAACTAAGGCTGTTTCTCAACGGAAATTACAAATGTTCATGAACGTGCGTGACTCAAAAATGTTTAAACAGCTTCATCAAACGTTACAAGTGTGCATTACGCAGACAAACAAAATAACACAAACAAATGCATCGGTCAATTTCAAACAACCTTCGTGAAAGGAAGACAAGGGTTTTCAGCAATCTTGCCCGCGCCGCAAGAATATTATGCAAAACGGGGATCTTGTTGCATAACAACATGTGAACAACATATTTCGGCTGCTTTTTCGTTACCGAAAAGTCTAGATCAGGAAGAACTTCATACTTAGTCTTTTGTTTGACAAGATCTTACTGCTGTTGATTTACTGAGGATCAATTATGCAGTTCTTTGAAAAAGACAAACAGCATTTCATCGAACGCTATCAGCAGACCTTGCGTTGGCAAAATTCGCCCTAGGAGCAGTGTTCCCTCCAAGGTGCGCAAATGCGCAGTGCCACCAGACAATTTGCACGAGGAAATCCCATTCTCTCGGACTTGGAAAATTCCAAAACAATGGAAAAGCACGAAAACAACAAGCTATTTGAAATGTGTACTTTGTTCGTGTCTTGATAAGATTTTGTACTTATCCTAATAATTCAAAAAGTTTGTAATTCATTTCGAAGTCTGCCAACTCAGCCTTAAAATAATTATGCTCACTAAAGCAGACAATTGCTCAGTGCGAAATTTTCTCAGAGGGAACACTGCCTAAGAGTGAAAAGTACTTCGCACTTTTGTTCCCATTCAGCAGGGGATAAACGCACTTACCGATGAGTGTGTGAAACGCCAAAACTGTGTGCCGCGCTTGGCCATCTGTGGCGTTCGGCAAGAGGTCGTAAAATCATAGACAGAAAGGAACAGCACACAGCTGCGTTTCTAAACATCAATTTTTTTTATATATCCCAAACAACATTTTCTATGGTCAATAACCTGAAAACAAAAAGTCAGAGGTAAACGGGAATGGCCTGGGCCTGTCAGTCGTAGTTCACAGTAATTGAATTCAAACACGCATGTGTTTGTGACCCCCGTCCTATCCACGATCAGCAGCTTTTCCTGCAGTTAGGAATATTAAAATATCAACAAAATATTTTGTGAAGTTCTCACCATCAAACATGTCAGGTAAAGCTTAATATGTGCCGGGACAGTGAGCATTCTCTCTATGCTAGACGATGAGTATATATACCAATATATTGAAGAGCACCCATGCCACAACTGGTCGAATCAGTAACGTTAATGGTATGATTATGAGTGGTGCATCAGCTTAAAAAAACGCTAATATTTGACAAAGTTCAAAGCAGACAGACGTTCGTGTTGGCGCATTTGTCAAACCATAGAACTTTAAGATCAATAATGACTGCCTTCAAATAAAAAGAACACTTTCTACAGTCACCTTAATACAAGCAAGCAAAGTTCGAAAAAAAGTGTATTAGTTTTTCAAAGTCGTTTCTAATTTCTTGAAACACAAAATTAATGAAGTGCCAGACCATCAATAAATACATTTGTCGGAATGCGGCCATGGACAGAAACGTGGGAATCGATGTTGTTGTCGTTGAAGGATTATATTTGAATAAGATTTTATGAATATTAATGCGTAGTGTTACGTGAAATCGATCTCCTATTATAAATATTTTTTGCGAATGAACTCAACTTAGTTGCCTTGGTGGAGACCAGTTACTTGTCCGATACACCGTGCGGTTTTTAAGATGATGCCTAGCTAAGATGTTGCATAATTTTACTCAGTTCAGAATGTTTTCAGAAATATGGGAACTTGTTCTTTTATGTTGATTTGCTTGTTTTTGTAAAATAACTTGGCATCACAGCTAACACCGAGTGGTTGAATGAGCCCTCCAATGCTCCCCGTGGCGACGGGGGTGTATTGAACTTCCCTTATGCTGCCATTATTGAAAAACGTACAAAATGCTATATCACCGAATCAAGTAAGACTGAACAGAGCACAGTAAACAATTAAAAAAGGTTTTTGTCCTGGCCTTCTTCATAACAAAATCATCTAGGTATTCAATAAAATTTGTTCGCCTAAGGTTGTCACTTTTAATCCACCGAATGCTTAGTGTGGGCAACCTCTCTTGGAACATTGCGACCCTTTAATTCAGTTTTAATTTTTTTGGATATTGAAAAGACCAAGCAGTTGCTGTAGTAACCACCAAGCTCAGAAATAACGGTCCGCAGGGTTCGATAAAATAAAAACCACTACTCTAGAAATGCTTCTGAAGCGCGTGCAGAGCGTTCCGTCCTTCAACAGCATGCAGCCGTCAACATTTGCAACGCGTCTTCCGCATACGCGAGACAAGGACGTTTGTGACGACAAAGGCGTAGGTCAGTCGATGCAGGTGTAGGCCAACGAGGATTTGCTAAAGACAGCAATAAAGTGGCATCTCAACACGTGGATCATACCTTGCTTTAGCTTGAAAATTAACACATGCACCATTAATGCCCGAAAAGCTGACCTTATGATAACACAGCAGCCTGTAGCAATAATGCTAGTACTGTAGTCACACTCTGGCATGAAATCTTTCTGAAATAAATGCAACATCATGACCTGAAATAGTACTTGGCAGTAAAATAAACATCATTGTTTCACAGCACATGTATTATTGCATTACAAATAGAGCAACCTTAGGATCATAGCACACATGCTTTTTCACACTTCGTATTTCAGTTACAGTAATATTTATGCTGAAACTTGCGCAATTTTACACATAAATACAACTTCATCTTTAGGGTGATTTATTAATTTAAAACAATTGATCTTAGTTGATTTATACAACTTTTATAAGCATTGCTGCACAACTGAACCTACATTCTAGTTATAGGCGGGTAGTTTTCAATAAATTATAACTGGCCCATATTATAAGCTGAACAGGGCAATGACAGCCTAGCCTAGACTAAATACACTATGAGATAAGCCAACATCACTGCAATCTGTGTCTGCATATGTCAAGGCTAGTCAGATTTGTGTAATGTATGTTAAGCCATGGCATACAATTGAAGCTTGTGTAACAGAAATCATGCAGTTCTTTTCTTTGCACAAGATAACCTAGACAAAGTTACTCTTTTGTGAGATGCTATTAAGCAGCAGACATTAGGTGTAATAAAATAAGGAATCTCTTGGCTTTCCCATAGTGTAGCAACGAACTTATGATGGGTGCAACATGATGAAAAAAAATTTATCAAAAAAAAGCTTAATGCAAGAGTTCAGAAATGATTTTCAGCAGTTGGCACTTTATTACTATTGCTTTTCCTCAAGTGTTTAGTTCAGACACAAGGTCCAGATCCTTTGTAAATTTACCATTAAGCATAAATAATCCAAACAACCACAACCGATCATTTCACACGAAACATATCTTTTATCAGTTGACTGATACAGGGCAGGCTGAGACTGGCCTAGATCTACCAGGACATGAAGCTCACCACAGCTTCCGTCGCTCAAAACGCGCGTCAAGCGCTGCATGCGATCCGTTTTCCATGCATCCAGTTACGCAGGCGCTTGAAGCGCCTAACGTCCCGTTTCCACAGCCACAATAAAACCAACAAACGCTTCGACGCTTCCAAAGCGCGAAAACCGCTAGTATAAACGCACCTTAAGGCTTCAGACCCAAACGCGCTTTTGTCATTTTCTTGGTGTTATCCTTTCCTTCGTCTCCATGGGGTAAGAGTTCTGCGGTTGCCAGCTGGCAAAGTGACTTTTGCTTGCTGTTCAAGCTCATTAAGATTTTCTCTGATTTGCTTAGCATGGGAGAAGCACAAGCTTGCGCAAGTACTCAATAGCAATCTGATGTCTGAATGACTTTGTTAAAGAAAAATTAAATGGAATAAATCGCACCATAAAATATAAAACGAGCTTTGCATAATAGAAACGCTAACAAAACTACAGTATTGTTCAGAAGAAGCGACTATGCTTTTATTGTAGGATACTGCTGCTAGCCCTACACAACGTGCAGGGTGCAGTTCACATAGCCCTTATCTCCAGTGCAACTTTGAAGCTTTGATCAGGTGCTTCAAACACGAACAATCACAAGTTCTCTCGCCTGATTCACACGTAACAATCGGTATGATTCAGCAAATGCAGGACGCAGCCAACGTGCATTGAGTATATCGACACAACAGTCGACATGCGGCTTGACGAACGGTCACATTGACATTCATGGAAGCTCGTTGGAAGACCCTGGCGTTATCAACACGGAATCTGAATGGTGAAAAAAAACTAAATTTCACGAATAAGTATGGCATAAATTTTTGACGAATAATTGTTGAACTGATCATATACCGGCAATTGACTCTATGGTACAACAGTTTGCTGGCAGCCCCCTTGGATCTTTGAGGCCCTAGGCTTAAGCGTATATAGCCTATAGGTAAATCCGGCCCTGCCTGGGCCACGGGTTAGACATATCTGGTTTAGGCCTTCTTGATGCCACTGACTGCGCATGGCAGTTGTACGTAAAAGTGAGTGGTTAAGCACGCAGCCTCGTTTTTGCCAAATAACAAGATTTCCACTCGGGATGCAACACATTGGTTTTAATGGTTTATTCGTTCTGTCTTCTGTGGGTGATATATTGTGCTCCAGTTTGAATGAAGAAAACAAAACCGGGAAATCTGTAATTGTCTCTTCTATGAAATAACACGATGCTCTAAATATAGAGCTATTATGTATTTTCAAAACAAAGAGGTATTTTTCTCTGTGTATTCACTGCAGCAACCCAATTGCACAACGCTATTGAAGATAGTCCACAACCTAGCACCAGGTTACCTTTAGTAGCCATCATTTTTTAAATCAAAATGCATGCGCACAAAATGTAACAAGTTATCGTGATTGCGCTAACGGCCTCAAACTGAAAGCTTGTTTGACTACTGCTGCTCATTCGCTAGCTTCTGTGCTCTTTCTCCTTTGTTTCTCAGCCTGCCTCGATACGCTACACAAGTGTTGATTGCGTCTTCCTGTGCAACTGCTGCTGCCAGTCTTGCATTGAGCATGATTCGTTGCAGGAAGAACCCGAGTTACCACTGCGTTTACTTCATGGCAGTTGCGAAATGATTTTGCTGTACACTTCCGTGCGATACAGTAAGAGCGATGCGAAACACCTTAGCTGAGCGATACGCGACAGGCCTGTGGCGAGCAGTCAGCCATTAATCTGCCATGCTATAGTTCGGTCCAAGCTGCCATTCTCGCAGCAGTACGTAGTCCCGCGCATTTGCTTGAGATGGATTGTCGTCTTCGGCGCGCCCACGCTGCGTCACAACTCACAACAATTGTTCGCCAGTTGACGCAATCGACGCAACCCTGTTTATTCAATTGTGACGGCGGAACGGCCAACGGCGCGGAGATTCTTTCTCGTACTGACCAATGTTACAAATTCGTTTGGTTTTGAGCGCTTTTCAAAACGTCTAGAGTATCGACAATTCTGATGTAAACGAAAAACGAGTATTTTTTTTTATTTCAGTTTTAAGGTTTCGAAAGAGACACGATGTCCCCACAGTCTGCACAACGCAGATTGATAAAAACAGACACAACAGAACGTTTTACAGCGGCGTCAGAGGTAGAACAACATGGTTACAGCACAGACACCTTCTTGACACTATTGTTCGCTAACCCGTAACATTTGGTAATGGTAATGGTAATGGTTTATTGTTTCATATGACTCAGCCAATAAGCAGAAGCACCATAAAAGCCATCGCATGCAGTAAACCAACCATTAGCGAACATTAGAGCAAATGAGAATACAATGGCACAATAGCTGATCAGTGTAAACAAAGAGGGGCGCTGTGTCACATAGGATTGGCGAAAGACCGTGGCGGTCATCT
>Ga0210059_1009575_pt1 | contig 15105 bp, 8 predicted proteins | sample Ectturendosymbi2_FD_188042 | JGI IMG/M metagenome (GOLD analysis project Ga0210059, IMG submission 188042) | Ecteinascidia turbinata endosymbiont from Florida, USA - Sample 2 (SPAdes) (version 2) | ecosystem: Host-associated > Tunicates > Ascidians > Unclassified | place: Key West, Florida...
CCCCCGTCTAGAACGCATCATCGGCCACTTCATGGAGAACAACATACAATGACGACCTTGCAATTAACCACTACCAAAAACGAATGAAACAACAAAGCAAGGATCGTTTTCCTTGGGTGTGACGCACAGATGTACTTGAATGAACAACACACACGGTAATGATTTGGGTGAAACTAAGTTGGAATTCTCGAAAAAAACTAACTACGTTGTGTGGTTGTTTCAAACACGACTTTGTAAGACTTCCAATTTTTAGTTTTATTTCATGTACAAGCCCGTGTACTAAATGAACAAAAAACACTCAAAAAAAGATGAACTAATGCAAACGTAAGCCAGACTGCGCTAACAAGAAAATAATTTTTTCCGTTTCGCTCAACCTCAATTTATCGACATTGACACACCGTCTGTGAATCTTGTTGCTGCATTTCCCGCCTCAGCGCAAAAACATCCTGCACTTCAGTTCATCGTCAGTAATGTGTGTTTTGGAACAAACCGATAAAAAACAGCATTTCACGCTTTACAAGCTCTTACCAGAAAGTTTCACACTATCCGCCAATCCGTATGGAATGTAAGTGAAAATGAACATCATCCCCAGTTCCAAAGATGGTGTTTGACGCAGGTCGACATGCTTCATCAAGTATCCGATTAAACAACGTTAAGGAAATGTCCAAAGCACCATATGAGAAGGTGAAGTGATGATGTTATGAACAACTTAACAAATGTCTAACCTGCTGATGTGGGTCAATGATCACGGGGCTGATTACGGGGGGAGGGGGTTGAAATTGGCCAATCAAACGCACGATGCATGCGCCTGAGCCATGGACAGCGCTCTGAAAATACCGACCTATCAAATACCGAGCGGGAGAAGAGCTATTGATAGTTGGGGGGAGTTATTTTGAACAATGCACCTATGAACAACTGCAACTTCTGCGGGCGAAAAATATTTTTTCTTTTTTGGTAGAAGATTGAAAGCTGTGAGTGCGGCTTTGTATCCGGCAGAATTTGAAAAACTTCAAATGAAAAATCATCAAGCATCAGTTTTGACGTGCACAATCCGAAAATGCATGCTTTAATAATTTAAGAATTAATGTATCGGGTATATTCGCCAAACAAACCGTGCTTCACAAAATCCGCCCCACCCAGCATCAACAGGTTCAGGTATTGTCAGAAGCTCAAAGCTGTCGATACTCGTATAAGCGCACTGGACTTGCTAACAGTCACCATGGAGCAATCAACAGCACAGAGTTTGAGATTTGACCTCGGTATAAATCTGAAGTCTGCCTTTCCCGAATCTAAATGGACATTCGGTCAAATCGACTTCAGATAATATTTCTGGCTTCCATACAGAACGTGAAAACGAAACGAATGGTATAAAAAAGAGGAACAAGTACCTTGGCAGTTTTTACTTATATGCGAACACCGCGTTGCTTTTTTCGACCTGCACGGAAAAATGCGCTCATTACAAAATAATTTATTTGCAGGCGAGGCCTATCTTTGACGTTACAAGAAAGCAAACTTTTCTTTGACCGGTTTCGCTTAAAATAAACTTCAACAAAAAGGATATCAATGCACTGATCAGAGCAATGAAGACACCGAGCAGTGCAGAACCAACCATCATCCTCATGAAGTCAGCTATGGTTAGGAAAAATGCATTTGAGCCCGAAGCACCATGAGCAATGCTGTCCGCTCCAAGTTCCTGGAAGGTACTGCAACAAAACAAATGCAAAATCGACTGCGGGGTTGTCAGCGTAAGTATTCACGCAGGCCATCTTCATTGCTTGTATTCTTTGGCCTGAAACTTGGTATTTTAATTTTGCTGACAGCAATTGGCGGAAGGCCGAAGCCTGAAATTTGCTTCTTGCCGGGGCGGTTGGGGAGAACGCTCTTGCCCAAGGAGCGCTACGGCGATTCACTCAGTGGTCGTGGATCGAACACCCAACCTTCAAATTTAGAGGCGGACACTTTACGCTGAGCTAATGCCACCCCCGACTTTTTAAACAAACACACACGGCCACGAACAGCACAGCTGTCTACTGCTGCATCATTTTCAAAATCTTAACGATTCTCTTAAAGAGCTAAACTGCTTGTAAACTGAACACAACCTGCCACTATGATGAGGTGTTCATGATAATCACTTGGAAGGGACAAACGTGCTCATTGAAAGTAAGTTTTTCGGCAGTGAAAACCCGTTATTGCCAGCTGCACTTCCAAGCAATATCGACACATCAAGGTCGGTGCGGAATTTGACAATGGCAGCACTGAAACTATTCCCTATTATTATGTTACGTAACACTTATTGTTACTAGGTTTGAACCATACAGACGTCATCACGCTTTCGGCTGCAACAGAGCGCTAAGAAAAGGCTTCTACAGCATGAAACCTCACAGGTGCGAAGGATGCATCTTACGCATTACAACGAATGCCGCCAAACAAGCATGTTCTTGTTAACAACGTATTAAGATGTTTTCCGCTGATGGAATTTGACCTGAATCATAAAAGCAATGGGGTACTTGGAAAAACTTACGTTTTGCAACAACCAGGGCAACCTTGCGTTGAAGTATTAGTTTGATGAGATTCAAGCCCCAGATTGGCTCAGACTGGCCCGGTTCAGCCAACAGCAAACGTAACAAACAGAACCGAGATTTCCTCTTTGAGCTGCACTGGGTGGCGCAATTGCGTCGTGCGCAAATACCATCTGAAGCGCACTTGTCAGCTTCACGCTTGGCGCTGGTAACCAAGCCGTGTCATTCCATTCCAATCCCAAACTGCGCCACTTACATAAACACACTTACTTGGTCAAAACAATCGACACAGCGTCGTTGAGGATGCTCTCGCCAAACACCAGCATGTTCAGGGTGGGGTCAACGTTGAGAGCTTTGAAGATAGCAATGGTTGCGACAGGGTCGACCGCGGACACGAGCGATCCGAACGCGAAGCTGGAACAGAACACGGCCGCGGTACGAGTCTTGCCGTTTGAGAAAAGCGAACTCGCTTGTGCAATCCGTTGGTAAAACGCTCGCTTTTTGTCGATTAAAATACGTGGAGTTTGAACCGCTCCAACCGCTAAGCTAAGAACAGCAGCAAATGATGCCATAAACTTAATAAAAACAACGGAAAGCCTCGCCCATAATGCACTTACATCAACTCAACATCATTCAACCACGGCAATGAAACTTAAACGGGGAAATGCAGTTTGGAGAAAACGTTCACTGGCAACTGAAAATTCTGAGCAGCTCTTGCAAAAGTTATTTTCAGCAATTGTCAGTTTGGTGTTGTATAAAAATTTGTAATTTTGTATTCGAGCAGGCGGCATAACTCAGTCTGTTAAACACTCTTTAGCTCAGTCACAACAACATTTCGACCAAGGCAGCAAGTGTTCTCCACTGATTGTTTGCGCATAAAGCACATTCTGTCGAAACAGAAGCCACTGGTTCACAGCGGATGCAACAAAACAAAGTCGGAAGTAGTTTGACGCAAGCATTACAAAAGTTCATTTTACAGCCAACAGTGTACACCAACCTATCTGTCAGTGTCAAGTTAAAGGCAATTCCTGCCACTCCCATCAAGTAGATTCCTCCCCCAACCACCATCGCTGATATGAACGTCCCGATAACGGCGAACACAAGAATGGAGCCGAAATTTTGAAAGAAGTTTCCCTGAAGAGAGAAAACCTCGATTAAGCCTTGCACGACTTAGAACTTCTTTAGAAGCATTCACACGAGCCGCACAAGCCACCCCCATGCACCATCCGACCCCCATGCACCATCCGACCCCCAACGCACATGCCACCCTTATCCGACCCCTCTAGCGCGCAACTTTTACGCAGAAGTTCGGATATCAGCAGCGTTAACAAGTAGGTAAGGAAAGTACCGCTTTAAGCTGCTGCGACCAAGTCAATTAAAATTGTTTACTAGCTATGGGCGTCGGAAGGTCAGGGGCAAGACCCCTGGATTTTGAAATTTGACATTTTTATGTTACATTTTTAGCTAGGTCGTTTTCTTAGTTTCGAAAAGGAAAGATTAGATTTCGCCCCCCCTTGAAAAAATCTTTACGCCCCACCCCTGGAAAAATCCTTGCGACGCCCATATTAGTAGCAATTCACTAGAGAAGCAACGAAGGTCTTGGGGTAAGTTGGGCAGCAGTCATTCTTCACGGCGAGACTGAAGGGACAGTCGAGCAAATATAGGATGCTGTATTGGATATTGCTTCACTGCAGTGACAGATGAGCTTGATACCGTCGCAAAGGATAACACTACTTTGCGAAAAGAAGTTTTTGCAACGGTTGGATGGCGCAATAAGGAGACTTGTGGCCACAGGTTGTTGAACAATGGCGCATATAGGTTTTGTAGGAAAAACTATTGCTTTTGAGAAGTGGGCGAGTAACCGTTCGATCGGAAGGCGACTTTGCAGTCGATGCAGTGACTAATGCACGCCAAAGGAAACGCGTTTTGTCGAAGTAGTTTTACCACTGGTAAGCAACTATGTGTTTGTATTAAGCAACACTTTTTAAAACGTCGAACGCCTCGCATTCTACAAATTACGCAGAACAGTGATTTTTAACAGCAAGTTGCTGATTCCCTTGCTACCCTGCTGCCAAAAGAAACCTCGTTCTAGAAGTCAGTGAGTAATATCTTCACAATACACTAGGACTAGATTTCAGGTTGAAGGTTTGGAATGGAAACACACGTAAAATTATTGGTCGAAAGCTTTCCACAGAACAGCACACCTTGTGCAAAGTGAACAACATACCTTGTGTAAATTGTATCCAGCTTCAAAAATAATTGGTGGTAACAGCAACAAGAAGAAAGTATTGGGAGAAAGCATTTCTTCAGCCTGGAATTAAAACAATTTCGTTTAAATACCCTTTTAACAAATACACGTTAATTCCAAAGCGCCAATTTTGACAGCAATTAAAAAAGCAGACAGTCTACTACAATCATAAGGAAACTCTAGTTCAGCTACGTACGACCCAACTATCTTTATGGTCCAAAAATTGTATCTCCATTGTAATGAGGGTTACATATCAATGCACCTACACTCTATCCGCAGCACATTGAGTTTAGCCGAAGCCAATGAAAGCGTTTGAATCGTCACTGCAATGGTAACGACCGTTTGGCACGTCGAATCACTCCGCAACTGTGATGTCACAGGCAAGTTTAGTGCCCATGGAACAACAACGGTAGAAATTCGAAAAGAAATCATGTCTACCGCAGTGCAGGGCTGCATATGAAATGACATGTGTATATCCAATGTTGAGATTTTTGACAAACACGCTTATAGAGCGTAATTGACTTTGCAGGCTTGTGTCGAGTTCACAACGCACCGCTGGTAACGTGTGCGCAGAAAACAATTGATTTTGTTACGTGGCGTTTTTTTCCCAAGTTACAGTTCAAAAAGGATCTTTTTTTTCAATTTGAAACAAAATTTCCGTTCAACACTTTTTGTAGTTTCTCTTGCAACTCATAACATCCTGCAGCAAGATGTCACGCCTTAGGACAAATCGTGTTTGTTGATCGTGCCCAAGAACTGAGCAGCTGGGATTTCGGAAATGTTGCAAGCTGGTCCATCCAGCAAAACAAACGAACCTCGCATCCTGTGTTTTGAACTCATGCTCTGTCTGCCTTTGATCACAGTCGATCCGACGCAAATGTGTGAGATATTCCGTGTTCATGAAAAACGCCACGAGCTAAAACAATTGTCGGTGTATGATGTAGTCACTTGTGCGTCATTAAGGTTCATTGCTTGTGTTGTGCGATCGACGACTTTAAAACACAAAGTGATTCGGCGCCGATTTAAGATCGTACTGAACACATGTTGCGTATACATCATTACTTATATGTCGGAAGAGCGTATCGAACCAGCGCTTTGGTATCAGAGGCACATTCACAACTGTAACAGTTTTTCCATGACTGCAATATAAAGGCACTTAGGGACCGATGCTAAACCGTGGCGTATCTTACGTCCACAGAAGAAACTACTTCGGTGGCTCCAAAGAAAATGTATGTAGCATTTGGTGGCACTATCGTCCACTGAGTCCCAAAGGATAAAACAAACAGACACGTGCGCCACAACGCTGTTTCGTTAAGTGATTCTGCCGCCTGCAAGATCCATGCTCACTCGTTCCCCGACATGAAACATGGCGTGACCAGTTTTGTGCAAAAGTATGTATTCGAAATAAGAGCAGCAAAAAAGCGTGTCTGATCAAAAGCCATATTGAAAATCTTTAACCGCGAGAAAAAAACTTCATGGCAACAAATTAGCTATTTATCTATTTCAACACGATTCCATTGTCGACATCTGGTTTTATCTAAAACCATAAACATAAGCCAATAGTCTTACCAGCCAATTACCAACACCAGCTTTCTCCATGATCTTCACAATTCCACCAATCACAGCACCTGAAAAATTGGAACTTCGCAACAGATCAGTACCCCATGACAAGATATAAGATCACTTGAGTAGAATTACGCAAAAACGAAAATTTATCATAATGGAACAGTTTTGCCATTAAACCCGATACTCACACATATACTTGACACACCAATATATACATGATCATTCAGATTTTTACGATGCTGTCCAAAACCTTTCTGACATTTAAAGACAAAATAAATCATTATCTCAATCTGGTGACAAGCAAATGCCAGTATTACGGAAAACCACTTGACATGGTTTGCGTCAATAGTCGTTCAGGTTGTATTTCAAGAGGCACTTCAAAAATGCTCAATACACAAAGAGATTTGGTCAATAAATTTGGAACAAAAGGTAATAGCATCACGCCCTTGAATGTGAGAATTACTACAGTGGCTAAAACAAATTAAAAACAAACTTTACAAATTTTATCACTGTTCTAGAACAGAGCACAGTTACCAACATTACTTGTCACTTCCTGGCGCACATCACAAAGAAACACAGTTAAACAAATTCGGCAATGTCATTGGCTTCTCACCTAGAAATACAACAGCAATGCTTTCTGGCAGCAAATGGAACTTTAGTCTGATCAATCCATGAGTCAGCAAAATGCACAAAGCTACATATAAAAAACATGCTTCAGTGAGATAAGTCACATTACGTAATATATTGTTCTTACAGCTCAAAGCAACAGTAACCCTGAATTATTATCAATTCTAAATAACAGCACCGAATTCTTTTGCAACGTGTAGTGTGAAGCAATGACTGAGTTCCAACTGATAGGCATGCACTGAGCAAGCTTTGCTTAATTCATCAATATCATAACTTTCTTCAAGACACCAGTGTAGGTAATAATTTCCATTATAGCATGACTAGATGCTACAAAGGATTTTAAAACTAAAACAGCAAGATGAAAAACGATCGACAGACAGAAACTTTTTACATTTTTCTGGAATAAAATAGTTCTGGCCAGTGGTTCTAACTGGGGGGCATGCTTCCCAACACTCAATCCATTATTAAGAACCATGATCTGATGGCTATTAGAGTCCTGCATGGGGCAGGTTGTGGGTACCCGCATTTGCGGGGCAGGAACCTGCATTGCTTTGTGTGCGGATGCGGGTTGAACTTGCTGCAGGGCAGGTGCGGATTGTACTTGGTGCAGGTGCGGGTTGAGAAATTCTTTTGCAGGTAACTGAGTGTTGAGCCCATGGGCATCGGAAGGATTTTTTCCAGGGGTGGCCACTAGGGGATTTTTCCAAAATTTTTCCAGGGGGGACCAAAAGTGGTGAAATTTGGTTTTTACCCCTCAAAATTGAAAAAACAACCTTTTTTGTTGAAATTTTCAAAATCCAGGGCGGGGCCAAGGCCCCCCTGCCAATGCCCATGGTTGAGCCAAAGGACATGAACTTAATCAGCTCAAAAATCGTAAAACACGTGGATGTACAGTACTAGAGTTGTTTGCCAGCATTGTACTTAGGACAGTAGGCCTGCAGCAACTATTACATTATGATGTAACAACCCATTGTTGCAAAACATTAGCTCAGACTCTTGCCATGTGGTGGGCAAGTGAACATTTTCCATTGCTACCGTCGTACTTGGTAAGGAATAATTCAGTCTAGCAGCACTTCTACATGGATAAAACAACGCTTAACGCACAGCTAGTCACAACTGGACTGAAACTTGTTTTTATCACCACCTCAAATCTGTTGACTGAAAGATCAGATCTGCAGAAAGTTTTGGTTTGGTTGTCAATGAAAAAGAATGAGTAGCTTGATTTTGCTGCTTGTTAGACTTGTCCTAAGATATTATGAGTGGGGCAAGTCTTTCAACTTTTTTTACAGCTTCCAACAGCTTCTGAAATACTCAGAATTTATGTAGTACGATGAGCTGGTTGCAGGAATTTTATATTGCAACTTTTATCAAGGCCTATTGCACAAAATGTAAAAGTTTGATTTAAAAAACATGCTTGAGAACTATTTCAGTATAGTTATGTTCTCTTTGATAACTGATTCGAATTGAATAATGACCTAAAAGCAATTGTAGAAATGACCCGGTAAAACAAAAATCAGCCCAGAACTGTAGGCCAAATTGTTAAATTACCAAGCAACTTTATGCACTGTGGAGTAAAGTTTTAGCATGCTACGCAAACTGTTGGCAAAAGATCGCCATTTCTCACCAGATAATGTTTGGAAATATTTAGCATTAGGCCTGTATGTAAATATTCACTTGAGTAAATCACTGTCGTTTAAAATGCTTGTGCATAAATGCAATTTTTTACTGCAACTTTTGTTAAAAATAAATGCATATTTCTCACGATTTTATTGCAACAAAAACTTGCCCTAGTTATGAGTTTTTAGTAATTTTCAGACAGGTGCGGGTTTGAGATTGAAAAAGTGCGGGGCGGGAGCGGGTTGGGATGGTCTGTGGGGTGGGTGCGGGTTGTGCGGGAAAAATTTCTCAAACTCCTTTGGGTGCGGGCTTAAATTTTGCGGGTGCGGGGTGGGAGTGGACACAAAATTTTAACCCGCACAGGACTCTAATAGCTATACACTGCCTCTAATAAATGATTTGGAAAAGTTGTGTGTGAAAAAGGTGAACATGCAATTCTCTGATTCTTTTAATAACAAGAATGATTCGCATGTGTGCAAGAACAATGTTTCATGATGCAGTGGATATGATATTTTGCTTGTTGATTTACACAGACCAGCTTCCATCATATGGCCAATGCTTTGTAACAAAGTTTTATATAAGCACAGAGGTAGTGTCTCTAATATCAGCACTTTTCCAATTACATGAAACACCATTTGCTTCAGCTGGTGTGACACCTGTTTTGTATTTTTGCTAGTAAGTATACTTTTCAAAAAGTGGCTGGAGTAAATAGTTAAATTAAACTACAGCTTCTTAATTGACCTTCATCAGAATCAGGTTATAGTGAATCCTGCACTGCAGGCAGATACACATTATACAATTGTTGAGGTGTAATCTGACTTTGCAAAACACAACTATGGCATTTAAAAAAGCTTCAAAAAGCACATTGTGTGTTGAAATAAAGCCCTTGTATAAAGTACTGGAAGTAATTACACTGGTCAACATTTTGGCAGCTTTACAAATTACAGCAACACAAATTTTAAAATTAAAGAACAATATCCTATACAAACCTGATTAAATTTTATCTTTACAAGGCACACCACTATATTTAAGTATTTTAGAACAAAATTCAACAAATCCTGTTCCTAAAAGTCATCACTACATCCCATTAATTTACAAAATTTCAAACTAGTCCATATTAATCTTCTTTCCATGAAAGTTACTAGAACATTAGCTGAAAATTTGGTCAATGAATCAGAAAATTTTTTATCCCACACCAAGACTAATAGCTTATTTTGCATATAAGTCCATTTTTTGTAAGTCCATTTTTTGTTTACACCAGTGGTTTCCAATGTTGGCCATATTGCCCACTAGATAGCAATTATGCAATTATAAAAGCACAAACGGAAATGAAATGTGGGAACAATTGTGCTGTATAATCAAGAAAACTGGCAAGAATTTGTGTACATGCAAGATGCTATATGAAAAAAACAGTACAAGCATGTCCAATTAAATCATTTACAGTATTTTTTTGTAAATTCCAGAATCAAACTAAGCAACTTATTCTTTCCAGAATCAAACTAAGCATCTTATTCCAGAATCAAACTAAGCAACTTATTCTAACTTGTGCCATTTCTTGTTGCTTCCACAGAACCTATGTTTCGCACATTACTGATGTAACAACAGCCTTACTTAATCAGACTAGTACAATTGAGTTAGAAGTGGATGAATTCTAATTTTTATTTGCACTGACTGTTTATTTAAGTGATGCTAACCATGAAACAAGTTTACATTCAACATTTTTCCAGGCTTGTTTCTACAAAAAAGCAGTAATTCAACTAACAGCCTGTAAATTAAAAATTTCTTTAAAGATGATTCATTTCTGCTGAACTGATTGATAGAAAGATGCAACATAACTAATGCAAGCTACAGTTGTGAGCTGTGAAAAAATTTAACACCTTGGCTGCCAGGGTACGATACATTCGTACTTTGAAATCAGTCTAAAACCAGCAGTTTTCGGTTGCCTTACCAACAGCATAGCTCCTCCGCCAATTGCACTAGAGAGCTGTTCAAACCCTCCAAAGATTTGGCAAGTCTTATAGACTGCAATGAAAAAAAATCTTTCAGTTTTGTTTTTTTTGTGAGTGACGTCATAAGTGAGGTAGGTTTGTGGCCACAAAAAAAAACCTGTTGTTTCAGGCTTGCTTTGAAGTCATTCTGTTGTGGAGATCAAGCTGAAAGTTACACTGCGTGGAAAGTTATGGGTGAAATAGCTTTTTGCCAGCTAACTAGCATAAGCGAATGCGATTCCACCATCCAGGAACGTCTCAATTTTCAGGAAAAGTGAAGCTGATATTATTGGGTTTTCCCACGACGTATTTTCTTGAGCAAGGTTTCTGCCAAGTGCTGCACATGTGTAATAAATACTGCAACCGCCTTGACATGAACAAGACTGGGAAATGCCATGCGACTTATACTGACCAACTTGCAATCTGCTTTGAAAAAGCTTGCAGATAATCACCATCGCGATGTTCGCGTTAATTGGAATGAGCTGTTTTTTGGAAATTAATAACATTCTTTCTACAAATGCATTTGCATTCGCTTTGTTTTGTGCTAACTAGATTGCCCATTTATATTTCATTAGCTCTGAATTATTTTCAAAACAAAATACTATTTTCAGAAAAATTATAGGAAGGGGGGTCATCTTCAAGCAAAGTGCCTGGAGGGGGACGATTTTACAAAAAAGGTTGAAGACCACTGGTTTACATAAATAGCACTAAATCCACATTGTCCATCAGAAATGCATTGTGTATTTACATAAAATAATCAACAATTTCAAAACAACTACAGTTAACAAATGAAAGTATAATATTAAGTTTTTTGATGATTCCTTTATACACTTCAAAACCATGCCACTAGTCTTCTAAGACGTTATATGTTAAAAGTGATACCTGAATGATACAAAGAGGATTACAGTAGCATACAAACCTAATTAATTAAGATAAAAGCATAAAGATTTTCATGTAAGTAAGCAGGATCACCTAACCTAGAACAATGAGAATGAAAAAGATCTTCATGCTTTCACTTTGCTGTATTTCTTCTGCTTCGTGTCCAGTCTTGACATTTTCAATGAGATTAACATGTTCATCTCCAGATGAAGGTGGTGGTGGATTTGTTGAAACATTGCCTTCCAAGGCTGGAGCTGCTGTTCCAGTCAATGTTTGGTTCAGCAAGCTGCAAATTAATAATGCACGATTCTTCAGGTCTGTTTTTTTTTAAGTCATAGACTAAAACGTTTTTGAAATCTCCAAAAAATGAAGTCATTTCGGTCAGAATGTTTAAAAACACTTTTATGGCAGATTTTAATAGAACTGTGAGACAAATGACTGAAATGTTTCAGGGACCAAAATGTCTCAGCTACAAATGACCAAAATGTTTCCGTGAAAAAAAAAGCTTTTGGTTAACCTTAAAGACAACACAAGCCAGTTCACAAAAAACACCAGCCTAGCTGGTGTTTTGCACTGCCTGCACTAAATGTGCACCTTACAGTTCTAGGTCATTCTGCCACACAAAACAATCTTGTGCATTAGGAAAGTTCTAATTTACTCATTTCAAACTCCTTGCTTGTGAATATGTGCACACATACTTCACTAAAACCTGATTCAAATCACTTTGGAGAACTGCCAACTTTTTAACGAAAGAATGATCAAAATATGCGGTACAGTTGCAGACTGAGTTTCTTTTTTGGCTGAGACATTTAGGTCATTTGTCCCATAACAGTATTAAAACTTGCCATAACAGTATTCACCAGCCTACCGTTTCAAACATTATGACCAAATTGACTTAATGTTTTCTGGTCATTTCAAAAAAATTTTGGTCTATGGCTGGAAAATGACCAAAAAAATAAACCTAGGTTGTAGAGCATGCAATTCTCATGTTGGCAGACTACGTTCAAGATTTTGTAGAATGGAAAAGCAGTACTTGTGCCTTTGCAGCCTTGTGCTTCACATAAATGAATGGATGCGGATGGAAAATCTGTGCATGTGGTGTGGCCACCCACCACTGCAACATTCATAACCACCCACCACTGCAACATTCATTGCAAAAAGATCCCTGGTCTGCAGCACACATCAATGATCAACCACAAGCTTCATGCAAACAAACCCAGGATGGTCACCATTCAAGTGACTTTATACTGTTATAAACATGCACTGTTCTTCAGACGATGATGTAAAATTGGAAATCTATCTTAATACTTTGGTCAGTGTAAATCTGATTTGGAATTTACAACTTGTGCATAAGTTATACTCATGAAACAGTATTTGCTTGACCTTTTGAAGTAGTAATTTCTTCAATAAGCTTTTCCAAGTACTTGGTTATGATGAACTACAAACCTTGAATCAGCTGCTGGAACATCTGACACCTCAACAGCAGCATAACTTGTAATTACAAAAAGTATGACGAATCCAAGTGACTTATGAAGGATCTTAATCATAGCCTTGTTCTGCAAATAAATTCAAGCATTAACACTATGTCAACATTGACAAACTACACACACATCACATGGCATTTCAGATCACAACATCCTCTTCAGCATTTCAACTGATATTCAACACACATACCATGTTTCAGTAATCATGCATGGCATGACTATTCTTAGCCTATTGGAAAGTATGGCCTTCTTTTAAATATTGGAAAACAAAAATATGAAGACATGTCATTAGATCAAAAGGTTCATGCAAAAGTTGTTTGCTAGCATAATTTTTAGTTCAATGTTTGCAAACCTACTGAACCAAGAACCATAATTGTTTCAAAACATTTATATTTATCACCCATTGTCAGATTACCATATATACTCGTATATAAGCCAACCTTAAAACTAAAAAAAATCAATCAACTTGGTCAGCTTATATGCACATAAATCTGATCTCACACAAACAAATTGACATGACGCCACTTCTCAGACCACCAATATTACCATTCGGTCATATATACAGCCATAAAATTTGAGACTGCACTAAATAAAGTTAATAAAGTTAAACACGTTTTTGCAAAATTGCCCCATTTTGGGGCAGTTTATTAAGGGTTGGCTTATACGTAAGATCGGCCTATATTCGAGCACATACGGTAGTTGCTGTTTATCATAAGTCACATACTTATTAAAGTTAAACAAGTAAATTACACCAAAATTTTTGAATAAAACAACATTTAACAAATGTGTCATGCAAAATATTTTACAAAATGCTTTTAATAAATACTCAACACAAATGTGTTTAAGCTGTTGCATAATCATCCAAGTCATAGCATTCATCACACAACTATTGCATAAAAACGAAAGACTGTGGATGTAAGCGATAGCAGTAAAGAAAATTTGTTACACTGAGGTAACAAACTGCTGCTAGGCAAATCTATCACAACAATAATAATAAATTTACCATAAACTATAATAACAAAATTATATAACTTCATCAAAAACAAAAATGATAAGATTAATGAAGAGTGAATAATTTACATAACAAAAAATCCTTAACTAAAAGAATGCCACCATCGATTTCATAAATGAAATTACTATACAGTAGCAAATTATCAAGTCACTAATCTAGACAACAGGGTCATGACATCAGCATCATCCCTTGCTTTCACCAAGAAACAATGGAGCCAGAAGCACTTTAAAAAAAGACATTACTTGGTTTACTATCTGTCAATAGCAATTTGAAATCAACTCATTTGTGCATGTTGCACAGGTCTAAAAATTTAGAATAATTTAGCTACACAATATGTTTCTTGTTCAAACTTGCGCAGAACATAGGACAGCATCAATTACTAGCAAAACTCATGCATTTTTATTACGTATATACTCATGATGAAAGTTGAAGCTTGACATGGCAATTTAGCCACATAATGCATAAAAATATAACAACATGCATTATAACAACATTTACTATTACTATACTAATTAACACTCTGAGAGCCGGTCTACGATATATTCGTACTTCGATTTCAGCCTAAAAAACAGCAGTTTTCGGTTGCCTTACCAACGCCATAGCTCCTCCGCCGATTGCGCTAGAGAGCTGTTCAAGGGCTCAAACGGATCGGCCAGTCTAGTAGATTGTACTCGAAAAAAAATTTTTTGGTTGGGGGGTGCAGATTTTTTGTGACTGACGTCATAAGTGAAGTAGTTCTGGGGTTATTTTGGCTCATGTTGCCTGGCCTAGGGCCCAACTGCTAGGCCAAAGTGTTTCGCTGAAGTTTTCATTGGAAACCAGGCTCAAGTCCGAGTCTTTTGAGCCTTTGATCGACTTTCTAGCGTTTCTGGTTCAAAAGTTATGATCTAAAATAAAAAAATTAATTAATTAGCTAATTAGTCAAATCTTTTTACTAACTTACATCACAACTTTTGAACCCGAAACCCCAGCAGGTCATCCAAAGTATCAAAAGACTCGGATTGTAGCCTAGTTTCCAGTAAAAGCTTCAGCGAAATACCACCACCTAACGGTTGGCGCCCAGGGCCAGGCAAAGTGGGCCAAGGTGGCCTAAAAGTCCTCCACTTATGACGTCACTCACAAAAAACCTGCAAACCCCAAGCAAAAAATTTTTTCGAGTGCAGAC
>Ga0210059_1009576_pt1 | contig 15104 bp, 9 predicted proteins | sample Ectturendosymbi2_FD_188042 | JGI IMG/M metagenome (GOLD analysis project Ga0210059, IMG submission 188042) | Ecteinascidia turbinata endosymbiont from Florida, USA - Sample 2 (SPAdes) (version 2) | ecosystem: Host-associated > Tunicates > Ascidians > Unclassified | place: Key West, Florida...
ACTGGATGGGTGCAAGGGAAGACTTTTGGGCGACATGCCGCTATGGTCTTGCCGCCAATACCTCATTCACTATCACTACGAGAGTATCCGCATGGCCCCTGGCGCGCAGAGTAAGCGGAGATAGGATTATTTGTGTTGTTCGAGAACTTCCCCTTGATAGTAAGTGTGTGTGTTGGTTTCTATTTGTGGAATGCTTACTTCAGCGTGTGCATTATTCGTGGAATCTTGTGTCATCTCGTGTCCATTTCTAAATATCTAGTCATAATGGTTTCTTTAGAACAGTCGTGATCCGTGCTGGCGAAGTGCACGTTGCGTTTTTAGCTGAAGAAACAATAAAGCCTAAGCTGAGGTTATGCGAATCTCTTTTCATAACATGGTGACTGCACAGGGAGTACAAAGCGAGTATAATGGAACGCTTTATTTACTTTTTAATAACATCCTGTTGAATAGTTGCTGGTGAAAATCTTGCGTTGAAAAAGTTAGTCGGGCGTTTTGCGAACTATCACAAAAAATTTTAGTACCCCCCCTCGTTTGTGAACAATCGTTGTCAAGATTGAACAGCGATTTTGTGTCGTAAAAGCCAAGTTGGAGGTTTGAAAGTTTCGGACAGAAATGTCGCCGTGGCAATTCGTTCATAGCACCTGAAATTGTTTTCCGTTACTGCTGTGCCGCTAACTCGGTGCTGTCACAACATCACAAGATTTGTTTGCTTGAATTATTCTATTCCTCATTGTTTTTTGTGATCCCTCCGCAGATTTGCAACGGCGCCATGCAAATGTTCGGTGGCTACGGTTACCTGCGCGACTACCCTGTCCAGCAGTTTGTGCGAGATGTACGAGTTAATCAAATTCTCGAAGGAACGAATGAAATCATGCGCCTGCTTATTGCCAGAGACACTTTATGACACCGAGGACATCATCGATCTTTTCCTCTTTTACCTACGCCGATGTACTGAAACGTTCTCATTCGCACTGAATTGCCTTGGACGACCTGCGTGATTCTATTTCTTTGACTCTTAATGTGCTTCTTTTTTTAATCGCTACGCAAGTTTTCCAACGAGTGTTGTCAGGTAATAGCGACTGTGAGCAATGCCTGTGCTGGTTTTCGTCTTTTGTGACGCATTTTCGCAACTTGCGACGTCTTGGCCAATGCATTTTCGGCTGATTAGTCAACGCATGAGAAGATATTTCCGTGAAATCGAATGGGTTCTTGTCTGCCGCGTCCTCAGCAAACGTCTGTTAGTCTTGCATTTCGAATGTGAGGTGTTATCTGGTGTAACAACTGAGTATTTGAGGTGTTGGTGAAATTCGCGTTCCTGTTGATAAATTCCATGCCACAATCATAGGTACCAGAATGGTTTCCTTGCTTAGGCTTTTCAAGTGTGTGTGACTTACCGCAGTCATGCCAACCTGCTGTTCTTACGTTTTAAATATTGTTTGTGCGTCCCCAGCCGGACCTGCAATCCGAAGAGTCGTTTCTTTCTGTTGAGAAACGTAGCGATGACTGTTGATGGGACCAGAGGGGCAGTAATGCTTTGAAATCAGCGTGATGATAAATTTAAGAGCATTTTGTTGTCGTAATCCGTACTATTGCGAAGCTGATGGGAATATAAGTAAATAGCATTTTTTGATAGATTTTTCTTATCGGTTAAGTTTCTAGTCATTGATAGAGTTCTTCACAAATGGTTGCATTTCGGTGCCATGTCGTGGGGATCATCCGCGACGTATTTGCACTCTTGGGTTTACTTGGGGCCATTTGAAACCAATTTCTTCTTGATGAAACCTGGAAAGTTAACTGTAAGATACCTGTTTCCTATGTCAGTTTTGTTGCATGAAGGACCACCAAGCAAAGCAAAGCATTGGCCCAAACCCTCCCGCTCATGCGCCATAAGTGCATATCAGTGTGTGATGAAACTTTTGCGTCTGCTACACCTTTAAAATCTGTGTCAAACCCAATACGTTGTTGCAATCACAGGAACTTTTCTTTTAAACTTTCCTGCGTAGTTCAGCATTGCTTTTTGTTGTCTTACACGGATGACATGCAATAACTGATGCGTCGTGAATCCTCCGCATAACTCTCCATCTTGGTGCGTTTTGTTTAGACCAGGGGTCACCAACATAGTGCCCGCGGGCGCCAGGTCGCCCGCACGGACCACGTGGGTCGCCCACGGTCTTGTTCTGACAACAGCATAAACGTGATCAGTGTCTTTACATTGATGAATATCTTTAATTTTTGTTAATGATTGAAGACAAATTAATCAAGTTTTTATTTCAAATGTGTGTGTAGCAAACTGGCAGCCCTTCGCATGAATCTGTGCCAAGAAGTGGTTCTCAGTTTCAAAACCGTTGGTGAATGGTGACCCCTGGTTTTTCAAAAAAGGTGGTGAACCCTGGTTCAGACATTTGCAAACCCACCTTAAAGCTACACTAGACAGCATCCCTGTATCAAGCCGTGTTTCCGGGCGAAGTGGAAAACATTTAGACACTATCGTGTGGGCTTGGATTCTTAATTGAAATCGATCACTTGCCAAACCATTGGTTCCTCAAATTGTTCCAGTTAGTAGTCGTATATAAATGATTGGACTTGAATGAAATCGGGGTTTTATGCCTTTGGATTTGTGGATACAGCTATTGCTCTACAATTGCTTGCACTGTCACTTTGCTTGTGCCGTTTATTTTCTTGCGACAGGATGCGTTATTTATCCCCGTGGCTTTTTTCATCTGTTGCGTAACAAAGAGTACGGCGCTTAGCTGTTGGTCGTTCTGTAGAACCATCGCTTTCAATATTTCTATAAAAAACTCCTGCGACCTCCTCGTGTCTCTCGTGAACTTTCGTACGAGCCATTGAAAGTCGTGTTTTTTAATGCTTCTGTTGGGCTACAACCATCACCCTGAACGGCGTACTGTGAAGGCGGGAAGGGAACAGCGGTTCGAAAACGAATCGTAAAGGCTGCTTTGCATTGGGACTAAGGAAAGCTGAGTAAAACTTGAAAACTGGCTTGTTTTATTATGACGAAATTCCCACGTCCTGCTCAACCCGTGCCTGCGCCAACCTGTCTCGGCCCAAAAATTTTTACGCTCTGGCGGGAACTGCTCAGCCCGAGTCTCGGCTTGAGCAGGGACGGTGTTGAGGTGCTCCGTGGGTATAATCCAGGAAGGTGGTGTTTTATGCGTTTGCACAACGTTTCATGGAGGAAGAGCAGTGGTAGTGGTTTGTACGGGCATTGATAGAAACGGTGTATTGCCAATAGATTTACGCCTGGGCTACTATAGTTTCAGCCAGTGATGATATTATCAAGTACCCGCATACAGTAGTCTGGCAACCTTCGCCTTTTCGCTTGTGAGCACCTTTTAAGTGCCAGTGCAACAATGGCAGTTGCCTTTTTTGTTACAACGGCAAATCGCTGCAGATATCAGCTTGTTTACATCAAGCAACCAGAGTAGACGCGAGCAGCACGTCGAATTTCGCTCGCAGAGCACCCGATGCAACCAAGCGTAAAAGGTATTGCAAACACTTCCCCACGCTCAGCTTAGCTTGACTCAGCCTTGCTTGGCCCTAGTGCAAACCAGCCTTTAGAAATCGTACACACCGACGGTTACCGCCCAGCTTCAGTTTTCCCTAAACTGCACGCTGCGTATTTCTGCTTAGGGCATTTGCCGTTAGCTGCGTGCGTTAATTGCTTCGCTGTGGTTTAGCCACGTAAAACTTCAATCTACTGGTTGCAGCTCACTCGACTAGGATGATTTTCAGCTTGGTCACGAAAATATTTCATCCCAGCATTGGTTCCAAAGCTTCAAAATGGTAATTTCTCAGCCATGGCAGAAACACCGCAGACATTCGGGTCTAATCAGTGGCACACTTCGAACATTAGTTTTTAAACATCTTTTATTTCTGTTAAGCGGCAGCAGCGTTCGCTCAAAACAATAAACAATGGAAATAGGCGCGTGCTTTGCCGATCAGCTTATGACAACGCTATCTGCACACACTTCATGCATTCACAGCACCACTGAAAACCGAACCGCTTGAGACAAACGCATGCGTGTGTATCCCTAGATGGATTTTGCACAACGAGGATCCACAGCAGAATCAGATAACGCTATCTGTAACCACCAATGCTTTTATCAAACTTTGCTGATTGTTGTGAGGTAGACACTTTTGAGTGGTAATTTTCAACGCGTAATTATAGCTTTAGGAATGAGACTCAAACGAGCGAATTGTTCGAGTTTTTCTGCCAGATTTTATTACTTTGGACCAAGCTCTGCTTCACCCCTCGCTGATCGTCCAATAAAACATTTAAAAAACTGCTTTCTTGTCATACAACTTGATATTATGCTTCCGTGTCGGACATGGGTAAATTTTTGCACTTCACAGCAGAAGCGAAAACCGCTAAAAGTCTGACTTGTCACAACCTGGTTTGAGACACAATTTACGTATCAACATTAGCATTTGCATCTAAGCATCGACTGCCAATGCGGATTTACACATTCGCCATCAATCATGCAGTGATTTCTAGGCAACAAAGTTTAGTTTTCCATGTCATCGACAAACATCTTTTGTGTGGGCGTTTCCGAAGGGTGAAATACATTGGCGAATTAATGTACTTGAACGCCTGAAACAATGCAACGTGAATAAATGACCACAACTGACTTTGAGCGAAAACCAAAACGACGATCGTCAATGAAGCGTGAAATTCACGCATGGTCGGTGTCGGTCACTCAATGTGTGGCTATGCGGCAGATCGAGGTTTCGGTCCCGGGAATTTCCATGCCGAAGAAATCCCGGAGATGATCAGGACTGAAACACGTTCCGATAAATCTTGTGGTGAAACGAACCAAGTTCGTTAGTGGAAAGAGAATAAAATTTTATATAACTCACCATTCGTCCGACCTTTTAACCTGGTGTATGACCATATTTACTCCTCAGAAAACCTGGTGCTCCCCAGGCGCGCAACCAGCTGATATTTTCGACGGGGAGAATAACTGGAACTTGTAGGCTGCTACTTTCGGGGGGGGAATGATTGCGACTTGTACAAAACGACATGTTCTCGAACATTTCGGGGTGGGGCAATTGGCCGGTTGCGGTTCTGGTGACCACCAAGAAATTTGGAAGCATTTACGTGTACGATGATCCGGCACCGATAAAGAGGTTGGATCGTGACATAAATGACTGAAAACTGTTGCAAGCAACTCACACAATATAAAAACACATGCCTTACAAGCAAGTCGGATCGGTTTGGACGAAGAAATGTGACGTGACAGCTGTGACAAGCCATGCTTGACTGATTATGAGAAACAGGTGACAAAAACATTTTGGTTCGGCGAAGCCCTTTTACCAATATAGCGCATATATATATGGGACGGATTGTGAAATTTTATTAAATTGTCACGAGGGATACACGTCAATTGCTGAACGAAATAAACCGTCCAACTGAATGGCAAGCACTTCAATCTGTCGAAAGGCAAAACATGCGTGATCGCAGTGGTGTTCACAGAATACTGACATGCAACAAATATATGTCGACACACTGCGTCAGTGGCGCAACAATCGCGCTGTTGGTTTTGCGACCACAACGCACCAGTCGCCAGAGGCTGCGACCAGTCTCGGTCTTCGAAGACTCAACACCGGCGGGAAAGTCGGCAACGTCAGACTGGACTGGACCAGGTTGACCAAAACGAGTCCAGCTAACAGATTTTTTTAACGTGCCAGTTTATACGCGTAGCCAGGATGGGGGGCCATGCGCCCCTAAATTTTAGAACATGTAGTGATTTTGTGCCTTGGGAGGCGGCATCCCACACAAAATAGTGTTATTCGCCTGAAATCAAACATTTCCCCCCCCAATTTTTGGGCTCGCTACGCTAGTGTGCCAGTTCAATGCGAAGCACAAAGCAAGTGAGCGCAGCGCTGCTTTCGTGGGTGCACACAACTTGAAAGTAGTGTTGCAGAAGGATCGGATCCTAACTTGCAATCGCTGGCGGCAGATACCTTGTAATTCGCACTTTCTGGTAAAAGGCTGGAATAAGCGAAGTTAGAAAAAAAACGGACAGTAGCGCTACGAAAACATAATTTTCTTTCCCGATAGTAATCGAAATGGGCAACAGCAAAAAGGCATCACAGATCCGAAACAAAAATGACAAAAAAGAGCAACGAATCTATCAGTGGTTGCACAGAAACACTTAAAACTAGTACGAACAGAGGCAAGCGACGCTGCGATGATGAAAGAATTTAGTGTTGTTGTTTTTTCGCCCCACAGACCAAATGGAAACGAGGCATGCAGAAAGACGAAGCAGTGCACTTACTATTTTCTGGTCAGATAAGAAAAACAGTGAAGCGTAAAGTCAAGCAACATTTAGATGAGTGAGTTAGGTATGGTGCGTGATTTCAATTCGTTTCAGACATTTGTGAGAAATGCATAGAATAAGACATTTTTAAAATTACCATCTTAAAAGCTTTTCGCGAGCAGCAAACAGGCAAGAGGCTAATTCGACGCAGACCAGAGCCACGCACTTGCGATGAAGATCGAATGCGATTGGTCGTCATGACAACTTGAATAAAATTTAAAATTTCGAAAGAAAGGCAAAGTCAACATAACAAATAGAGCACATAGAGACAGCGTATCGACGTCCGTCAGATGCGGAGGCAGGCCCGTAGCCAGGTTGCAAGGTTTGATGTGGCAAAATACATATTTAGGACAAGATTTTTATTTTTATCATGTGCTTCAATAAAAAATTTTCTGGACACAACAAAATTTGGGGGGAACGCACCCCGTGGCTACGGGGCTGTGCGGAGGCGCTGTTGTATCGATATTTGTTGACAATAACTTTATACTTTAAAATTTTTTAAATAAAACCTTGAAGAAACAGAACAGCCTTTTTGTGCATTTTTCGTCGCAAGTGCGACACAGTTCGAGAATGGTTTTGCTATTCCAAGCAATTTCACTTCCTCCCCCAATTCAACAGACGTCATCAAGATGAAGCTGGTTCAAGTTTTTGACATGGAGAATGAAGAATTTTGCACATGAACGCTTCGGACACCAGCTGATGAAGCCGTAGGTTTTAGAAAACAGCCACCCGACGAAACTTTCCGAACTCGTTCAGCAGCAAAGCGGAAGCAAACACTCAAAACACATTTTTTCTCACTCCGACGTAGCGGTACCCTCACCCGCTTACGGTCATCTGCAGTTCGCGAGCGCAGTAACCGAACCTCGCATCCACTAGGGCCGCACTTGTGTCACTGAAGCCGTGTAGACTTCCGAAAGGCGCAGGTGGCAGGTTCGGGCAAAAATGCACGAGTCACTGCGGGTCTCGACCAAATCTCAATCGAAGCTGCTCCTTGAAAATCCACGTCAAGATAGTCTGGGGTCCCAGGCGGATGAACGCCGGAACAAAACCCTGCGAAAACGTTAAATTTTGCGCGCGTTGAATCTGGTGCCAGGTCAATGAATAATTCACTTGTTAAATATGCAGTTGATTCCATTTCTAACGACTCTCTCACTAATAATATTTCTAAACAACGATGTGCTTCATTTGATTATACTGTTCACTTTCGTGGCAGTGAATTAGACACCTGAGATTTCGATCGCCACTGTTTGCCAACATCCATGACGTTGTGTATTCAAAACCACGCGACCTTTGGTCAGCGTTGTTTTTCAAACTTTGCACTTGATCACTCAGTGTGTGTGTGAATGTCAGCAGCAAATCACGCTTTCTTGTAGGTCGTGTCTCACGACGAGTAATCGCCGTTTCTTGTGCTTATACGAAGGTTCAGGTGGCGATCATTGCAACAGGATTTGTGTTGCTTTGTTCATTCATCCCTGCCCTTCCATGCAAACAAAACTGCTGATACGAACTTTGATTGGTTCATGGGCTGTCACGGTACAAAGATCACGAGAAACAGGAATCACGTGACGCCGACGCTGGACTGCATTTGATACCCTACTACGGTCACTACAGCTTGCGGAGTGTATAAAAATAAATCAGTGTACTGTAAAAAAATTATTCGTGGTATGGTCGTTGTTATCCCACTACGCAAACGTGCACACACACTATTGCTTCTGAAAAATCCCAACGTAAGTTTGTACAGGCTTTGATGTTCATGGGAAATTCTCCACAAGGAGTTTGCGCTGGTTCTATTTTTTACGGAAAAGGCAATATGGAAGTATCTTCCATCTTCAGCAGCTTAAAGACCTTTAATACCCATTTCCTTTCTACCACCGTTTTATTTAAGCAAGTCTTCAGAGTTTACCTACGATGTGGAGATAAACTCTGTACAATCGTTTAAACACAAGTTAGGTGTTTCTGCAATAAGGAAGATTTTGGTTTGAGCATACGTGAGATAAATAGTTCATTGCTTTTAATGTGGTGGAAGGATGAGGAAAAATCACCTGATTCACTTTTTGCAGCGATTTTCAATTCAATTTTTGTCGAAAATAGTATTCAGTCCACTGTTATCCTCACACATGTTAATTGTACGTTATCCGTAAATATTTATTAATTAACCAAAAAATAGCTCTGGAACAAATTTAATCATTCATGCTCTTGTCAGTTAAGATGTTAGAAGATTTCTGTTGATGTTGGATGAGCAGTCAATGCCAAATCGAAGGAACATTTCACTAGTCATGTCGAAGCGACCCGACCAATATAGCATAAAACTTGGGTTATCAGCAACCGTAGAGCCGAATACTTTGCGAAGTTTGTTCGTAATTTTGGTTGCCACTGTGTTTGAGAATGTGGTGGCATTCCTCTTTATGAGACATTACTGATCACGCTGACAGAACTAATTTTACGAAAAGGATACAACGTTACCTACAGCACCATTTTCGCATCATTACCTCCTTTTACGCGTAGCAACATATTGATATTTCGTTGTGCAAAACAATCTAAGACTAAATATTTCAATTCTATGACGCAGCTAGAGAGACTGCTTTATGTGGTGTGAAAAACGAAGGCTGTGCCTTTGAAAGTAGTCATATGAAAAACAAAACTGTCTTTCAACTTTCGGTAATGCACTTGCGGGATGTTTATGACAATATGGTTAACAGGAAACAGCCCTTGCCATTCTTTCACCAGAGGTTTGGTGCAGATTGCGTCAATGCAACGACCCCTGTGAATTCCTATTCAATGCTTATGGAAGATGCCCAACGGCTGTTTTGAGAAAATGTTAGATAAAGCAGTTATGAATACAGATATACTGCTTCAGGAAATTTTACTGAACTCGTTAATTGTTTCCACTTTATTAATTAACATGCTGTTGCGGCACCTCAAGAAAAAAGCAATGGCCAGTGTGTAAAGCTTTGCGACATCAAGTATGCAACTCCCTACTTCCACGAATGCAAATGCTTTGGCGTCTTTTTCGACACCTCAGTAGACGGCGGAAAACAGAACGTGCTCTAGCTAGACTGTAGTGTTAAAGTTTCAGCAAAGAACATTTCTGTAAAATGTTAAGCAGTTACTTCGTCCATCGCACTTTCTTCCCATGAAATCATGTCAACCACAACCGGTCTACGTTTGGATTTCACTGGCAATTTTCAAGGTGTTGCCAATTTAAAAGAATCTATTGAAAATATTGTTCACACTACAGACAATAGCATCTGTTACTGCAGCCATCACAGCATGCCTCGCAGCTGGCGCAACAAGTCACAGGATACACTTCCAACAGCACAAGCGTTTTAAAGCAAAATCTTTTACCAACCTTGAAAAAACTCAGCGGTCCTTGTTTGGCCGTAAACACCACACAGTGCCAGATGCCCTGCAAAGAAACAAAAAAAAAATTGCAAAAAAATGGAAAATACGAGCATAGCTTATTGAGAGAAGCGCCAGCGATATGCTAGCGAGTCTAATATTTGTAGTAACTTAATCGCCTGGCTTACATTCTGTTCGTCATCCTCCATTGGTTTATCAAGTCAAGTATGTACTGATTGGCCGTCACGGACCACTAAGTTCGTTCAAATCCAAACATTTCAAGCGCTGCAAATCACTATCTGGAAAACTTCATGTGTTTGGCAGCAACCACGTCACAAGCAATCACGTGTTTGAGACGCGTAAGTGGCGCTGATTGGTTTTAAATTGGCGCAATACTCTGGCTACACAGTGCCAGGGGCGTCGCACAGATTTTTTCCATGGGGTGGGCAATGGTGGATTTTTCCAGGGGAGCAATAATAGTGACGTTTCATTTTGCCAACGCCGAAACTATGAGAAAAACATTTTTCCACGGAAAAGTAAATAGTAAAATTTCAAAATCCAGGGGGTTTCGACCTCTGCCCCACCTTTCCGACGCCCATGCACGTCGCCACGTCTCATCGGGCATAATTAATAAAATTACGGAAAACAGGAAGCAGTCCTCAACTTTTGATCCTGTTGAAGACTGTCGGTCGACGCGTGGTCGCCAGCCACGAACGGGATGTGCACTGAGAATAGCATCTATATGCATGTGGCGCGAACATGCAATAATGGAGCGAGCGAGCACGACGTGTGATCTCTATAGTTGCTTGCTGCCACAGTGTGAAGCTTTGCGCGCTTGCCGGTCGACTTTTCCGATCGCAACAATTCTACGCAGAGAAGCTTTAAGCGTTGTCGCGGTAATTCTGAGACCCATCACACTGCAGGAAAAGCACGACATGGACGTTCGCGGCAGTTGTTGTGGAGCGCAGTTGAGCAATAACCGGACACGTGCAGCAAAACTTTAAACTGCCGCTGTATATGTTGACCTTTCCGTCATGAGCCGGTCACAGCTGCGTTAATGCAATTCCCACGGCTTGCGCTATGAAGCCTAACGCATATCACGGTTGTGGTCGTGGCAAGCCAGAATAAAATTTTGCAACATCTTGCTATTAGAAAACTTGGCTGAGAGCATTTTGGTTTGAAGCAGCGTTTCTGCAATTTCTCCGAAGTGTGTTTCTTATGAAAGGAGCAAAGTCCACAAGTTAATAGTAGAACAGCACAGAGCAGGGACTTGCGGGAAGGGCTTGACAAAATAGCAGGAATTGCTAAAACAAATTTCTGCTGCTGGGGCATTAAAACTTATCAAAAACTCTACACATGGCATGTGGACGGTAGATAAAAGCTCATGTTCCCTGAAAAGCTTGTATCTGTTCTATATGAAAACTGGGAAGTTATACGAAAAAAAGTCTTACTGGGTAAATGCGGCCGGCGTGAACATTTAGTTTGGCCCGCATCAGAATTTTCGTTACCGAAGTTAGAAAACAATATCGCGTCAAAGTGAGACACCATGATAAGCAAACACTTCGACAGTAAGTCAAGAGAAGTCTCTCTCGCTGCTTGACATAGTTTTCTTTCCTTATTTTTCTTAGGAAGATAATAATAAAATTTTATGATAAAATTAGAAGTTGTTTGCGGCCCGCCAGCGATAATGCACAATTCATGCGTCTCGTGGTAATAAATGGTTTCCCCGCTCCTGGTCTACACAAAAATAGATCGAACTCTATGAAAAACAAGCATTGCGTTTGCGGTTCAAGGATCGTATTGCAGGGAAGGGGAAAAAACAATTCACGAGTGCATGGATATCGTTGAGCCTTTTTGTTTATCAAGCAAAGTGTAAGTGGAAAATAATTAAAAAAATTTTTTGAGCAAAAACTAAACGCGAAAAATTTTTATTTACACCATTGGGGTTATGCTCAATGCTTCACAGCAACCAGCACCGAAATCGCGATGGCAGCAAATGAGAGACAAAGTTAGTTCTATAACCGTAATCAAGCATCACATCTCTTCCTCGCGCAGTCGTCGTTCAGACAAACGCTTACCCTGAATTCTCCGGGCTTCGCATTCATTAGTCTCGTTTTCATAACATCAACTGGTTGTGTGATGGCCGTTGCGATAGCGCCCTGCAATGAAGCGACAGCATCAGGAAAAGCACTAGCGGAGGACTGTGATTGGCTGAAGGGCTCGGCGTTTCGATCAAAGTGGCGATTAAAATAAAGGTTTCGGCCAAACAGTCGCAAATGCTAAAATCTGGTGATGGTTATTCTGCAGGATCCCGATGGAGCGTTGTCCGACTGGTCATGTGCTTTTATGCGCCAAGCAGGGAAAATAGGGGGGCGATAGGTGATGAGGTGTTCTTCGCATTTTAAGAAACAGCACCAAACGGCGTTCAGGTGAGTTTTCTTAATGTGAGATACGAATGTTAAGCAGATATTAAGTCCGGTCCGATAAACTGACTTCACTTACGAAAACATTGTCAGCACCGGCACACTTCGCGTCGATCGAACGTACAACATAAGGTCAACGCGAAAAATATTTTGAGAGCACTGGAATATTACTTTGTATTTTTACCGGACGTATAGGTCTAAGGTGAGTACGGCATTCGTTCGCACAGACCGCGCACTCACCGCAAGAAAGCTGGCAACGAAATGAGTTTTGATGTTGTCCTCGAACCACACCGTCTCGAGTAGCGCGACTTTGATTTGATCGTAGAAAGCGATCTGTTTTCAAAAAACACCGTCAGAGTTGTCAATCATAGCAACTGTCGCCGTTTACACAGGAAGGGATTGCCGCATTTATGGAGGGTTCTCTGCAAAAGAAACTTTATCAAAGCAAGTGCAACCATCTGTTAGATGTACGGTGGCCCGTTTGCGCCATGGACTTTTTTTTATAAATAAAACTTCAGAGTACAAGTTTCTTCAACAACACTTTTGTGGAAAAAATTTTGTTTAATACAAGAAGTATATTTTTGAAAAATTTATTTTAATTGATAAATTCTTTGATACTGAAAAAATAATTTTCTCAAAAAACCGTTTTAAGAAAGAAGCTCGATGAATTATTATCATTATTTTTTCTTTACTAAGCCAACTTCGCCAATGAAATGCTTTCCACTGAAATTCACAAATAAACGATGTTGCAAATTCACATGTTGCATGTTCATTTTGTTACTGCAATTTCTATAGTATGTGTAACCAGCCGAGCAATAAATACTTTGACTTTTTTTGTTCCTAGATCAGTGGTTCTTGACGAACCCCCGGGGTTCGACGGAGCCGTTTCAGGGGTTCGGCGAAGGTCATCAGAGACATGTAAACCATTTTTACTTTCTGTTATATTGGGCATAAATGGGGTTCGACAAAATTTTGGGAAACTACGTAAGGGATTGGCGTGTTTGTAAAAGTTAAGAACCACTGCTCTAGATTTTCATTTCAGCATGTCTTTTTCTGAACTCTCAACGGAGCCCATAAAATGCAGTGCATGCAAAAGCGTCTGGAGCTCAGCCCCAGCCCCCAAACCCCACTGGACATTTATAGCATTCCTCCATAAACCTTATCTGCGTTTGTCCCGGTTTGCTATCCCTAGTCCAATCTATCAAGTACTGGAAAATGGGAAACAATCCTTCTTTTACTCACGTAAAAATATCCAGTGCTACAACTGACATTTTTACAGCCTATGTAATTCTACGAAAGAACATCATTCTGATGCAAGTTAAGAACCCTGCAGAACTGTACAATAAGCTCTGTTACAAGCGATATTGCAAACATTCGCGATGACTTTTCCTAATGCTTGTGGTCTAATATTCAACGTGGCACCCATGACATCCATCCACTATACTTAACTAATATAAATGCAAGGTGGAAATGCAAAGACACAATACGAAGCGTTTCTGTTCCTTGCATGCATCTTGAAACTTCCGCCTATTATCACGAAAGCTATAATTTAAAATCGACTTCAACCAACACTGTAAAAGACAGTAGGCTTCGTTGAAAAAATGCAAAGCAACATACCGTAAAAGAAACAAGGTTAGCGATGATTTATTAAATGAAAACTGTAGTAAAAATCAAACATTCAACATATGAATTTAAAGCATGGTCTACTCGAAAACTTAATGGGAAACATTTCATCAGCTTTTTGGCTTGGTAACGAAAAAAATTCGTCATAAATTTTTTCTTAGATGGTTTTTGAGAAAATGATTTTTTTAGTTTCAAAGAATTTGCCAATTTACATAAAATTGTAAAAATTTGTCACTGAATATTTTTTTCACAAAGCATTTTTGTGAAAAAAGTTTATTGCAGTTTGTATTTTGAATATAAAAAAGTTTTACATGGTGCAAATGAATGACCATATCGAGTTTTGTTCGTTGTCATTGCGTTTCTGAAATTTTCTTTGCTTGTGCCGAAAGCTGAGCACATCTTAGCAACAAGCGTGTTGAGCATGCCTCAGGAATTGAAGACAAGCTTGTGAAAGAAATATCGACGCTAGTTCGGCATCTGTTTCAACTTTTTAAGATGAGAAGCGGATTTCTCAATGCTTGCTTTAGCTTTATCATCCCATAGAGGCAATCGCACTGTTGGAAGACAAAAATAATCAATGACGACGCCGGGGGCAAGCAGAGCGGTTATCTGCTGCAGATCAATGCTGCTCATGAACGGTCTCGTCTAATGCGGAATAAAATGCAATAAAAGCTTGCAAGAAGTTTTGATGTGTCCATAATTTGTTAATGACAACGCGAAGAAACGACATTCGCTGTTCGGGACATTACGAAGCTCAATCGCCAGTGGGACGTGATTTGCTTTGGAGGAAAGCAAAACCGAAACAGTCGTGACTTATTCTTTAACGAAACTATGCATCCCATACCGTCTCTTGTATCACTAACTCTGCTCCGAGCGAGGAGAGCCAGGGCATCTTTAACAAACCCTATTATTTACAAAAAAATGCAGAAGCTTGTCCGTACTTGCCCATTGGTGATCAGGATGGCTCTCGTGGTCGCCATCGCCACGCCGTTAAACAGACCGGGAACGCCCTCGCTTCGGGTAACTTGATACAGGCCGTCGAAAACGTGTTTATAACTGTGAAAATAAAAAAGAAGGATGTACGCTGAAACGGATACGGATGCCAAAGCAGATTAGCAACAATGTGACAACAGGCAACTGCGAGAATCTCGTGATCAAAAAATAAAAAATTAGGTTGCTGTTATTACGAATAGAGAAGCTCACACGACTAATTACAATTGATGAGCTCCAGCGAAGGATAGTCTCTTGGTCGGGCCCAAAACAAGCTGGTGAACAACCACAGAACTACTGGACTGGATCGTTTGGGATGAGTGGAAAAGCTCTACGAGGTTTTAGACAAGATGCCGTAAACCGAGTCCCTGTTCTCGCCACACCGGGAAGT
>Ga0210059_1009577_pt1 | contig 15103 bp, 5 predicted proteins | sample Ectturendosymbi2_FD_188042 | JGI IMG/M metagenome (GOLD analysis project Ga0210059, IMG submission 188042) | Ecteinascidia turbinata endosymbiont from Florida, USA - Sample 2 (SPAdes) (version 2) | ecosystem: Host-associated > Tunicates > Ascidians > Unclassified | place: Key West, Florida...
AATGGGAGGGCCGATGGCAAAAAATGCGATACTCAATTAAAAGATTGTTAGCACCGTCCCACAGTTAAGATGTAGTGATCTTCAAACAAGTTCACCAACATTTCTGCAGGGGCCCTCTAGTGCGTGCGCAGGGCCCCTTGATTGCATGCGTGGGGCCCCCATGAGTGCATGCGCAGAGCCCCTCTATTAAAGTTGTAGCAACTTGTAGGGCCCTTGAGTGCATGCGTGGGGCCCCACGAATGCATAGAAGGGCCCCGGTTAAGACACTTCGACATGGATGTTTTATGCAGAATTTTTCAACAATGTCTGGTTGCGATGTTCCAAATTGAAAAAATGATGGCTTGTTTTCCTGTACTTTTCCAAAAAAAGAGTGTTTTTATAGTTTAAAGTGCCAAATATCATCAAAACAACACACTGTCTTGCGGCAATGTCGATTAAAGATCACTTAATAAAATTAACAACGTGGTGACAGGGGGCCCAAAAACTTCGAAATTACCGGCCAGGGGGGGCGGCCGCCCCCCCTGCCCCCCCGTCAGTTTCGCCACTGCTTATGCCCCAGAAAAAAATGTTACAGCATTGCAGCCGTTTGTTGCAATGGCCACGTGAAGGAAGACATGCTTTCCTCAAATCGTTTTACTTCAATACAAGGCAAAACCATGTCTAGGCTTTCAGAATTTAGGGTGTCATTTTGACACCCAAAAACGGCTTAGAAAAACACTGGTCTCATGCTTCGCCACAAAGTGCGCAGATGTGAAATTCGTAAAGTCCTAAATGTCGAGCCACATATCCAAAAAATATCTCGGCAACGATATTTCGGCTACGTGACCAAAATGTCCTACCCAGCAAACATAGGCGCGTCGTATTCAGCAGACTCCACTCACAGGAATGCGGACCAGTGGTCGACCAAGGACCAGATGGAATTATTACATTTTCGTCCAGGCTTAGTTCCGCCAGGGTGTGGACCTTGCAAAACTATTAGAGCTTGCTGAAAAACGTGTGGTATGAAAAACACACATAAACGTGTGGTAGAGCTTGCTGAAAAACGTGTGGTGGTATTTCGAGGCCACCTAAGATTGCTACCCCACGACCATCTCCATAGGAAAAGAGGGTGTGGAAGGCGTGAGTATTGTCAAATATAACAAATTGCAGTGAAAGAGCATAAAACAGCCCATAGCAATTGCAGGCCCATTCGGCGGCAGTTCCCTCAAAATTTTTTAGCCTCCCCAAATTTTGTTATGCCTAGAAAAATTTGTTTTAAACATGTAATACATACTTGAAATATTGCCCTCCTAAAAATGTTTTTTGATCCCCCCAAACCTCAAAACATGGCTACGGGCCTGAGCAAATGCACAAATGCTTTGCGATGGAAAACTAACGTCGAATTTCTTTGGCAATCTTTGGAACAAATCTTGTATTGTTTTTTTCAGTGTGCGTCAGCGGTGATGGTCATCGCTCTTACGGCTGTAAATTATGTAAGTGTCAAAGCATCAACGAAAGTTCAAGGAATTTTGGCGTTGACCAAGTTTGCTGCAATGGGCATAATAATCATTGGGGGAATAGTTCGCTTGGCTCTTGGTGATCCGGTTGGAATTAACAACTTAAGCAATGCTTTTCGTTCTGAAGATTTGGCTGGCTTGGGATTTTCACAAATAGGTCTCTCGTTTTACCAAGGTCTTTGGTCGTACGATGGATGGAATAATTTGAACTTTATGGCAGAAGAAGTTAAGGATTCAAAAAAAACTGTTCCGAGAGCAATTTTCATTGCCGTCCCATTGGTTACAGTTTTTTATCTTTTGGTTAACACAGCTTATTTCGCAGGTATGATGGTTATCTCTGCTTTGCCTATAATTACTGTCAGTGGCGTTAACTGAGAGGGGGGCAAGGGGGCGAGCCGCTCCCCCTGGCAAGGTAAATATAAAAACTGGGCCCTCTTTGGTTGACATTTTGATATTAGGTATTCTTTAAGTTGTTTTTTTTGCGTTCTTTGGGTGTTTTCGTTTCTTCTTAGCTAATATAGACATCCACGACATCCAGAGATTCACTATCATTTCTTAACCTTTTCTGAGTTTTTGCTAGTGGGCCCCCATCAGCTAAGCTTTGCTCCCCCTGGCTCAAACCTTTAGTTACGCCACTGGTTACTGTATATATGTGTCAGTGGCGACTCCGGCACTCGGGTTCAGCCGAAGCCGTCGATTACGCTTTATATTGTAGAACGTGAGCTTGCTTGCTTTGTATATTTGTGCCACCACCCACCTCACTGATTAAAGGTTGTTAACTCGGGCTCTCTGCATTGCGCGTTGTCAGCGTTCAAATCAAACCGTAGACCATGTTGTCCTCCAATGTCCAATCCATCGACCTACCATGGACTGCATGGCCTGGCGGTTCTGGACGATGAGACAACCGAATGGCTGCTCAACACTTGCCCCGAGATCTAGTGCGGCCAAGCAGTGGTTTGAACAACTAGCTCAAAAGAAGTGTTTACATATTTTCGTTCCATGTCTGGCCTTTCTCGTTCATTTTGCAGGTGACCTGAAACAAAAAATAACATTTGCAGTAGGCGTTCTCTCGAATACCTTTGCTCGTGCTTTACTCGGGCTCATCCGTCAGAGCTCGAGTTGCCTTCTTCAATCAAGCATATTTTGAAATATAATTCATATTAGATTCATATTAGATATAATTCATATTAGCAAATCGTCAAACAAAAATTGACATGATTGTTTACGGATTAAAAAAGGCTAAAAATCTTTGAAAAGGGCTGAAAATTTGAAAATTTGAAAAAAGACAGATCTTTTTCAACAACATACTTCGCAAAAATTCACTAAATCTAGTGAAAAATCACTAGACACGGCACCAGTGCAGTCAACATTAGATTTGTCGCCGAAACATCAGGCATCAGAAATTTCTCTCAAAATATCGGATCTGATGTTAAAACATCAGAAGTGGCAACACTGGCCGTTACCATTGCTCTGTGATGAACGTTACGAAAGAATAAACGAGTTGTCACGAGAACTTCTCATTCATTGTTAACGTTACTTGTAGCACCCAGGAGGAGGTCCTGGTTTCTATTAAGATAAAGTTCGATATAAGCCTGGTACTAAAAAGTCCTGCCTCCGAAAACCCGCGACTAGTCCAAGAAAGCTGTTGTATTCCCTTCCGGAGATACGATCGTAGATAAATACCGATAAAGCACGGCCAGTAGATATACAACCAGTCACAAATTCAAAGAAAACAAGCTTTTAGAAAAACGTCCGTACCAGGACCAAGCAGTAACGAATAAATTCCTGGCGAAAACAAATTCGATCAGAAACAACGCAATATTACAAGCCAAAAGAAATTCGACGGCACGACAACGCGCATCACATTTCGAAAGCAAAGGACCACGCGGCGAGCTGCTACCAACAGTTTTCTTCGGCTCGCAGGCGCTGCACTAATCAATGCGTGAGGAATGCGCGAAACTCGGCCTGAGGAATGCGCGAAACTCGGCCTGAGGAATTGCTTGGACGTAATATTACTAACGTCACAGAGCAACGGAAGGGCCAGCCAGAATGAGAGCAAATGGAAATTTCAGTAATACAAAATGCAAGCCTCAAATGGTTGCATTCAGTCAGAGCCCGACAGTGGTTCCCTCTATTGTTTTTTTAGGAGTGAGCTGAACGTAATTAATTGCACAATTTTGTGTAATTGTAACCACAATCACTATATAACATATAGAGACCATGTTGTAACTGTAATTGAGACCTTTTGATTTAGTGCCATTGTCATTTGCTAAAAATTCTACCTAATTAAATCTTAAATTAAGCAAGACAATATAATATGCTTTGAGTTAAAGCGGTGCGAAGTCACTTGGTCATCTGTTACAAGTTTCAGTGTCCTGTGCAAACAACCGCAAGCGTTGCTGCTATCCCCCGTTTTCTTTGTCTCTGGTTTACAATGAGTTGCACAATGTCTATGGTTGGCATTGCAACGCATTTTCTGGGCATTTTCACTATGTGTAGGTTTGCTTTTGTAATCCAGTGTTTTTTTTATCATGATATCTAGTACTTTTCCGTAACAATAGAGTGGCAATACTGGAGTTCAAGTTACGCTGTTGACCCGGAGTCTCCCCTGATCTGTGTTATGGTGTATAGACGTTAAAAAGGTACAAAAAATCGGATTATGGTAACCTTACTTCATATATTTCAGAACGTGAGATACTTGGTTGGAACCTATGAATTAGCGCGGGGTGTTGAATCTCTCGCAGTTTTCAAGCCTTGAGAAGCTTCGGATTTCTTTAAACGCCTCTTTGCACCAAAACAGTTGTGTAATTTGGTAACATGTTCGAGAATCTATATTAGCGATTTTCTATAAGGCCATTTTAATTCTTTGCAATGAAATTGAGGATATAGAATATATAGAATCTCTAAAATATCGCTAATATTTACTCATGGGCAGATATGCAGTGCTCACATTTGCATGTTTCTGGTCATGTGGCAGTGAACAGTATTTACTGATTTTAATGACAAGTGAAGCCTATATTACCTATTTTGAAATAGTACGACAATTGAACAATATTCCCTACACACTTTAAAGCAGTGATATTCAACGTGGGCGAAATCGCACTCCTGGGGGCGATTTAATGCGTTAAGAGGGCGATTTTGTGATTTTCCAGATTTGGGGAGCGATTTCAGTTTCCAAGGGGGCGATTTATGCTGGTTAGAATGTACTAAAATTCTGAATTGATTCCAAAACTAAAAACTATAGGCTATTTGCTACTTTGGAACCAATTCATTTGATGCACTTTCGACTCCATGTTTCGTAGAAAAGGTTATAAGACACAAGATATCGGAATCTGACAGGTGATGTGACAATCAAACTATCATTGCCCTGTGTAACACATTGCTGCTGCTTTCCAAGGACACCGAGAGTATTACTGGTTGGGAGCCAAGAACTGCGGTTCTGACGAATTTTCACATGTATTGCTAATGTTTAAAACAAGATAAAATAGTGGGGAATCTGTTGAAATGAATATGTTGGTAGTTTTTTGAGCTAGTAGTCGTTGCATGAGTAGCGTCAAAAAAGCGACAAAGAAGCAATAACATCTGCAAGTCTCTAGGCGTGTCAACACGCGCGGAATTTCGAACTTTTCTTGTATACAGTAGTATGGAATAGATTGTTTTATGATATTTGTCTTGGTTGAATTCGTATACATACAGTATGCATTGGTTCGTTTTATTATATTTATGTTGGTTGAAAGCAACCAACACTGACATAGCAATCGGAAAATACCCGAACTCCTTTTCTTAAAGACAAAAAACGTCAGTGTCTTTGAAGGTACTAAAAATGGTCCAACAGACATAACATTGCTACCACTGAAGCATCACATCGACTTAGGCTACGATTAAAACTATTAATAAAAAGTTGTGATTTAAGTTTAGCCTAATTATTTCTCCGCGTGAACTGACACAAATCCCACAACTCCATGCGGTATTATTAGCAAAATTGCTTTGAAACAAGATTTCATTCATATAGTTTTTCGTAGAACATTGTCAAAACATTGTTTTGTAGACAGCACAGTCAGCGTCCGTTATCATGTGTTTTATAAACTTTGCTTCGTAATTTGAGTAAAACAGTGAACCAAGTGTCTTCTATAAAAAATATGTGAAAAATGGCTGTTATGAGATGATTTACGTAGAAATTGATGGCTACGATTTACGTAGCAAAATTAATTACAGCTAGCCGTAATTGTAAAACTTGCTTATCATGTTTTTCAGTCGAGTGTTTTACTGTGGTTGTGGATATTGCTGTACTGTGTTCATCTGACTAATGACATAGTGTGTGTGTCACTAATGACACAGTCAGTACAGTAGGCTAGGAAAGGGATAACTTATACTCAAGGGTGTAGTGGGGCGGGAACGCGTGGGAACGGCGTTCCCACACCTTTATCACGTTTTGCTTCAAAATGAGTTTTAAGTTGTTTTGAAATGGCTGTTTTTTTGGATGCGTTCTCACACCTTTTTGTTAGCACTACATCCCTGCTGATACAAGCAAGCAAGTCCAACCACCCCCATCTTGGCTAAACTAAAATTTCCAAAAATCGTTTTCGCCATCTGTTTGAGGTTTGCTAAAAAGTCTTTATGTTGTGAAAATAACGCCAAAAGTTGAATTGCATAGAAAGTGACTGGGTGAAGTGTTTTGCCAGTTAACTAACACAAGCGAATGCGATTCCACATCCAGGAACTTTTCATCGACTACCAAAGAGTTGAAGAAGCCTGTGCCATATTTTAATGTCGCGGTTGGTCAGACGTTTCGATCAAGTGCAGTAAGCGTTTTCTGGAAGTTATGGGGAAAGTTAAGTTTATATTACTACTTAAGTTTCCCACGAATTATGTTGCTGAGCAAGTTTCAACAAAGTACTGCGCATGCGTAATAAATACCGCAATCGTCTTGACATGCACAAGACCGGTGGAAACGCCAGACGACTTAAGTTAACCAATTTGCAACCTGTTTCAAAAAACCTGCAGACACAAGCCAAGGGCAAGGTTCGCACTGTGGAACCAGGACTGTGGAGCCGAAACTCAAATTTCGCCTCTGTCTCCAGGCATCCAAAAATCTTCGATCCAGCTCAAGAACGATTTGTCCCATTAAAAACTAAAAAACATTGTATTATTTGTACTTGCTCGTTGCCATATAAAATACGTCTGTTGAATGGGAACTCAAATTTCAGGCTCCGGTTCCACCATTCATTTTTTTGGTTCCGGCTCCGGCTCCACAGCCCTGGTTGGAACTAATTGTTTTTGGAAATGAATAACCTACGTCAGGGGTTCTCAAACTTTTGGTGTTATGGAGCCCATGAAGAGATTGACCATAATTTACGGCGCCCCACAATAAGTTTTATTAATGCCGTTATTGCTTCTTTGGACAGTTGCAAACTTAGCCAAGTCACTATTTTAATAAGTAAACGAATAGCTCGCGGAGCCCCGAGGTTTCTTTCGCGGAGCCCTGGGGCTCCGTACGGAGCACTTTGAGAACCTATGACCTACGTATTCTGGTAGTTTGTTTCTGCAAATGTAGTTGCATTCGTTTTGTTGTTCGTTTTTTGTGCTGACTAAACTGCCCCTCTATTTCATTAGCATTGAAATATTTTCAAATCAAAATAATATTTTTGCCAACACTAAAGCCATAAGTGGGGGGCGATTTTGAAACAAAGTTCCTGTAAGGGGGCGATTGAGCAAAAAAGGTAGAAGACCACTGCTTTAAAGCGATGTGATCTCTGTAAAGTATGTAAAGAAGTATAGGCGCTCTTTTCTCTTAATTACGTCTTAATTTATCCAAATCAAATGCTAGAATTTGGATTACAATTTCTGACCAGTTAGCCAGGCTAGATTGCTATCAATAACAATTCCAAAATATTCTATAAGGTGTTGCCAACACAACATTTCCTGTTTCTATAGCTTGTAATGACTTTCAAAAACAATTCTGAGTCTCAACTGGACTTTTCAGAACTTGGCATTTGAAACAGCTGCCTTTTAGAGTTTGAAAAAAAATACGCCCATTCGGTAAGGTGTTTTCGGCGTAAATGCCTCATGAAGTCGTAACTGACAAGCCTGGAACTGCACAAAGGTTTTGCGCTTACAAATAACCAAAATTTGAAGTGAACCGGAGCTCTTACGTTTTGTGAAGAAATTTGACCAACTTAAGTAAATCATGTATTTATTGCGATATAGGATGTAAGTTTTGTTGATGGAAAGAAATCACAACCGACAAAAAACATGCTGTTTTGACATGGTGCTTGCGACCTGGCGATATTTCCCAGGCGTGGTTCAAGCAAATGCGAAAACGTGTCGAAAAGAATACGGAGAAATGTATTGAAGGTGTGGTTTATGCTAAGTTAGCACAAACCATGAGAACATTTTGAAAATATTGCCTTACTTCTGGGTAGTAATTGGATGTTGTGATATAAAAGCATAGTGAAATGGTGCAACTTGCAATAGATACGAAAGGTCGTGATCAAGCCCGGATTTTCATATTCGGGCCGTAGGCTATTTTAAATTGGGGACCCTTCTGAACGGTTTTTGCCTGATATCATACAGGTTAGCACTACACGTGGTTGCTATAATTGACTTAAGAAGTTGTTCCAGTTCACAAATATATTATTTTATTCTGAACTCCCTCGATATCTGGAAGAATAACAGTCAAAATGAAATTAACGAAAAAGGTAGCTGTGAAGTTTTGTGTGACCACACTGCGACTGCATAATTTTCGAGTAACTTGAGCTGGCCTTAACATTTATGGGACCTGTTCAACGTCTATGTTTCCGGGCTCCTAAGAAGCAAACATGAAAGACGCTCGCAGAAATAGTGTCAAATATCGTTGAAACAAAATAGATGACCAAAGAGAAAAAGGTCACTACTTTTCCAAAACGCTTCAAACCTTGAACTAGGGCCCAACACAGGTCGTTTTCAGGTCCCTTAATATGGGGGCGCGGTGCAGTCGCACGGTTTGCATGTCTCAAAGGCCGGCTCTGGAGTGACGCACCTAAGTTGTGTAACTAACGGGAGGCATCGGGGCGAATTACACCCCCTAGCAAGATAAATATAAAAACAGGACCTCCACCTACCTTATATTTCGGTATTAGTATTCTTTTGGTTTTCAGTATGTTGTTGCTTTTTGCGTTTTTCGGAGTATTTTCCGGTGATTTAGGGTTTAGTACAGCCATCCATCCATATCCGGATTCATCATCATTTATCAAGTTTCTGAGTGTTGGCTAGTGGACCTCTTACAGTGGCCAGTGGGCCCCATTCAGCTAGGTTTCCACCCTGGATCAAACCTCTACTTACGCCACTGACGCACCGATACTTCTTACAACAGTTGATACTCTGTCGCATTGTCTTTGACTGCACAGTCGCTGATAATTTTGTCACAGAATATCTTTCCAGTTAAGCATGTTCAACATACAGAATATCAAGACCTTGCAGTCTTTTCTGGCCCATGGTATATCGCGTGAAATCAGCCGCTTGAGCTTATAAAAACTACGTTCGCCAGACCAATTGATAATCATCCGGGGACCGAGTTTGCTAAAAAACTTTGGGGGGACAAAACCATTTTTACTCAACCGTAGTACGACATTTTTGTAAAATTGGCAAAGTGGGGGGCACATTATGGAATTGATATATTTTGGTGACCGTGGCCCCCCTGGCTACCCATCGTGGTGGCATAGCAACTAGTAGTAGTGTATACAAATATACAATGGTGCTATATCTAGATATCTAGCACTTAGCATTGCATTTAATATAAAAAAAACAATAATTCTGAGAGTTGGGTTTAAACAGACACAATCAGTGGTGTCGGAGGCTGGGGTGTAAGAGCAACCCCAAAAGTTTTGATTTGGTGAAAATACGGCAAAATCCCTTAAAATCCGGTCAAAACCTATGGAAATTTGCGCAAAATGTGTGAAAACCTTCGCAAAATCGCTTGGTGTGTATTTATTTTTAAAAAATGGCGCCCAAAATCAAAGTGCATACGTTTTTTTGGAGGTAATTTTTTAGCTTTTTTCGGGCAAGTTAAGGTAAATTTGGGCAAAAATGGTGCTTGATGCGCTTTGATTTGAAGAAAATGCGCCCAAAATGAAATGAAATGCAGTCGTTTCGTTTGGAGTTTTTTTCGGGCAAGTTTGGGGAAATTTGGGCAAAAATCCTTCGCACCCCCAAAAATTTGCCTGCTCCTACACCTTTGGACAAAATTATGCTAAAAAATTGTGATAATCACTTCAAATTTGGTCAGTTCCGACAAATAAAATGTACTGCTACTAACAATCACCGCATAGATCAAATCAACAACAAACCACAAGATCTTTTGGTAAACACTAGCGGTGCAACCAGGCGCGCAGCCAGAAATTTTATAAGGGCTGGGGAAAACGACAACCGAGTTTCAGCATGTGAATATTTTAATGCTCCTTGTTTTTAAAGCATCATCCATACAACGTGCATATTTCTGGCGTTTTCTCGTGAACAATTGTGTTCAGATTTAATCCGACAAATAAAAAGTCTGCTTTCATTGAATTGACAAGTTTTAAAAGTTTTGATAGTGAAGTTCCAAGCTTCTACTTTGTATCAATGCCATCATTTGCTCATAAATCTTTCTTGCGAAAGCACTAGTAAACCTCTCAGTGCCCAATGCTGCACTTGAGCAAGAAGTCATCGCAGCCGCCATTATGATTGGGCTTGTTATACTGTATTTACACGCTTCTGATGTAGGCCTACACCAGCACAGCACGTTCAACCGAAACCGAGTAGCGACTTGGCTCTGAGGCATTGTCTTCCGAAGTAGGCCTTCTACAAAACTTTCGCGCGTTTAAGAAGTGGATCCCGTTGTCATCTAATTTTTGAGCGATTAACGCTACAGTCTTTCAACGCGTTTGAAAAATGTTTGGATTTTTGATAATCCGTAATATCTTTTAGCTATGTTCAACCGATTCCGTAAAACCTTTGTAGCTACTTTGAACTTACTTCGTTTAAATTGTTTGATGAGACTTTGATAAATTTAACTGACTTCATTGAAATTTAAGATGGAATTAAACTGTAAACACAATCGTAACCCTAGTATTACAAAACTTATTGACTGCGCTCAACTGCATGTAAAGATAGCTTAGCACTGCACGTAATTACATCTGTGCAAATCACGGGTTTCTTGAAAATACAATAACTTATCTGCGGAATTTGAAACCCTAATGGAAAAAAATTCAAATTAAATTTCATTTTAGTCACATGCGCTTTGTCAACAAAACAGATTGCAAGCTCAGGGATGGATATTAGGGGAGGATAACGAGAGTCTCCTCGGGTCCCTGATTTTCAGAGATACCGTGCCCCCCCTTGAGAGCTTTGCATCATTGTTTAGTTAAACAAGTTATGTACCACTCCCGAGCCACCAGAAGCTCTGAAGCAAGTCTTATGTTTTTCAAAATAAAGCAAATATTATGGGAAAATGTGCCATAGGCGGCAGCTTTGAATTGTGTAGCTGCAGAATTTTACAAATTTTTGTTCCTTTCGTGTGTATCTTATGCTCTTGAATTTTGTACATAAATTGAAATGTGAAACAAATTTAACTCTTTTATCCACGTAATCCCACATCTACCTTTAATAATGGCAATGTTTTGGGGCACTTTCTTAGAGCTTGCCCCTAAATTATAATATCCACCCTGTGCAAGTTCTTTCAGTATCTGTAAGTAATGGCAGTGTTAATTCCCTCAGAACCTGCAAAATAAAAAGCATCTTGCTCAGAGGCGAATTTTGATTTTCGGTTCCCTAGGCTATTTCATATTGGGGGCCCTTCTGGAGGCAGAGGTGGCCGAAGTCACATTTTCAGACGACGAATTCGCTCCTGTTCCAAAGTTTGGAATCCGGATCCGAGTCAGAAAAATTTTCAAATTCGAGAATCCAACTCTTGTTCAGACTCCGACTATCATTGATGCACCGAAATTCAGCAATGTTGTTACTTAAGAAATGCCATATAGGAAAACCACACAGACTCCTGCTCCTGAAAATGAAAAGAGATTCCGGAACCACGTCCGGTTTTTCACAAATTTTTGACTCAGGCGGCAGGTCCGTAAGAAAAACGCAGGATGCTGCCGGAGTCGACTCCGGCACTCAAGATCCGTAGCCACCTCTGGTGTAGAAGTCCTTTCTGGCACGTTAAAAACTGGGTTATTGTTTTCGTCTTTTCAATAACAGCTCGTAATGCTTCTGCTTTGGCAGTGACTCTTTCGCATTTCGCTTGCTAGAACCACTCTCATATGAACGCTTCGACATTCTCAAGTTACTGCAAGTGAGCCTAATGTAGGTCCACCGTTATCCTGACATCTTTGAAAAAAGAAAAAACAGCCTACACGTGAATCTCACTTTTTGCTAAGCTAATAAGCTCAAGCTACAAAGTACATCAAGATATGTGTTTAGTTTAACGATAATTAAAATATTTTACTGTGCAGTGAGCTGTAGAAGGAATGGCCCAAGATTTCTATAAAACAATTGAAGTCATATCCAAGAACATCCCAGCTTAATATGCGCGGTATTACAAACAGTTAACAGTTTGCTCCACTAAATGCCTGCAGCCTTGGCTATAGTACTGGCTAGTCTTGTCTTACCCCGTATCCTACCCAGAAGCTCTGAGAGAAATTTTATAACGGGATATGAAGACCGATACCGGGCCTCTTAGTTTCTAGGGCCGCCGTTGAAGCTTGTAGGCTACAACATGTTTGTATAGTAATCAGAATAGCCTATAGATAAAACAGATAGAGATACCATGCCAAGATTTACAGACGCTAGAGTAGTGTAGATGAATTATTATACTGACAAATGGCTTACACTAGTAATTTTGGGCTTGGTTACAGAAAAACTTAGCGTGCATACTTTTACCTCCTGGGCCCAGGTACCCACCGGGGCCGGATACGTCGGGGCGATTCAAAGGGGGGGTCTGGGTGGGCCATGTCCCCGCAGATTTTGCTTGGCTCCCCCAGATTTTTTCGTAGTTTCCCTTTCAAGTTCGTTTGGTTGACATATACAGTAGATGACTTTCGGCCAGCAATATTTTAAACGATAATTTAGTAAACCTCTAGCCTGCTTTCAACATTTTCCAAATGCATGATAAGCTGTGCTGTTGTTTTTGACCAGCTATGTCCAACCCAAATGGCTTACTGGGCCAAATATTGTGTCACTATCTTAACCAGGGCCGCACATTGAAGGACATATTAATGAGGGCCGCACTTTGAATGAATTACTTTGATCTTAGCAAATTAAATTTAGCTAAACCTAATGTACTGAAAGCATTCCAATCCTAACTGCAGTGATAACAGACGTGAGAAAATGGCACTGAGGACTCCGGCATCAAAAATTTCAAACTCAACATCATCAGAATAAGGACAGATTGTCAATATGTAGGATACTTTTGCTACAGCGAAAATCTAAACTGGGCCACACAAAACCTTCACCTGTGCCGCGGGTTGGACATAGCTGTTTTTGACGGTCGGGAAACTAGAGTTGCTTATGATGACACACACCAGTAGTCTAGTGGCGTAATTAGAGGTTTGAGCCAGGGGGGGAGCAAAGATTACCTGAAGGGGGCCAAATGGTCACCGTAGATGAGCCCACTAGCCAAAACTCAGAAAAAAGTTACGAAATGATAGTGAATCTCTGGATGTCGTGGATGTCCATACTAGATAAAAATCGAAAACACCCCGAAAAATGCAAAAAACAACAAATTAAAGAATACTAAATATGAAAATATCAACTTAAGGGGGCCCAGGTTTTCTATTCACCTTGTCAGGGGAGGCGGCTTGCCCCCCCATCATTTACGCCGCTGCTCAGATCCTGCGAGAAATTTAGTCAGACCGCTGTCGTGGCGTTGAAAAATTCATTTCGAAACTAAGACACAGTCGCAGAAATAGGAAGATTGATCTTTAGTGCATTTTAGTGTGAGATGGAACTGGATTATATTACTTTCGGCAGATTGTTGCTTGTCCCAGTGGCAAACGATTTGTGACAGCATTAAGAATTGGTTTCAGTTAAGTTATACGAATTTATCCTGGCTGCAGTATTGCGTTCTGCTGCCGTGTGTATATCACTTCGAAACATCTTACGTAAGTGGTGTTAGATTCATAAAGCGATTGTAGTTCGACGCTGATGTCATTTTGATTAGTGGCGAACCGGTCATTTACTTCGGTGGCCGTAGAGCAATTTTTGCCTTTGGGAGTAATGGGCAGCCGCAGGGTTGCCAGACACCTTTTGAGAAAAAAGCCAGGCCACGTCTAAAAAAAGCCAACCGGGCAAAAAAGCCAAATTGTTGAATAACATGAAATTTAAAATTCTTTATTAATTGTACATTTTAGAAGAATAAAGTTGTAGCATTATTCATCTTCCACATTTTCCACTCGAACCTTTGGCATTATTGGTTGCCAGATATGCGACATCTTTATTCTTCTATATGGGGTTGCTAGATAACGTTTGAGAAATACACCAAGCACTGTCTAAAAAATCCTAATAACACTGTTGGCAAGATATTTAAAAGCGAAGACACCAATCTAATAGGATGTGTCAACTGACTCCAAAAAAAGCCAAATATTGAGAACAAAACAAACAATTTGTTGACGCCAACTGTCTCTAAAAAAGTCAGATTTGTGAAGTTTGGCGTCAAAGAAGCAAATCTGGCAGCCCTGGGGAGCTGAGGCGGCCTGCACTCTCTTTTTCATTTGCTGGACCTGTGAGTGGCGATAACGATTCTAGCGCTCCTGGAGTAAAAATCTCGCCTTGCCAACACACGTGGTTTTGGATGACGTGATCGGTAGAATTTTGCATGCGCTGGTAGACTGGGTCCAGAAAAACTCCTGATATTGCTACATTGATTCGGGACACTCCCTTGGTTGGGTTCAACCCACCTCTTCGAGCTTTGTACTTGGTTTACAGCGGATTGCCATTGCTCTGTTGCGAAACTGTGAGATCGGACATGTGAACTGTTGTAGTGTTGTAGTCGTAACGCTTGTGTGTTTCTGCCGTTCGAAAACCTCGTTTTGGTTTCTGTAATGTGTGGGTACAGGCTAGCAGGTGTGAGGCAGCAGTGTGTGAACCAAAGGGGTGGAATACTATCGTTTTGTTTTTGTCACGTTAATAGTATCGTCGGGTCTGCTAAACCCGGTTTTCAAAAATAAAAAAATACCTTTTCCTTCAACTGCAGTTTATCACAAAAACTACACTGAAAATATAAGTCTCACTAAGCAATTTGAGCACTTACAAAGTTACTTTACTCTAATATGATACGAATTTTGATGAAAAGTAAGTAGACCAAATATAGCGAAGGTGTCAGGCATGCCGAAAATTGAATTGCTCATAAAAAAACTATGGGCGTAAACAACTTCTCCTTTTGTATACTGCTGACACGACTGTAGAAGCATGATCTGAGTGAGTTTCAGCTTTTTTCAAGTTCTGCCCCCATAAGCCATATAGAGGGGTTATGCGCACCCCACCACCTCACACTAATATTGTCGTCGGGTCTGCCAGACCCGAACTCGTGACGAACTCGCTCCCTTGCAAAATCTAGAAGAGCGTGGATGACCGCAATCGCACCTATTACTAGTCACACA
>Ga0210059_1009578_pt1 | contig 15102 bp, 7 predicted proteins | sample Ectturendosymbi2_FD_188042 | JGI IMG/M metagenome (GOLD analysis project Ga0210059, IMG submission 188042) | Ecteinascidia turbinata endosymbiont from Florida, USA - Sample 2 (SPAdes) (version 2) | ecosystem: Host-associated > Tunicates > Ascidians > Unclassified | place: Key West, Florida...
GCTTTTCGCCGCGGAGGTCGGGTGTGCGGACATGTCTTGTTGCTGAGCCAGTTGCGAAGACTGATTTAGTTCTTTGAGGAGAAAGTAACGTCGAGTTGGTCGACACGTTAGTTGACGGGCAGCTGTCTTTTGTGCGATAGGATTTGGTTTTTGCTATTGCTATAATCTTTCTGCAGGTCTGTGTTTTTGTTGAGGTTGATGTCCATTTCATTTTTAGACTATGTGCTCTATTATCCACTGTATACTTTAAAGCAGTTTGAGTACAGCTGGTGTCATTAGGTGCAATCTACACCACCTAATGGACGAGTATTTGTTAGAATCGACCCATGATTATAGCCAGGGGTGTGTAGTGCTAACAACAAAGGTGTGTAGGTACGCAGCCAAAAAAACTAGCCAATTTAAAACAGCTTCAAACTTATTTTAAAGCAAAACTTGAAAAAGGTGTGGGAACGCCGTTCCCACGAGTTCCCGCCCCACTACACCCATGATTATAGCATAGGGATCCTCCAAGACATGCGGTCGCATCCCCAACGCCGAAAAATTGGCCATTATTCGGGCAAATATTTTCAAAATTTGGGCAAAATATACAGCTACATTCACATGTAATGAGCTAGTGTCTATATTCCAAACTGAGGCAAAATAATAACCAAATCAACGGCAAATTAATGGCCAAAACGGTAAAATAGTCTGAGATTATTTTGCCATTGTTTTTTGCCCCTGATGGCAAAACAAATACTGCCCTTGAGTGAACTGGAAAATCATGTGGTAATTCCAGCAGCCTTCATCAAATTTGGGCCAAAAAAAAAAACTTTAATAACGTTTTGGGTACAATTGGAAACATTTGAGTAAAATAGGAGCATTTGGGTAAGGTCCAACAGCCTCAATTAAATCTGGGAAAATGAGAAAAGCTTCAATGAAACTTGGGTGAAAACTAAAACATTTAGATTAATTGAAAACACTTGGGTGAAGTCCATCAGTCAAATCAAATTTTGCAACAGCTTCATTCAACTGTGGGCAACTTCAAAGAGTCTTGTTCAAAGATGGGCTAAATAGAAAAGCTCCCTTAAAATTTTAGTACTTTCAGAAATGTCTGGGTGAATTATAAGAGTTTTATTCAAATTTGGATAAAATCAAAATAATGTGCGTATATTTTAACCACCTTGAAAAAATTTGAGCAAATTGGGAATACTTTATTCAAATTTGGGTGAAGTTAAAGATGCTTCCATAAATTGGAAAAATTTGGGTAAATTCCAACAGACTAAATCAACTCTGGCCAAACAACAATAGCTCCATTCAAATTCGGGCCAAGTGGAACATCTTTATTCAATTTTGGGTAACTTCAAACAGCTTTATTCAGTTTTGGGGAACTTCAAACAGCTTTTTCAATTCGAGGGAATTTCAAACAGCTTCATTCCAATTTGAATAATATACAACCACTTCATTTAAATTTGCATACATGTAAACATTTGGGCAAATTCCAACAGCCTTAATCATATTTGGTAGTTGAAAAAGCTTCATTCAAACTTGCGTATAATTAGAAACATCTGGTCAAATTGGAAGAATGTCATTCCGATTGTCATATATTGTAAATATTTGAACAAATTACAACAGCCCAAATCACAATTGGGGCAATTGAAACAACTTCATTCAAATTTAGGTGGAGTTAGAAACATTTTATAATTAGGAACATGTAGTCGTAGTGGCAACTCACCATTCCAACTAACCCTAATTTTTGTAACCTCAAATTGTTGATGCTGTAAAGTGTACAAGTAAAATGTAGCTGTAGCTGCAAAATGTTTTGCGGTAGTAATGCGGTGTAGCTGTGATATGATAGTGTGAAGTTTTCATGTTTCACACTTGCTTGATGTTGTGAGATTTGCAAGTGCAAATCTTTTTCCATGAAGTATTCATGAATAAAATTAACCACGTAACTACAGCTGTAATATGTTGCGTGGTGGTAATGTAGCTATGATTTTATACTGTTTAGGTTTTCATATTTTCTGTTTAGTTTCATGCAATGAATTGCATATGTTGCATCCTGCCAAATTTTATTGCTTCAATTTAATGCTGTGAAATGAAGTTTTCATAATTCACTTATGCTAATGCAGCGAAGCACTGCCGTTTTTATAAAATATTCTTGTTGAGGTTATAAATCATTTGTCATTGGAAATGTGCATTTGTACACCTTCCTTAGTAGGTCTAGTTGATCATGTAGGCTGCAGTATTTACGTGTATCAGTCACATATTGCTATTTTTTCTTAGCATGCTGTGTTCAATGCACATTTAACTGTCTTAACTGGAGTGGATTTTTGGTTTCCATAATGTGACTTTAGAAACTGTAAGGGTTTGTAGTATTGCAAATACAACATGTTGCAGTAAAGATTGCCAATGCGGAAGGTTAAGCTATACGCTGTGTATTAAATTGCCTCCTTTCCCTCTAATTACTTGAGACTTGGACATAGTTCCGGCAATGTAATACTTTAGATCGTAACCCAATATTTTACTCCTTTTCCAGATTGGTTGACATTGTGGCCAACACAAATACACACATCTATGCTAGAGAAGAACAGATCTTAACTGTTAGGGAGATTGTGTTGGAAGAATAAGTTTAGAACGTTTTATAAAAACTTGAAAATGAAGATTCTGAACAACACCTTCCACACGTGGTGGCATGAACAACAATTTTCGGGAGGATTTTGTTGCAATTAGCTAACATTTTTCAATACAAAAAAATATTACCATTGTTCACATGTAGCCATGCAGAATATTGATTGCTAGTTGGGGGCGTACGGCTTTGAAACCCGGTAATTGGTAGGCCTAATTAGGCATGCAGAAACCTTGATTAGTTCACAATGGCACGTTTTAGTCTTAACATTAAGACTTGCTGTTTATACGTTATTTGGGAAAGCAAGATCAAATTTGGGTAAAAATTTTTTGCATCCCCAAAATATGCACTCCCGTACACTTATGCTCCAAGCAGTTGCGAAGAAACGAAATACAGTGAGTGACAACATCAGTTGGTAGCAGTCCATGTGAAAGCTTTGGTATTTCGAACAAAACGAAAGACCTGCTTCCTGTTGTTCTCCAAAGTCAAACAGACCGAAACTTGAGGGTTTGCAGCAGGGCTGCGGAGGCGGAGCGCGGGGTCTGGGCATTTTGCCTGGAGTCGGAGCTCAGTTGAAAATTTATGAGCCGGAGCTGGAGCTGGAGCTATGGCTTTTCGAAAGGTAGATCCGGCTCCGGGCCCCTTCCCAAATACTAACGGTTTTGCCAAATTACCTGAAAGCTAGACTTACTTTACCGAATATAGTGCTCTTTATAGCACACTAAACGCGATCGCTACAAGTTACGACACCAGACTGCAACAATGGATCTGCGAGTCTTTGATGTTTCCTTGGTTTAATCATCCTTAAGGCTGTGGTATCGTAGTGGGCAGGTGTGGTGTTACTTGTAAGAGTAAGAGAACCGTAAACTACCACAACATAGGGACCGAGTTTAAGGGGGGACCGGGGGATATGTCCCCCAACTTGTGGACAGGGTAACACAATATTTTTTGTCCCCCAATATTTTGTTATAGAAAATATTATAGTTATACAAATTTCAAAGTTACATTACTGTTGGAAACCCACAGCATAAAGCCAAGGAATAAATAAGAAAAATGGACATTATCACTGGATTATCTTTCTATCTTTAGACACAGTGTACAGATTTATTATGTAAACTGAATGATCATGATTGTTGATAGTTGTGTTGGCTAAATTCAATTAACCGAATAAGTGTGTTCATACACGTCACTCAATTATGCGACTGATTCGTGTCATGTTCTTGTGAGTCGAATTCCTGCGTTGGTCTGTAGCCTGCAATATATAGAACACGGTTTCCACTGCTAGTATTTACCAAAAGATCTTTGGTTTGTTTTTGATTTGATCTATGTGGTTTAGTGGCTCAAGTTGAAACCTTGTGTTTTTAGGAGCACTACATTTTATTTCTGAACTGACCAAAATGGAATTGATGATTATCACAATTTTTGAGCATAATTTTGTCGATTTTTAAGCCGAACTCGCAGAATTAATGTGTTTTCATATTAAAGGCACTGCTAGATATAGCACCATTGTACAATACCAGTTGCTGTACCACTAATATGGGCGGAGCCAAGGGCAGTGGCGTACGCAGAAAATTTTCATAGGGGGTTCATTCAAAGGCATATGGTGGTCATTTGTATTTGGTGTGCGGTATTTGTGACATCACAATTTGACGTTATATCCATGTTTCCAAACCAACGTTTTTGCGAAATTTGTTGACATCATATGCATATTCTTCGACACACACTCCCCTAAAGCTGCGATATCGGAGGAAAATAAACTCAACGCTACGATACAGCAGTTCATAATTGCAGAAATATCAGGCTGCGCGTTAAAAAACGCACTCATCACTGCGTCAGAGCAGTTTACAACTGCAAGATCAAGCCGCTCAAATGTCTTTTCGAATACGAACAGTGGAACATAGAAAATGTGCGGCTGGACTGTCTAGCGCACACCCTGGTTTGGAAGATCGAATCTTGCTAAACTACACAAGAATTGAGAATGCGCATGAAGTACGCAAGAAAACTTTTGATTTTATGTTATGTATAGAAGTCCAGAAATTTTTTTGTTTTCCTTTTTTCCCTGCTGAGACATTATCAAATGCCTGAATGCTTCTATCTTAACAGTTGCTGTTTTTGAGCTCGTGCAACAGTTTCATCATGCTACAGAAATTGATATTGTAGCCAATGCGGTCAGCACTTGCGCTGATCAGCCACAGCAGATAAAATAAAGACAATGGTTTCGGATAAAGTGAATTATCGCGGAGCACAATCTTAAACATGTGTAGTGGACGAAAGGCCTGCAAAAAGTGGTGGGATGGTTTGTGGATGCAGACGATAAACCAGATTCCCACCAAAACCTAATTATTACTTTTTGGCCCTTTACAATGTTCCTTGAAATTTGCATGCAAATTCATTCCGTGGTGTTTGGATTAGGTCGACAAATTAACAAGCAAAAAGTATGCGAAAACGATTGATGTCCTTTGCGCAGGCAACAAAGTTTTTGTAAAATATCAAGCTCAAGGGGGTTGTCACCCTACCCCTTGCGTACGCCCTTGACCAGGGGGCACTTAGGTCATGGTTTCCAAAACAATTTCCATATTTGCTCATCATTTTGCCAATTTAACAAAAAGGTCTTAATACGGTTGAGTGAACAATATAGTCTTAATACGGTTGAGTCAACAATAATATGAACAATATGGAATAATACAAAAAGTTTTCTAGGTAACTCACTTCCTGCCACAACATCTTACTTTCTAGTCAGAATGATCAAACCGGATCTGTAGGATAGTGTAGCGATCTAAAAAAACTAAGCTATAAGCAGTAATAGCTTTTGTAGCTGTGTAATATTGGTGTTAGCAGAGGATGATTCAGAGAAGATATCATTGCAGGCCTAAGCGTGAAATTCACGCCACACCATGGTAAAGTATACTTTTTTAAAGAAACTATTAGGGTTGATAGCAACGTTTACTAGGTAACTGGCCAAGTTTACTAGGAACCATTAGGTTTACTAGTAACAACATAACATGAAAGTTATAACCACTGTAATTGGTAGCGAACTAGCATTGCTTTGCATGGCAATACACAGTATTTACAGAAGGGTATAAAAATGCAATATAAACAAATGTGGACTTTTGAGGTTTTGTTAGGTGGAAACAAATTTTATGTTTTCAGCACGATAACCAGTCTTATTTTCTCCTAATCTTTGCAGGTTGAATTGTGCTTTACTTTGCCATTCATCACTGCTTATTATGAGTGCAAAAGATAAGAAATGATATTTTCAGCTATTTTGAAAAAGCCAAAGGTGAATTTCTTGCTAGAAGCCATGCTAAGTCTTCGAAAAAACGGCTTTGAACACACCTTGTCATTTTTATTAATGCAAATGTGTTCACGTTAGGGTTAGAAAGTTGTCTTTGCGCTCTTTGTGTGGTTTACCTGGACAGAGCTGTTAGCTGGCATAGCCAGGACGCCAACAGGCAAAGCATGCAACGAGTGCAGAACACTTGGTCGATTGGGACTATGGTTGCCAGATGGCCGGTATTTCACCGGTCTGGCCGGTATTTTGTTGCTAATTTAGCAGAGGCCGGTGAAAGGCCGGTATTTTGAAAATAAATAATTTGGCATGACTTCATAAAGAACTAACGCAGAATTTCTCAAATTATATTGACTCTAGTAGTGAATCTTGTCAGGACAGTTCTTTCAGAAAAGGTTATTTGCTGCTGTTGACGCAATCCTTGGTGCGATTATCACGTCACGCATACACCGAACTGTGATGAGCCAGCCAACATACGGGCAAATATTAATTGTGGCTTGACAATACTGATTGTCTCTGTTTTTCCCGAGTCGTTTGCGAAATACGACACAGCGTGGATCTGGCACTGTTGATAAATCAAAATGGCCGGTATTTTTACAAAACGCATCTGGCAACCCTAATTGGGACTAGCCTGTGTCAAAATGCCCTAACACAAATGTAGTTTTCCAAACAGACGTTTTTTTGATTCCGGTCGTAAGAAGTAGGAAAAGGTCGTCAGACGTCAACAGCAAAACCAGTGATTTATTCACTGTTACTTTGTTTTGGGCTTATTTTCATTAACGTACGTCACTGAGCGCTCGCTGCTGATGAGCACCTTTTGGTTGAGTTTCTTATGACTACCTTGGCTCTATATTGCTTAAGAGCTCTGGGTATTGCTAAATACAGCCTTCACAGCGTTTTAGTCAAACGACAGGAAGTTGCTTGCACGACGTCCACAATAGTTTCAATCTTGGGGACTCGAACCAGCACACGGCAGAAATGTTAAGTCGCGAGAAATCCGACTCAGTCTCTCGGCGCATGCTGCTGCAAACTACACTCTTGTTGTATTGTATTCAGCTTCAGTCGCCAGTGTAAAACATTATAAATACAAAGGAACATCAACAAAAACGTGGGGCTGGGACACCGAAAAAATCGAAGGTTATCTTGTCATTGTGTCCCTAAAGTTGTGTAAAGTACTTTGGTGGCCATTACGACTATAGCCAGTAGTATGTGGCAATTAATAATAATCAAATATTCAAACAAAAAAAAGAAAAAAAGAGTAATCGATACACCAAAAAACAGTTATAGAAAAGTCCCAAGATTTTTTTTAAAAAACGTTGGATTACTAACTGCAAGACAGATTACAACAAAACTGACAGAGGTGTACATTTAAATATTATTCTGTAACACCTCAAAATTGTGAATTATGACCTGAAGTGCAACAGTTTTACACATGGTATTTTATCAAATTGGGTGAAAAAAAGCAATCACATGTCCATACCAACCCTCTGAAATGCAAAACGTTGGCAAACGGTGCAACGAAACGTCTGCTTCATGGCCTTTAACTTGTCTGAATTGTTTCAAGGCCCACCGTGATCTGAATTTCCCATTCACCATGTAGTTACTTTTGGAAATATACGTTGAAGTATTTGATTTGGCCGCTTTGCTACTAAAAGCTTTTACACCAGGGGTCTCAAACTCAAATTGCTCCGAGGGCCAAATGAGGACTTGCCGAGAGTCGCCTTATGACTCTGACGCAACAATGGCGGAACCTAAATCTTACCAGAAACAGCTTTTACATCTTATTTCCTACGAAAGGTATCATGAGTTATAGGCAAGTCATTTCTAGCCATCTCTACGTTCGTTTAAAAGGAACTTGTTCGCTCGCTGGCCGAACCTTTTAAACACCAATGAATAAACTAAATAACGTAAATGTTAATACAGTAGTCCCCGCTTATTAAGACCTCGGTTAATAAGCCCATCCGCTTATTAAGCCCAAAATTGACCGGCCGGAATTACTCCATTTATTCCTGTAATAAAAAAATCCGCAACCCTGCGAGCCCGTTTTCGAACACATTTGCTTAAATTTGGGTAAAAGCGTCGCAACTTACACTTCTTTGTCTTGCTTTCGACGGTTTCACACTTCGTTACGCTGCTGACCTAGTTCTTAATTTCATTGTTTCGTCACAGATCTTTTGTTTGTGCCATAGTCGATAGCAAGACAACTGGTGCTCTGTAGAAATTATTTTCAAAATGTCGAAGAGACGTGCAGACGAAATGAATATTGTTTTGCCGCAATAAACAAAGAAAATTGCTCATTACCTGTAACTGTTGTACACCGTGTTAAATAGATTTAGATACTTTTAACGATAGTATGCCGGCCATACTCATTTATATGCATGAGAGTGGCCAAAATTTGTCCCCGTTTAATAAGCCCAAAATCGGCCGGTCCCGAGGTGGGCTTAATAAGCCTTGGACTACTGTAATTTGAAAATTTCCAAAAAGCATTGCGGGTCGCGGATTTTAGAATATCATCACTCAGACAGTGCGATGTTGACAAGCCGCAGATTGTGGAGATGCATGGTGCCGAATGCGGATTATCCGTTTTAACCAGTTGTGTCCGATAAATCGACAGAATTTTTAGGCTTCTAGTTTTTGTATAGATTGGTTGCTTAATGCTGTCAATCATTCTAGTTGGTGTCCGGTTGGATAACACCCGAACATATTCAAACTTCGCAACAAATCTGGCAAACAGAAAAATTTGTAGAGACTGAAAAAAGCTGAAACAAGAGTTTCCTGCCGGTGATCAACGCCTCCTTTACATGATTTTCAACATGATGAACAGAGATAGCTCGGTTTACAGGTTTGTTTTTTGCTTGATCGACTGGTGTGTGTACGAAACCCTTTACTGAAATGCATTGTATGTGCAAAACTGCTTGCGGTTGTAACAGGATGGTAAGTAAAAATATGTAGTTGCAGCTTTTCAATTTTGAAATTTTTGAAATTTTGGATGATGTTATCCATCCGTATAAGGAAATTAGGTAAACACAAAAACAGTCATTTGGCAAGATAATATGAGATATGAGTCAGCATTTTGTTGTGATGATTTTCTTGTGAACTGCTTAAACCGCAATGTGTCTTCTATAAAGCACAGTGATCCGAAGGTCAGAAAAATGTGTTGATTTTCAAGTTGATTTTTCCAGACGGGTAACCATGGGTAACCGACATTCCTTAATATTAGTAGTTCATTTTCTTTAGAAGAGGCTCATCCTCCCGTCACATATGACATAAATTTCAAATCAGCTCCGAAGCAAAAAGCTTTGTTCACATTAAGCTGCTAGCATCTATTTTGAGGAAGTTCTGTGGTGTTGATCGCCTATAGAAAGTCACTTGTCCTCGATCTTGCTTTTGTTACCCGAATCGTTTCTTCAGTGGTTCATTACATTTTAACAATGGTCGAAATTGTTGCGCAAGAAATAGTAGCTTAACTGTCTAATTTGTGTTGCATTTATTCAGGTCACTAGAGTCCTACTGATACAAATGTGAAACTTTCATTTCATTTACAAAGTAATTTTCAGTTGTAATAATCGTCAAGTCTAGCTGCGTTAAATACACTCTCAAATGTAAAGAACTGAAGCCAGTGAAATGAGTCTATTAGGGTGATTTATACCTACATTACGAAGATTTTTTAGATAAATTAAAGGTGATGTTCACTCTGAGGAAAAGCGAGATGTTAGAAAATGATGGATTCATTACACTATGTAGAGGAAAGTCACTTATACGCCGGCAAAATCAAAAATGAGAATTAGCTTTTCTCCAGTCAAGGACCGGGCAAAGTTTTACCTCTACTGGCCACATTTTCAGGTGCCATTGGCAGGTGGGCTATACCAGGGCCGCAACCAGAATGGGAAACTGGGCAATTTGCCCCTCAAATTTTCAAAAACATGTTTAGTTGTTAGGTACAACATCAAGCTATAATCATTTCTTCCCCCGAAATTATCAGCTGGTTACGGCCCTGGGCTGCACGTTAACTTGTGTAAGATAAAATAACATTTATCAACCCGCTATGCTTCATTGGTAGGCTAATAATGCTAATTATACCAAATTGAATGAAGGTCGAAGAACAAAAATATAGTACACATTAATGTGAGTAATGTAGTATTTCTTCATCGGAAAGTCAATCGAAATCAGGTGAAAGGCAGCAAAATATTTTATGTACATCAAAAAAACGACCGCGGGCAGCCACACGAAAGCCCGGGAGCAGCAAGTGAAGCGCGGGCCGGCCTTTACCCACCCTTGCTCCAGACCACAAAGGAAAAGTGCTGCGCAGTAATGCGCTAGACTGTTCAAGAATATTCACACCCGAATATTATATCACTGGCCCAACAGCGGTGGACTCCTGCTGCACAGTTGCTCGAAGCTGGCTGTTTACAAACATTCGAGTTTTCTGTTTGCGTTTAGAGTGAGCATCGTTGACAAAAACCGAATGTGTCTGTTATCCAACTGCAATAAACTTTTTGTGGCATTCAAACGATTATTTTTGTTCGTAGCCGACGAAAAGCGTTTATGGATAGCGTCAGTTCCGGCTACCTGCGGATTTCTGTATCAGGGTCGCGTGAGAAGCTCGACGATATACCCGACGACGCAAGCTCAGACACTGGGTCGGTACGTAGCACTACCAGCACAAGAAGCTACAGAAGTTGGAGAAGAGCGCGAGATCGCAAGCGGCAATCTGGCAAGCTGGAAAGAACGCAGAGCTTGTTTGGAGAAAGTGCGAGCGACCATTTCAACTTCAACTTAAACTTAAACCGAATGAAGATCGACACTTTCTCGATTGCAGTGAAAAGGTAAAAGCTGGAGCTGCTGATTGTCTTTCGGAGCAACACGCACAATTGAACCGCCGTTGCTCTTTCCCAATAAGCTTTTTCAAAAGTTTTTATGTGATTGAATAACCAGTAGCAAGCAGCAACATAGCAACGGTTACAAAGAGACGTGATTGTTTGACAGTTTTGTAGAATGTCACTTGAAAGTAGGACCGTAACCACGGGGGCCAACCGGGCAATTGCTTTACCACCCAAAATTTTCAAAAACATGTTTAATTGTTGGGTACAACAAGAAGTTACAATCATTTTGTTCCCGAAAATATTAGCTGGTTATGGCTCTGCTTGAAAGTATACAGTAAGACGGTCGTACCGTTGGTACAAACAAGCAATCTGCACAACTTTTGAAGATGACGCAATGCTGCTTTGGGATGCACATAAGTAGACACAGTGGTTTAATGCAACAGCACTTCACGGCTGCGGAAATAATCACGTCACTAAAATACAGTCGAGTGTTTTCCTGCGTTTATAAACTTAAATTACATTTGGAAATCGTTTACTACTTGATTTTAACATTCACAGTTTTCAGAAACGTATCCGACCCAATCAAATACGTTCAAAACTTATACTTGCGAAATAAGCTTGTGACTAGTAGGTTTGCCAGGGCTTACGAAGATCAATACCGGGTACCCCATCGAAACTAGTACAGCTTTTTTGCATAGTCATTAGAATATAGATAAAACAGCTATAGTGGCGCTAAGATTTCTTAATAAATTAATTGTTGTACTGGCAACTGGCTTACAGTACTACTTTAGTACCGTAAGCCGGTTGCCAGTACAACAACTTATTACAGAAAAAGCATTATTACAGAAAATCTTTATACATGCGTACTTCCTTCATCCCGGGCCTGGGTACGATGTACCTCTTGCATCCCCTCTCTTAGGCCCTGTTGGTAGGGTTCTAAGAATCGAACCAACTATACTTTTGAATTTAAAAAGTTGAGTAGAATATTTAACTAAATCCAGTCAAAAGACAGCATTTTCCTCTTGAGTCCTCATTCACACTAAAACCCCTTTTTTGACTCCATGGAGGCTTTTAACTCAAATGGTACAGCAGGTAGTAAATCATATAGAAAAGTTAGTTGTTTGAAAACTGAAAATCGCGGTGTGCAATACTTAGCATTTTTTATCAGTTTTGAAACTGTGGCACCAGCTTCTCATGAAAAACATCGGAAGCTTGAATATGTTATTCAGCAAGTAAATGACCTTTACATTTGAATTTTACTTTTTTTGTTTTCTATCTATTTCCCAAAGAACTTTTCTAACTTGTTTTTGTATTGGCCATCCCTAGAAAAAATAAAACCTTCCTCTTGATGCCAATACATGATCTTGCGTCACGATTGAATTTAGTGTAACTTGGCCTTTTTACTTGTGGATTTCAGCTCTTTTCCTTCAAAAGATCAAAGAAGCAGAGGGATTACAAGTACAAGTGAGTTCTTTTTCGCGTTGGTGCTAGTACATTAAGGTTTACCTAAGCTTTTTGCTGGACACTTGGAACACTGCAAAACTATCATTGCTTAAATGGAACATGTTTGTAGGCTGTTGTGAATGACCAACTCTTTTCCTTCCCTTTTTCCACCGCATCTGACGGATCAATGAAAAAAATTGGACTGCAGCTCGTCTGCACTCCGCTGTGATGAGAATATTTTGTTTTGAATAGTCTTTACTTTGCGGCAGAGTATTTTTTCTGAAACATTTTTATTGCTGCTGATTGCTTTTACTTGGATGCTTGATTTGAAGAAAGATCGAAGAGAATTCCTATCCTTGACGGCTTGCTATGCAGGACATTTGTCACTGAACGCTGCATTAGCTGGTCATTAATTCAAACACGAAAAATGAGAGATGTAAAGCAAAAGGTGGTGGTTATTACCTAATTGACAATACCTAATTGACATAGAAATGTTCGAAACAGCAACTGGAGCAAGTACTAACCTTCCAGGTCTTGCAAACATCACGAACTCGGCAAATGAACTTAAAAACCAGACCCTGAAACAGAGGCATATTGGCGAAAACAGTCTTAAAAGAGACCAACTGCACTTGAAATTTGTTTCCATAATTACATAACCGACTGGTAGATGTCCAGCCTCTATGCAGTCTGTTATGTCTAGGCCGACGCGCTATTTTAGTGAAATCTGAATCGGATGTCCCACTTTTTGGGTGTTATATCAATTTTTAGGAGTTCAACGTTAAATACGTGGCTACTGAAAGTGTGCCCTCCTTGCAATCGTCAGACAAGTGAAGATGTTTGTCGCATGTCTTTTGCATCAAGTAAAGTTCAGCATTATCGGTTGAAGTAGCTGTGGCGTCGTGATTTAGCGCTGCGTAGAACTTATGTCTGTTTTCGGGCTTCTGAAAGAACTCTTTCTATACCGACAAATCATCAAAAAAGCAAGTACAAGTTTTCCTGGGTACGGAGCAACGAAACCACATACAAGTTAAATTCGCTTATTAGTACCTTGTGCTACAGACAGTTGATGCGTAAGGATGATCTTCAAAAAATGCGCACAAATACAACTTTGCAAACTGACATATGAGCGCATCACGCTTACTACGTTTAGTAAATTGCTCAGCGGGGTTATCAATAGCCTCATGATTATTTCATGCCTTGGTCGTAGCATACACTGTCCTTGCGTTGTGTGCTAAAACAATACCGCAGATGTGTATTGTGTGTGCTTTTCTCAACAAAACTTTGTTTTTCCGTTCAGTTTTAACTTTTATTGATAATATCATCTGAGGTCCTCGTGCATCTTGGCTTTCTCCGTGTCTGAACACGCAGTTGTCAGTTTGACACCTCAAACTAGCTGCCGTTGTAACTCTGCTCATTACCTAGTGTTGCCAAAGGTTTGAGATCTGTACAACACAGTGCAAAGCCTCAATTATTTTCCTTGGAAAAGCCATAATGACCTACCAACTTTTTCAAATAATGCTAAAAAAATTGCGGAACTTTGGATAAACACAATCCTCCTTATATGAATTATTTTTATTTTTCTGATTAGAAAGTTCAGTGGAACCTAGCATGTGAAAATTCGAAGCAGAAGATGTTAGCAAGCCACAACCAATACCTTTCTAACAAACTCGATTCAGCTCATCAGCAGTGAAAAACCTTAGGTCTGACTTTGGTGGGATTACCGCTAAGTAATTATGCGTTTGTCAAGGAACTCACTCTTTTCTACAGTGGCCACCTTCATTGAATGGCCACCTTCATAAATGACCCCTAATGGGTGTAATTTTCAAATCGGGTACTAGCGCAGCCGTTGCAGAGCAAGAAATCATGCTCTGCTTGCATATGTAAACTTCCGTTGCAACTGTTGCAACCTCTCCAGTGGTGTTGAGTTGATTGTGTGATTCACCACGAACGGGATGTGCGTGAAGAATAACACCATAATATATGTAGCGCGAGCAAGCAATAGTAAGAGAGATTGCGAGCATGATCTCTATTGTTGCTGCGGTGCGAAGCTTTGTGCACATGCCGCTCGGGATTTCCGATCGCATCACAACGTTCAAGAATCAGTGGCCAACCGCACCACATTGAACGTTCTAAACTTTGAATTTGTACGCAGTCAATCGCTCTGCGGATCTGGGTCGTTTGAATCAAACTTAAATTAAACATTGATGGCGACTGGCTTTTTTTCCAAACCCGCGCGGGACTGGTGCCGTGCGAGAATTACATCGATCGCTCTTCGCATGTTTGACTGCGGAGTTGCTCACTGTCCAATTTTAGTAATGTGGGCGGTGAATCGACCAACCCGTAACGAGGTAGATGATTACAACTTGTTTTGCCGGCGTGTGTGCTTGCTGTGCAGCAGCCTTCAATCCGACAGAATGTAGCAGAAACGTATCCAGATGCAGCTATTCACGTAGCAAGATGGCATTATGGCATTGGACAGAAAAGCCTAACTTTCTCGTTAGTACCTTGAGATCCTGATGCAGAATAAACATTTTTCTGGAACCTACAGTTCATTACTTGTTTTTTGTTTCCACAGGAAACATAAAAGTTGCAGTTAGTGTCTAGGTCAGCGGAAAAAGCAGTTGCGTTGGTGTTTGTCAGCCAATACCTGGAAAAGGGTTGAATAATTAAAGCCAGCGTCGCTGCTATGCTAGAAAAGATGAGGCAAATGTTGAAAGCCAAGTTAAATGTGATTTTCTTCAGTGTGAATGTGCAGTTGCAGAGTACGCTGCAGAGTTAAAACTATTCGCCACGGAGCGAAAGCTTTAGTTAATGTGGAATTTTGCTCAATGACCTGCAGCTGAGAGACGTTTTTTAAATCAGTGCACTTTGTCAATCATTTTAGAGCAACTTCAATGTGCAGTAAGGACAAGCCAATTTGCAAGAGAGTTGAACTCTCTGGT
>Ga0210059_1009579_pt1 | contig 15101 bp, 8 predicted proteins | sample Ectturendosymbi2_FD_188042 | JGI IMG/M metagenome (GOLD analysis project Ga0210059, IMG submission 188042) | Ecteinascidia turbinata endosymbiont from Florida, USA - Sample 2 (SPAdes) (version 2) | ecosystem: Host-associated > Tunicates > Ascidians > Unclassified | place: Key West, Florida...
GTAACTGCTGGCGAAGACCAGGTTCTGTTACTTAAACACCTGCCAGTTGGAAAACCAGATCGACCGGCAGTTGGCACCCTGCCTTCAAACTGATAACCGGCGTTGCAGAAATATCGACATTCAGACGAGTAGAAGTTGGAATCGGTGCAAATCGCTCTCCCGTGCGCAAGGGCGGTGCGATCTTCGCTGCACTGGATCTCTGTGCAATGAACAGGTTTTGGTAATTGGTCATGACATGATCAATCTTCATAACGATAACAAGTGAGGAACACGGTTTGCTTCGGAAGATTAATATTTATTTCTGAATCTTAGTCGAAATTAAATGGCATTCATCGAATCGCGAAGGGCTCTGTATAACCGTTATATTCTTAACAAGTTTTACATCCGAACGGGTAAAACTCTAGGGAGCCCTGACACAAACTATCCACACTAGTTTTTACAGTTGCAGCCAATTAACTTTCTGAAAAATATTGAGCAACCAGTTGCAGTTCAAAAATAATTATTGGATGTCTGAACACATTACGCAAACTTTTAAACAAAAAAAAATAATCGAAGTCCACTGTCAACCGAATGGACACTGTCACGTCCAAGAATCAGACACAGTGATCTTGTCTATGGAAAGAAATCCTTCCTCGGCAAAGAATCAGACACAATGATCTTATCAGACTGTATACTTTGCTCATCTTATAATCAGCTCTTATTCAAATAACCGCCCTAGTATTCGGTAACAGTTGCATGTGATGGCTTTTTGAACTGAATCTAATGAGGCCACGTCTGTTTGTTTGATGGCATGTTAAAATATCACACCAACGCACTGCTGCACTTGGGCTGAGAATTTGTCCAGAGTCTTCGAGATGTACACGTGATTTCTTCCGCACCGACCAGTTCATAGCCTTGATTGCAGGAGTGACTGCACATCGATTCGTACAGGTTCACGTTCGTGCACTCCATATCTCCATTAGAGGGCGCACGCAAAGAAGGGCACTTTATCCCTGCAATACGATACAGGGATCAGAGGAATTTTTCAACACTTTCCAATCGTTCAAGCAACTCAAAAGAGTGTCAAGACTCACTTTGACAGGTACCATGCACCTGATTCCACGTTCCATCGCGCCGACAAGTTACCTCAGCAGCCCCACCCACAGGTTCGTAACCCTCGACACAGGAAATCACGCAGGTCGATGCAATCCTTCGATCATTACTGCACTCCAGCACACGCAGTGGATCGTTGGAAAGAGGAGGACAAACGACAACTAAAAGAAGACGTCACGGGAGAATGAAAGCCGTGCTTCAGCACAAAGATTAAAACAAATTCGGTTTTGCTTAAAAACCGTTACTTACGACGACAAGTCCTTCCGTCAGGTTCAAGTTTATAGTTTTCTCGGCAGTGACACAAGAAGCTTCCCACGGTGTTTTCGCAGATTTGATCACAGCCACCGTTGTTAACGAGACACTCGTTAGTATCTGGTAAAAGTTCAGGTTTTAATCGCATACGAAGACCTGCGACGAGCTATTAATTTGAATGCACTGGTACAAATGGGATAATTTGAGTGCAATCCGGATTGCAGCATTCGCTGCTGGTTTAAACAAGGAACAGATAAATTTACAATTTTAAATCGTACGCAGAGCTGTTGATTTCCTCCTAAATTTCAGGTAAATTTCTGTAGTAGTTAACTTTTCTGAAGCTCACCAATGCAACTGATCGGTTGAGGAATGATCCATCTTTGGTCTTCTCCGCAGGTAGCGTTTTCAGGTCCTTTCAAAGTGTAGCCAGTTCTGCAATGATCACCATTAGGTTCAATAAAGGCATTTTTGAAAGAAATGGTTAACGAACGAATAAGTAGAGAGTTGAGTTGATTTTATTTGGCGATAATTAATATCCAGCTAGAAAAAACCCAAATCAGTGCAAGGACGCCAGGGCATTGAAGGAACCGGAAGGTTGTCGAGTCGATGCCCCTCAGCAGTTAAATTAGCTTTGTTACTGTCCAGTTTCAACTCGTGGTGTTGCATACACGTGGGAAGGAGAGAAAACGAGAAAAAAATATTTCGAAAGTACTAACTGAATGAATCCATCGACTCTGAGGAAATATGGTCGCACAACGCCTTTGGAAACATTTCCTCCACTAGCAAAGTGAATACGGCAACGGCAAGAGGTTGTAGACCTGTTTATTATCTACGTCCTAGGGACTATACATTTAATGTAATATAACCAAAACCGTGGTTTTCAACTTTTGCACCGCGACCTATTATAGCAACCTACTATAACCCAACAACCCCCATCTAAAACTCGAATAAAGCAAATGTAATACAACTGTGTACATTAAATGTCTACCCGCGGCTCCTGCAAAAATGGCACTCGACCCATCTAGGAGTCGCGATCCTCAGATTGAAAAACACTGATCTAAACCAGGGGTGGGCAATTAATTTGGGTCGGGGGTCACTTTTAGAAGTCCGGTTTCAACGGAGGACCGTACCTTCTAATTTGATCGTAAAATAAATAAATAAAAACAATGACCGTACACAGAAAACGTTTTATTTTAGCCTAATTGTTCTTGTGCAAACGAACTTTACCCAGCGCAGACAACTCAATGAGACAAATGTAACGTCACACACGTCAAAAAACTTTGAAGATTTTTCCTGAGTGCTTCTGCGGGCCACATGTGGCCCGCGGGCCGCTAACTGCCCACCTCTGATCTAAACTGTTCAGAGCGCGTGCCACTGAAGCTGGTACACAGAGTTCGATTCCCGATCAAGTCATACCGAAGACTTTTGAAAACAGTACTTGCGACTTGTCCAGCCTAGTACTCGTTAATGGATGGGTGAAAGGAAAAGCTTCGCGCGCGGGGCTGCTGTTAACCTGACATCAGTGCAGCAATCACTGCGAAAGTAGCCACGTAGCCTACAGCGCAGTGTAAGTGGACACGGGCGCCCACAGAGCACTCGTGGCAAACCCCAAAGTGGGTACAAAGCGAGTATACTGAAGGTTTCTTTCGTAAACTGTTCAGTTGTAGGTGGAAAATCATGCGACTAAAACAAAATAAATAAACTAATAAATACCTGCATGTGAGAGGGCACTGGTGGCCTAGATAAAACGTGTTTGAGGGAGAGGTTTGTCGGCATACATAAATGAGGTGTTTCGTTGTTGGCCTGAATGGCACTCGGCATATTATCCCTGAAAGAAAATACGTTTTGACGAACTCAAAGAATATTGGAAAGCAATTTACTGTTATGATTTTGCCATACTCGTTAAGGACCTGCACAATTTCGTTGCCTTGCATTTGCTAGCGTATAAAATATTTCCTAATCTTTTAACCTTGCTTAACCACGTGGACTTACTAGTGCATCTAGGAAGTCTACGACTCCACCTTCCGTCGTTTCGGCATTCCACATTGGGATTTCCTTTTACAGAGTACCCGTGATTGCAGCGAACGGTGCAAACCGATCCCGAGTAAGTGGATTCTGTGCACGCTATCCGTCCGTCACGGACCAATGGGAGTGAGCGGCATCTTCTTCCTAAAATGCCAATTATGATTAGCCTCGTGAAGGGCAATGCCTTCGTGTAAAAGCCAGTGACTGAAAAAACGCTTGGTTTCCTGGCAACAATAACGACGATATGAGCCAACTAAATTCCCGGTGCAACAACACGCGAGAATATTGTGTTTGCAATAGGGTACTTTGCTCTTAGCTTTGAAGTGATACTTGCAATGTTAGCAGAGCACAAAATAAACTGTTTTTAGTTCCAGAAAAACGTCTTCATCACCCGTTTCTGCACACTGTCAAAAAAATCGCAAAGTCGCATCCTGATCAAATACATCGCATCTGCTTATTTTGCTAATAGCACCGTTGAAGAGTGTGAAACTTGCACTTACTTTGACAAGTGGGAATAAGAGCGTTTGACCACCGGCCTAAAGCTCTATTATTCCTTCCAGCGCCACAGACAGTGGATCTTCGGCCTCTCACGTAGTAACCAGGAGCGCAGGAGAACGTGCACGTACTGCGAAGTGCTCGGTAATCTCTGCGATTGGTACATCTGATCGAGAGTTTGTCGCGAAGTGACAGAACCGGACATCTGATGACTGCGAAAACGTTAATGGGCGTTATTGCTGCATACTGTTTCACGGTGCAGATTGAACTATCATTAACAATGCACAAGGTCTTACATTGAATGTATCGACATTCGGTTTTCTGAAATTTATGGATGTGGTTTTTCGACGGAAATGTTGATTTTGACGTTATTTTTTCAGGAATGATAGAGTTGCTGCTTTTTTGTTTCTAACGACTGCTTGAAGTTAATTTCCTTGCCTGCCGAAACCCATTTTGATAGAATCTCCATCTTGGCTTGCAGTATTTTGCAGCAGCGCGTTCACCGTAGCCTGAATCCCGACTAAAGGAAGCAGGCGTGCGCTGACTACGTGTGATTTTATGTCAATGTTACTTGGCACGCCTCCCAAACAAAGAAATACGATTGCGTTTGTAACAACCCGTTGCCAAGCGGCTGCTGAAGTCGCAATTGAACTTTTCACTGGGCATCGTCGCTCAGAAACGCACCTGCGCAATGCAGTACGCAGTGGCTGCATGCAGTTGCATCACAAACAGCCCGACATTTACGACTTCGTGCGCTGTCAACTCACGTTCGCATGTTGGTATTCGAGGACTCCATCTTCCTTTAAATTCACTCGTAGGGTTGATAATTTCAGGGGCAACGCATTTGACCTGTTCGATTAAAACACTGTTTAAGTACAAATGCACGAAAATTGTCTCAGCATAACGTGTTAACAGCAACGTTTGTACACATACGAAAAGACCTAGCTTTTACCATCAAACACCAGGCACGCATTTAAAACGAAGCTTAGGAAAGTTATAATACCTCAATCAATTCTAAGTTTGATTTGAAATTGCTTCACATGCGCGAATTTGGCGTAAAAGCAAACTTAGTAATACGCTACTGGATGTATGCAAACGATTGACTTGCGCTCAAAAGCAAGTTGGAATTTGTCTAGTAATATTTCGTCCCGCTATTTAAAAACGAATTAACATGGAACTGCAATTCAGGCATTTTACCGTAGCGTGATCTTTTTCTTGTTTGCGTGTTTCTTCTGAATTTGTGCGTAAGTGTGCTGTGATCATTTACCGAGGTTTCTGAGAGAAATTCCGCAGGGCGGCACAACAGTTATTTGAGGCCCCGGAGCTGGTGTAGATTTTTTTCAATATTAGTGGTCGATTTCCATAAAATCTACATTTCAACTGTCAAACCCTGGTCCCCTAAAAATTGTCGCTTCACCAAAACTATCAGGTAGTTTCCTCTGAATTGGAACGCCGTGTGTTTATTAGAAATGGAATAATTTTATGACAGTAACGGTACGGCTTTGGTTTAGTCTGGCATCTCTCTTGCCTACTTTTTTCCGAGTTGCATCTTGCCGACAGCATTTAAGTCAAGTTTACAAGCAGCCCAGTAGCGCACGATCCTTTGTATAGCCTGAAATGTGGGGTTACTTACTTCCCATGCGGGGTCATGCTTGTGATCTGGAGCCCTTTTGGAGTCAAACCTGAACGCTAATCGAAGTTGAAGAGCTGGCCAACCTCAGCTTAGATCGCTACAGAGCCTAGCAACTTAACTCATGCTGAACCACAGCATTTAGGTTAAGCTTCACTGGATTCAGTTTGAGATTTCAGATATTTTCAGAAATTATTGTACTGAGCAGCTTGCCGTCTGTCCCTAATGTTTTGCTTCTGGCAGTGGTTCGATTTTCAAATTAGATCAATCAGCGAAGGCCTGACTGCAAACACCACACTGCAACAGACAAACATCGATTAAATCTATCGCAACTGCCAAGTTTCCAAGTCCACAACGACAGAATACGCCTAATATTGTGTTTTAGAGTATGCCAAACAGAAAAAATATTCCAATTTTTTCATTCAAAAAACACTTAAAAAATAAGCAGCACGACATTTTCACATTTATACTCCTGTTTACCGCACAATCTACCATTCATATAAACACATTTTAAGGATTAGGTGATGTTGCTGTTATGCCTTTTCTCATAGAGCCTTGTTCTAAACCGTAATGTCACCCAGTACTGATTGGTGAATGGTGATGGTAACCACAACATGCATTAATTTTAAATAAGCGAGGTTTCACTGTATTCACATGTATTGTATATACAAATATACACAAGTAGAAATTCAGCAGACAGTGGCCAACAAGACGGGCGCTTTCAATATGTCGGAATTTCACGTCAGAATCAAAAATAAGTTTCACAGTAGACATAAACATTGTTAGAATAACACTTGAATCCATGCATGCAGAAATCAAAAGTACTGCAAGGTTCAGTTTTTTTTTGCACAAAGCTATAAAATCTCACGATGAAAATGTGCAGCCATGATATGTTGCAATATTACGTAAGACTAGTATATGTAACATATCTGATCCTTAATCATTTCCTTGGTGAATATCCACAGTGAATTTTTCCAGCATTTATTTGGTCGCTTTCAAATCCTTACAACAGTTCTGTTTCATTATTAACATGTGTCTTACTCGCAAAATGGCATCCAACATGCTAAGTTTTAACTTGTTTCTAAGGTTTGTTTTAACACATGCAACATTGCTAAACAACCTCGGAAACACGGGTTCTTGCGAAAACAACGCACAAAGGAGATGAGTTGTATTTGAGTATTTTATATAAAAGCTCAATTGCGCCATTGCGCTCGCAGTTAAAAGTTCACGTTGCAATTGCAATTAAAAGCTCGCTTTTTAGTCGCAGTTACAAGTTCACTTCAGAAGCTAAGCTTCTATACTGACCTTTGATTGTGAACCCAGGCTGAATCCGTAACCATCTATGCATCTGAATGAGCAAACGCTTCCATGATCGCGACCTTTGTTGCAGGAGTATTGCCCAAAGCTTATACTTCGCAGAGGTGGGCACGATACACCTGACAAACCGAATTTAAATGTAAGTGCTCTGCGCAAAAACTTCAGATGTGTATCGCATTGGTACCTGCTATCAACCAGTTATACTTTTCGCAAAAAACTCCCAGCGTGCTTTTCGCTGTCAAAGCATGCAAAACATACAATGTAGACGCATAGCAACGTCATTGTGACTCCTTACAGGGTAACATCGCGGTATTGTGTAAAACTTCGTTTCATAAGTAACTGCCCCCTTTAAGACTATTCGTACGGGTCCAAACACAATCCATTTTCTACTTTGGGCCACCTGGGATCGGGTAAGTTGTGTTAAGTCTGCCTGACAAGCCTTGGCAAGCTCGGGGCCGTTTCCTTGACTGCAATGGAAGCCCTATCAAATGTAAACCGATTTGTTTGGAGAGAAATGTGCAAGGAAAAGATAACGGTAACAGAAACAAACAACGAAACCACACATTTAATCAGAATGCAAAATCGTGCATATGTCAAATGAAAATAATTCCAAACGCCTCTTACACCTTCAAAACTTGGCATCAGCTGTTGGGGCGTCATTATGCAGAACTGTACATTACTAACCAAAACGAGCAGTATCTTAATATGCATAGTTGTCGTTTCTTCGCTTAAACTTGCCCGACTTTTGTTGAGACGACAAGGACCAAACCACACATTACCGCCTTACGTGCGCAAAATGGCGCAGGTGCGCTCCAGCTTCCAGTAGTGCGACAAGTAACCGTCGAAGCTCCACTCAAGACGTAATTCGGGTTGCACGAAAAGGTGCATTGCGACCGGTAGTTATTGGAGTTCGAACAACGAATTAGTCCATAGGTTGGTTGTCCCAATGGGGGCTGGCATCGAACGGCTGAAAAAATGTACAAAAAATGATGCCTTTCTTGCACAGGGCACGTAGAGATCAACACCGATATAAGCGTCGTTCGACTTACGGACACACTTTGGACCAGGGTTCGACCATCGGTCATTTGTGCAAGTTATTGAGGACAGACCTTGGAGCCGGTAACCCATTTTACATGAATACTGGCAGGTGGCGCCCTTTACCGGGGAAGTGTAGTCATGACACTCAGCTATGACATTGGCGGATACCCGAGGGCGAGCTATGCAGCCTCGGCCTGGTAAAAAATAAAAAGAAGCGTTATAGTTCACACAAAACGCTCCAAACAGCTTTGAAATAAATAAAAGTGAGACAAGCTACAACGAATCACGGAACGTATTGACCCAATAACAACAACACTTTGCTTTCAGAATAGTAAAATCTGATCAATCAAACCAAAATTACGTTCACAACTAGGTAGACGTTTTGACCATCTTCCAGTTTTCAGGCACATGACTCGATTTACACCATTGAGAGTGAGTGGTTCCAAGCAAGATAACTCGCAAACTGAGCCTGATTTGTATCCGTCATCGCAGTCCATGATCAGCCGATTTGATACTGGTGGTTTTGGACAGGTTACGACTGTAAGAAAATAAATTCGTATGAAAATGTTTGGTTATGTTGCCCGCGATATGGCTTAGTGAAGACAAGATTATATGAATTCACCACTTAAGAAATGTAGGCATGCTTTTACATGCTTCTACGAAATTGTGCATTTGCAATTGCTTGTGGGATTAACGGTGACTGACGAGCAGCTAACAGCGACGACTTTCCGATTTCCTATACTCCTACGACTTCTGATTCATCTCATCGAAAACCGTAAGAATTTCAAGTACTTCGGCAGCTCATGATGGATCCAGTCCATCTTCCGTTTGATAAACAACGTCGAGTTGCTGATCCTCTTGTAGCCACAAAACCTCTAAAATATAACATTTGGGTTATTAGAAAAACAAAACTCTGACAGTGGAAAAACAACAAGGTATTCAATGATTATTTCAAACCTACAAAATACCTCCTCATCGTGATTTTTAGTCATCGTAAACTTTTGGGAGTATGAACTCTGTATCTAATCAGAAAATTGCGTTTCAGTATGCACAAATGCTCTTACCTATTGCAGGAGAAAGAACAAACCGAGTTCGTTTTATGTTCACTTGTGCACGACATCTTTCCATTGGTTGGTTGGGTGAGCTTGGGACAGTTAAAAGTTTCCTTTTTCGGTGGCAAATTGCCATTCCCATCAAAATTGATATTAACTAGAAACAGAAAAACAGAAAAAATGAATTCCAGAATTAGAAAAAACAAGAAATCTTAGTTAAGAAAAATTGTTCTTTTACCTGGTTTCATACACTTGGGAGGAGTTAACACGCTCCATGTACGGTCTGCGCGGCATCTGCTTGTCGTGAGACCCCTAATACTCGTTCCAGCCGGACAGGACCACCTGCAGAGTGAATTGACTTTTTTGCCTTTGGTGCACGTAATTTTCCCTCCAACCGGAGCGGAAAGAGTTTCAAAGCATTCTGAAAAAAATAAGGAAAATGCATGGGTATGTTACCAGAATCAGACACAAAAGAAAGGTGTCAGGAAACGCTAAATGTGCCAATTTCAACTCCGAAAATTGTCTAGTAGCATAGATTACCAAAATCACAAGGGAGATATACGAGTATCTTCATAGAACTTTGGCAAGTAGCCTGCCTCACTTTTTACCTTGGAAACTACGCACGACAATACTTTCACAGCGATGTGCTCTGAAACCTGGCAATGCCTAAAATATTCCTTGCTTGATTTTTTACCTTTGGGTAAATGACACAAGGTGGCAGAAAACAAGTCAAAGCGCAACGACACTTAGCATTCCGTTCATCATTACACCTTTTCCAGTTTCGAAGACAAGAGTGGTCCCAGGCTTAATCCCGGTTAAACGGTTCTATTTTCAAACAATTTGAAACGTGTGCACCTGCAACGATTGGAAGCAAATAAAGTGAAACGATAAAAGAGAAAAAATGTTTGTAAGTGCGTGGCGACATTCTGCGTCAAAGGTGGAAGCAACGCCAACAGCAAAATTCTGCATTGTTGGATAATAATTAAAAACAAATGTCACTGCTAATGCCGCCAGATTTCATGAGTGACAAAATTTGGTGTTCCATATTGTTTGCCGACAAAAAATTAGCATAAGTCGTGACGCAGGTACTGCGTACATCAACATGACAATTTATTTCAAGAAACACTAAGTTATCTGTGGATGATGTTGAGGGGTTACACCAAGCAAAAAAGAAAAATCCTCTCCGACCGAAACTAGCAGCCAAGTAAGACATTGCCAAATAATAGCTTTTGGTGAGATAATTGAACCTCGCACATACTTTGACTGGAATCGGAAATTTGTAAAAATCAGATGGAAAAGGGTTACCTACCGCTATTGCATGGTAGCTCAGCTCGATTGCAGGCGTCGCTCTTGCACATGCATTTGCACACTGCGTCCTTGCTGAAACAACCAAAACATTTGTATGTAAAAGGGCATAAAATTTACTGCCCACGATCTTTGATTGGGTGTAACAGCAATATGTTGGACTGGATAACTGACAGGGCGATTCGTATGTTTCGAGTCCAGTTTCATACCTTGGACAGGACCAGTCATGAAGATGAACTCGAAAGTGATAAAACGAAATAATAGTCGAGCTTAAGTTAGTCTTAAAGTCGTCAGACAATGACATATGAAGAGATATAAGGTCAGGAGTGAACAAAGGACGGTTTCTGTCTGGGCTTTGAATTTATAATGCATAGATCCGAAAAATGGAAATAAAGTGTAATTTTTGTTTGACTTTTTTCAGGCTTCTGGATTGGCTACTGAACTATGAGCGCATATACGTCTGAATTACTGCTACTCAAAAATGGTAAACTTTATCAAAAATAAAACCTTTACTCTTGCGTAAAATCGTTTGTTCCACTACAATCGTTGTAATGTTGCGGTCGGAAATCCCGAGCGGCATGTGCGCAAAGTTTCACACGGTGGCAGCAAGCAACAATAGAGATCATGCTCTCAATCTCTTATAATTGCTTGCTCGCGCTACATATCTTATGGTGTTATTTTTCACGCACATCCCGTTCGTGGTGAATCACACAATCAACGCAAGACCACCGGAGAGGTTGCAACAGTAACAAAAAACTCTGTTCTAGGTATCCATATTCAAGAAACTACTAATCTCCACCAAGACTACTGAGTTAACTCTGTTCGTAGTTTTTAAAAAATAGGCAATCAATTTCACGTAACATCACGCACACTCAACCCTAAAATCTTATTCAAAGAGAATACGTGTCCATAGATTCGAGTGATAAACTTGTGAATTTGTTGGAACGTTAGAGTCTGTGCAATCGATTTCACACTAACGGCCGCAATGAGCAAAAACAAATAGGAAACGCTGCTTGTCAAGCGCGTGAAGCCAAACACTCCCTGTTTGTAAATAACTGCAAAGGTCGGAAGTTCTCCACAAAGCTGCAAAGCGTGTTGTGACAGCATCTGACACTTACGCGTGGACCCCTCGGCATGCAAGGGTCACGTCCCTTCCATTTTGAATTTGCCTGGAAAGCTGGGGTTGGAACTGTGCGCATCGTTTGGTGAAAGTGATGATACCGTTCTGATATCTCATCTCGTTTAAGCAGGCGTCCTGTCGTAACACAAGTAACACATCACCTCACTCCATCTTTGCACTACGGTACAGGCAACAATCCGCGGAAAACCTTTGACGCAGATTTCATGCAAAGCAAAGTAGGAACTTGAAACACTTTGTTTCCTCGTATTTCAGTCGCATTCTACAAACTTCCGATTAGTGACTGTATATTAAGCTGTTGTCTCATAAGATTTACAACCAAACCGGGCAAAAATGTGCATTCCAACACGGAAAGCTGAAAACTTTGAAACAAATGATTTTTGTTAAGTGGATATTTTGTATGGTTTTGATTTTGAATGATTCAGTCACACTCCAAGATTTCTCATCCATGGGTCGTGAGGCTTGCACAACCGTACGTGCTGGTTAAACGGCCAGCAAGGAGTGTTGCCAAAAACGCCTGGGGAATTGGTCATTTTAGCGATAGACATTTGTGATTGTTAATCGCCAAAGATACGATAGCCTCCATCTGGTGTCGCCACTATGAAGTGCTTAGGAATTCGAAAATGTGTCCAAAACCTTTAATTAAATGATCATCGACAACCGGTCTATCTCTTCGTTAAAATTACGGCTGTCGTTTACATATGTTTCAGTGATATATGGTACTGACTAGACGTGTATTTGCTGTCGATGATCTCAAATGAAGATTTGTGGCGAACGTTTTGTCTGATACGAAGCATATACGTGCACCAGTATAGATTGAATAGTGGACTACCAAACCATTAGCTTCTGATTCCGCACCATAGTTGGGTACAAACTGAGATGTTTTCAACTTTGCCGCATTTGCACAAAACCTTGACATCGGTATTCGTTCGACAAAAAAAGGAAATAACCAAAATACTTTTTTTCTGAAACGTTTTGGTTTTTTTCAGTCCTGCTATTTAAAAGATGCACAATAAGCATTTTGACTTTACAATACAAATTATCAGCTTTTGCGACCTACCTATTTTCAAGAACAGGTCTTAATACTAGTTCTATTTTGTAAAAGTGTTTGATCGGTAAAAGTGTTTAACAGAAATCATAATTCAAGTACGTAACAATTACAACAAGTGCGAAAGTTCTCATATCAGCTTTAAAAAGTCAACAGCTATCCAAACCATTTTCACTGATTTTCCATCAGCAGCAGATCTGGATCTTACCGTTCCTAGAGGGCAGTTCACAGCGTTTCTTCTGTTGCATTCTTTGTTCGATGCTCTGCCGTTGCAGGTGAAGCATCGGAGAAGAGTGGTCACCACCTTTCGCGCTGCCAAGCCAATAGGTCTTCCTCTCTTATCTATGGCTTGCACTTGAATGAGGTATTCTCTCTGAATTCAAAAGTGCATTACGTGACTCCAATGTAGAGATAACGGATTTGCGTTTGCCCCAAGCAACAAGTGTAGCGAAACCGTTATCAACAGTTGGATGGCAGCAGTTACGAGTTAAGCATCCACAGTGAATCGTGTACTTTTCGGGATGCGAAGCAAACTTTTGATCAAAATGCGAATGCGGGACGCCAAGAACCATCATTCAGAAACAAAATAATGGTAACTCCTTTTGAAACCACAGTGTTCAGATTAAAATTTCGCTGCTGGATTCCGACTTCAAATGTTTTTATGCTAGAATTGTACCAACAAAGTCAAAAAATAAAGATTTAGTGGCATAGGTTTCCGCTGGCTTATATTATTTTATGCGGGCATTATCAATTCTGCAACCCTGTTGTATTGTAGAGAAAACTTCCGCTTCTTATTTCAAGCAGCTCATACGTAAAAGGTGAAGATCTTTTTGAAGCAAAACTTAAATAGAATATTATTGATTTTTGTAGCTTCTTCGAAAGATGACCGTCGCCACAAGATGATCTTTCTTTCATTTGAATAACAAGAATCTTGCAGTTGCATATTCAGTCAGTAAAATAGTTCTTCCGTTATAATTTTCGGAGTGTCAAAGACTCTTTTGGCTACCACAAGGTCCAAGTTGGTAAAAACGGCTTTGAACTAGTGCCAGACCATGAAAGTGTTACTTTACTTATTTATCTGAAACGAATTTACTTGTGAATTGTGAAAATAATCTGACTAACATTCGTATGTGGCCAGTTTACAAACTTGAAATCATTCTGGGAGTCAGGAGATCGAAACATTAGGAACAGGTACATTTTAGTTTCACCCAGTTCTTCCCATCATCTGCGTTGTTGCAATATACTCCAGCTGCGCTTCAATTGTAAGTTATTTCATTGGACAACTCATTTGTCTAGAACTTATTGGCAAACGAATGTGAGCGTGACACGACTCACGAATTACAGTTTCAATATTTTTCAGTTCAGGGAAACTTGCTTCAATGAAAGACTGTTTTCATTCGACTTAGACAAACGGACAATAGCTTTGGATGACCGCACAAGCAAAAACTTAAACAAATTTCCATTTTTGTCGAAAATTACCGGCAAGCGCTCGTGTCAGCTTATCACGAAGACCACCGCCAGTGAAACAAAAGCACGTCGTCAGCACACATGCACTTTTCCGTCTCGTCTGCTTGTTGGCCAATTTCTCTCACTGACGCTACGCCGTAACATTTAAACAGAACACCAACGGTGAATACCAGTCAACAGCCTCAAGCTAAGGCGTGCTTGCATTTCATTAAAAAATAACTGAGAGGCCAGGGCTTCGGTCAATGGGAGAGTGCCCACTCAAGCAAGCGGTCCGCTTTTCAGGACCCTGCGTCCGCGCTAATACTATAGGAGACTAGAGAGGCTGCGATAAAGACGAAAAAATGAAAGAACAAACAAGCGGATGATTGCCGTTTTCGTCTCAGAACAAACCCGTTTCCCGGGTAGAAGAGCAAAGCAAACCCGACGCGACAACAGTTCCTGAGTCACATCGCGTACACGGCGTTTAAAGCATTTCAAGCCTTTCACCGTCCTCTGCCTCGAAATAGCCCCGCAAAAGTAAACAAAAGCCCTACTACTTCTCGTGCCAGCTTACTCCAGGAACAAGGCGCGTTAAAGTTGTGCTTCGACCATGGCTGCCGATGTATTTTTCGCTTGTAGAAACGGTCTGCTCTCGTCTTCCGTCAACCCACTCCTTGGCCGATATTCTACATAAAAACATTCCTGTGTAATGTGTGCCAGCAGGTAAATATTTTGAAAATTGGGCAGACAGCACGAAAATGGGGAGGTACTGCAGTTAAGGAATAAGCGATGTATTTTGAATTCATAGATATGCTCCATTTTATCTTTCGCCACTGCATCACACTTTTCAACGATCATCAGCAAAATAAAAACGTATCGACGATGTGGGATACGTGGGTTTATACGGCTTGCGCTTACACGGTGATAACAAGCGGTATTGCAGGACGTCATAAAAGACGTGAGTTACGAGACGTTCGTGGAGCGTAGGAGTTTAATTGACACAGTGTCGGTGGGGGCGAATGAACTCCGTAGTTTTGAAAACCTCTTGTTTGGCACTTGGACATGACGTAGTTCGTGTGTCTCGGGTTCCGGAGGCTTGATTGGTCTACTTCACGCACACGGCAAAAAAACTGGCATAAAAGACGGAAAACCTCACAAGAAAAACAGACGGTGGGCTTAATTACAGCATTTAGGAATCAAAACAGGAAGCATTTTTACGCACAGTTTCTTTCAGCAACGAACATAACATTCTATGTGTCTATT
>Ga0210059_1009580_pt1 | contig 15099 bp, 10 predicted proteins | sample Ectturendosymbi2_FD_188042 | JGI IMG/M metagenome (GOLD analysis project Ga0210059, IMG submission 188042) | Ecteinascidia turbinata endosymbiont from Florida, USA - Sample 2 (SPAdes) (version 2) | ecosystem: Host-associated > Tunicates > Ascidians > Unclassified | place: Key West, Florida...
CAGTAGCACCATTGCCATCTGTTCTGTAAAAAATTTAACACATTTTGTGCAGAGGAGTTAAGCATAGTTGCATGCGTCAGGTCCTTATCCAATGCCATAAAATAAACTTCAAAAGTGCTGCTTTCGAGACAAAGCTTCGCACCTGCAGGGACGCGACACAACCAGACAGCCCTGTATACAATGTGCAGAAGCCTGGAAGTTGAACGCGCGGTGTTGATTGTGGCGTGTCGGTGAAGGGAGTCCTTTCGGCAACAGTTGCTGAATCGAATTAATGGCACCGCAGGTTTTCACACTATCTGAGCAGTGCGCTTTGCACTCTTTTAAAGTTGACCGTGCGATTAAGCGTTGTAAGTTTACAAATGCATGGTACATTTCTATGCGAATAACCGGTTTATGCAAATAGCCGGTATGCGGCTATTTAATCGTATCGTAATTCGTATCTTAATCGTAATTCGTAAGTGGAACAGTGAAAACAGAGACAATTAGCATTGTTAAGCCACAATTTCCCCGTGTTTTGACTGACTCATTGCATTTCGGTGTGTGCATGATGTAACAATCGCACCAAGGATTGTGTCAAGAGCAGCAAATAAACTTTGCTGAAGGAACTGTTCTGACAAGATTCACTACTAGAGTCATTATATTTCGAGAAATTCGACGTTATTTCTTTTCAAAGTTACGTTAAAATATTTATTTTCAAAGCACTGGCTTCGGGCACTAATTTTCAAAATACCGGCCTTTTACTGGCCTCTGTTAAATTAGTAGTAAAATGCCGGCCAGGCTGGTGAAATGCCGGCCATCTGGCAACCCCAATGCGATCACACACAAACGATCACGTGATCTCGAGGCTTGATCTGTTAGTAACTTAGTTCTTACATCCAGAGAACGGAAACGAACTAAAAAACCGGCGATCACATTACTTCATGTCAAAACAAATCTCACTACCTCAGCAAAATCAACAAAAACTATACTCTTTGATAGAAAAATATTTAGCAAAAACAGTCCAAAAAAACGCATAAACTTTGGTAAATCTAGCCCAAAAAACGCAACCCGCAACAGCAAAAATTTCCTGCTAAGCAACGAAAAAACAGCCCAATTGTGCAAGAAAACCGCCCAACTGGCAACACTGAATCTCAGTTTCACAACGGTTCGGGGACAAAAAATAGGTTTCAACAGTTGTGAACGTATACAATTTTTAAACATCACAAACATCCATGCATTATATGTTTGGGGGAAGCGCATATATATTTGCAGTAATAAAATAATTTTCCTTTGCTTTGTTTCTGTTTATTCCTTTTGCAACGCAACTTTTTTCCACTCCGGTATGTCATCAAACCGCCGCAACCAAGCTCCGCTATTAGCTGAGCTCCGCCTTCTACAGAGCACCCATGGTGGAATGTGAACAAATTCAGGATACGAACTACCAGAGATACCACTTTTGATGTTACAAGATCAGATTTGATGTTTTCAGAAGCTTTTTTGATGTTTGATGTTTACGCTGTTTGATGTTTAATTTGATGTTGAAAACACATTTCATAAAAATGTAAGCAAAAGTTTTGTTATTTTTTGCTATTTTCCAGAGATAATGTAGTAGTTCCAAGTTTACTGACCGTATTAAGGTTGTCATTTGATTGTGTTAGCTGGTGTTTTCTGTTGGAAATGGGAAAGCTTATTACGCGGGAAGCAATGGTGATTGCAACAGTTTACGTGTTTGTGAGATTGAACAGAAATGTACTATAGAACAGAGGTTCAAGCCTATTTTGAGGCCAGTATTTTATAATTATGTTAGTTTAACGAACTTAGTCAAAGCCAGTGTGAAGAGAATCATGTTTGCTAATTGACAAATATCATTTACGTTGGCAAAAGATTAAATTCAAATTGTTAATTTTGTTTATGCAGCTTTTGTTAGATTGCAAAAGTATCTTGTACTACAATAGAAAGACAAATTCTAAAATGGTTTCATTGCATTGGCATGAATCATTGTCACTACTTATCAAATTGTGACTGTTTTATTTTTAACATTGCTAATGCCATTGGTGGGTACATTGATTACGTGAATTTTTTTTCTCTGCTTGTTGCTGCACTGCTCTCCGCATTTTTATGTTTACGAATGAATGTTCAAATTCCTTTGTTACCTTACGCGTGCTCCTGTACTAGAAAGTAGAACGATTCTTTGGTAAGAGTTCTTTTTATCATGACAAACAGTTCGGAAAATGAATATGCAGTTACTTCCACTTTAAATAAATCATTTTTGGCAGCTTGGCCAGTTAATAAGATTTGATGCAATGCATCTCAACAACATTCGAGCTAAAATCTTCAGAAGTGATGAGATAAGCTTAGAAATCATAAATAAAGAGAAGAAATGCATCCAAAATGCAATCTGCATACCATAAAAATGCTTGCATAGAGTAGGGTATGTCGAACACAAAATGTGTTCGAAGAATTCAGAAATGATCACTTTGGCCTTACAGTATGCACCATGATAAGTATCGAAAGCCAGCTGCCCAGTTGTACCAAAATGTTGTAACTTGCTACTGTTGGTAAGCATGTTTGCTTTATGATATAGTAGTTGGTACAGTCCCAATGTCAACTAGTGATCATGCGAAATGCTATTTGGTAGTCACTGGGACTGTTTTCATACACTGATGGTAAAACCTGACCATGCATGTCACTTGCTCTGCATTTCCTTCCAATTGAGCTTTCAGTTGGTACCTATTCTGTTAACAATGCAATATGGCCACAATAAACACACCCTACACTACATTGTCATCGCCCCTGATTTGGAAAACGTGGAGGTTGTCTGCACTTTTAACCTACAACTAAGTGCAAGCTACCTTGACCCTTCATTTTGTTAGCATAGGTCGACAAGAATGTAGGCCACCTTAACTCCGTTTGCAATATGTTAAGGCCATTCTTGTTGTCAACATCAAATGTTCTAATTTTAGTGATGCTGAGCTTAGTTTGTCTACTTCTTGGATCAAATCCAGTTTTGTATTTTTTTGTTTACTTTTTATCCTCATAAAATAGAAATTTCAAGTGTTGTAGATGCAGAGTGCAAACCTCTGAGGCATTATAACACTACCAGGTTTAAGTTCTTTTTTAGTTTAAAAGTAGATGCACTTTTTAAGATGAAAGTAGCATACTTGCCAGCCTTTAAGTTTAACTTAACGAGTCATGGCTTGAAGACAAGCTGGCTGATGAAAACTGATGATCATGATAAATATCAGTGGCGATGTAAATTAATGCAGTACATCGTTCAAAACTCTTAAAAGGAGTGGCCGTTCATGTGACACAAAGACATCGAATCACCTGGTAATGCCATGCGCTCTTCAAACCACTCGATGGATTTGGCTCAGTTTAAATATAAAGTTTCTGACGATAAGAGGTAGAATTATGCTTTATAAGTTGCCTCTGCAGAGCTGAAGTTGAACGGAGCTATTTTTGAGCATTATCTAGCATTTTCCACTGCAAATTAAGTGATTGATCTTGCGAAATCCACAGATATACTTCCAAATACATTTATAAAAGGCTTTGCGGTCAAAGGAATTTTCAGCTCTGTGAATGCTCCTTATAAAACAATGCAACAAATCAGATACTGACAGCTTGAAGGGGCAATTATTAGCCAAAGAGGTGGTTTCATGAAGGTGGTGGTGGATGTGCAATGTAGGAACCATGTTACAAAACAAGTTTTCATAACAGTCTTATGTCTTTTTGATGTTGATTCCTGACATTTGCTGTTGAAGTCTGAAAAGTTTGATGTTGAAACGACTGAACCCAGTGGCATCACTGCCAACTACCAAGCATTTTTTGAAGGGAGAAAGTGTGAAACTTTCAAATGGATAAACTTAGTAGTTTATTGATGGTGAATGCAGAGAAAAGGGGCGCGAAAATAAAGAAGTGGGGAGGATGCCCATTTGTTATCGCCTAACTTTTATGTGTTGCTAGCCTTTTGTCTTCCGGCAATTTTCAGTGGTTTCAAAGTTGTGTATCATGAACACCCTTATGCATTTTCTCCTTCTGCTATGTCAGTCATGCCATAGTCTCAGGAACGTATCTTTGGGTGGCCATATCTTAGGCTTGATCAAAAGTGCTCACCACGGTTGGCTAAATGTGATGACGTCATCAGAGACCCCCTTTTAGTCTTGCTTTGGGCCTCCAAACCCTAAACCCGCCACTGATTTCAGGTCTTGCTGTGCTTACATTTGTGTGCATTCAAATGATTAGAAACTGAAGTATTACTTATAACTTTTTAACTAGGAAGTGACTATGTATTAGTATACGCCTGACACAATTCAAATAAAAGGGTCGGTTTGTCATTCAAACGGCATGGATCTCGTAGGTAGCCTAGGGGTTATGTGTTACGGCTGCTAGCCTATGGTTTTTGGTTCGACTCTCTACTGCACTCTCATTATGCGTTACTGTTATGTCACAGGAGGAGGCGTATGAATAAGTTTTCAAATTTCAAGATCCACAGGCATATCTGTAGCCACTGCCTTTTAACTATGGATGGTTCAAAGTCATAGTGATTCACTGAATCACAAGGAATCATTTTGCAGTCAAGAATCAGGGTCTATGATCTTAACTAAATAGAGGATATATTTCGCCAACTGAGCGTGCATTTTGATTTCCATTAAAACAGACCTTTATTTAATGGAAGTGACTACGAATACGCCTGTCTTAACGCAATTCAAATAAAAAAGTCAGTATGTCATTCAAACTGCGTGGATCAATTTGTTTAATTTCGAGATCCACAGGCGTATCTATAGCCACTGCCAAAACTTAACCCCTAAATCTAACCCCTGAACCTAACCCGTAAATCAAATCCCTAAATCTAATTCCTAAATATAACCCCAAAACCTAACCCCTGAACCTAAGTTTGAAAAGTTTTGAAAAAAGAAAACTGTTCTAATGATTTGAAACTTGCAACCACCAAAACGAAAATTGCCAAGGTGAGAGGCGAACCAATAAACCATTGGCACAGCAGACTTGGAACCTACCTGTTAGACTACTAGATAGACCCCAGTTGAATGACAAACTGACTGCTTTATTCGAACCACATCATGTGAGGCAGTATGGTCGAATAAGTTTTGAAAGAGGTAGAGCCATGGGCAGTTTCATAGCCACTTCCTTAAGTTTTGGTGTTAGATTCAGGGGTTAGATTTAGGAGTTGGTTTAGGTGCTGGGTTTAGAGGTTAAATTTAGGGGTGAGCATTAGGTTAGCATTAGCATTAGGTCAGTGTTAGAGTTATGCCTGCAGTCAGGGTTAAGGTTAGGGTCATGGGCGTCAGAAGGGGGAGGCTTGGCCCACCCCTGGATTTTAAAATCTTAGCAAAAAAAGGTTGTTTTCTTAGTTTCCAGGGGGAAAAATTAATTTCACCACTTTTAGCCCCCCTACAAGAATTTTGGAAAAATCCCCTAGTGGCCCTCCCTGGAAATAATTCTTCCGATGCCCATGGAAGATCCTTGGGTGGTTCCTTAGCCACTGCCAAAATTTTATGCCAAAAATTCGTCACAAACTGCACAAATATGTGCCATGATGTTTATCTGGCATCTGGCAACCCTGCTTTCACTTGCCGTGGTGGCGGCAACCATGCGTGAAAACTGCTCAGTCATTGTAGCTGCAAGTGGAGACTTGCAGTGCAAGATTTTAGCCTAGGGTTTTAGGTTTAGGATTGTAGTGCTACCGCTAAACCACTAACACTAAATCACTAAAACCCTAACCTAAAACTGCCCTAACACCCTAAACCTAAAACCCTGGGCTAAAACCTTGCAACCGTAGACACAATGACTCAGCACTTCTCATGCAGTGTTGTTGCCATCATGGCAGGTAATGAGTCCACCAACATGTTTAATGATGTTTCTTCCTGATTTAGTGTTCAATTAAAAATTGACCTTATTAATTTATTGAGCTTTTGTGTTTCTATATAGGTGTATATTGTCTTTTGGTCTGTGCAACCTGTATGGGTATTTCAAAGTGTCATTGTGTAGTTACTTCGTATTTTGCTTTTATGGTGCTTTCTGACTTTTTTAGTGGTTGATGTGGCTTTCTTTACTCATGACAATGTGGCAAACTCAGACATAGCCTACAGGTCGTCAACTTTGATGGGCTGTATTTCATGGGTGGTGCCATCACCAAATGTTTTCAGCCACATTCACTCACCACCGTCATTAATCAATAACATCATCAATGACATCATCATTCGGGAAGAATGGGAGGGTGAAACACAAGACCCGATTTAGTATGTTTCATCCAGCTGGATCTGGGAACCTTATGATTATATACAAGAAAGTAATAGTTGTCATTTGTGAATATTTTCTTTTTTCTTCATCTCTATGTGAAAATTTTCTTCTTTTTCTTCATCTAATGTGAAAATTCTCATATGTGAAAATTTTCTTCATCTCAAATTGGAAACATAAATAATTAGGAAAGGAAATATAGAAAGAATTAAAACCAGTGCAAATGTAAGAAATACAACATCATAATAATGACAGACCAAAGACGAAAACAATAAGTAACTAAAGGCATGGATACACAAATGTTAAAACATTACATAATAACAATTGTTCACCCACTAATAGGGAATGTGAGCTGGGTTTGGACTGTCATGAGACAGGTTAGTTTTGCTCCTGTTTGAAAGTAAACTTTTAAAACCTTCTCTGAACCTGCTGAACATGTACACTTCATGTGATTTAGAAGCTATCTTCAGGCCTGTGAATATTTGTATTATTATTACTTTACTAATATAATGTTGGCGTGCTGCCCAGTCATCCCAAAGCCTGTTGCAGACAAACACAAGTAGCAGTTACTGTGTTTGAGGAAGTTGTATCAAATAACACTGACACGACTGATTGCTGACAATTACATAATTTCAAAAACTGCAAGATTTTTTTCTGTTAGGATGTCACCTGATCATCTTCCAGTGTCTGGTTGGTAACTTGGTACTCCATTTAGCTTGGTTTCGTTTCCATTGCTGATGGTGATGCAGTCAGTCACTTTAATTCACATTTGTATTTGATAAAGTATGTCATTAGTTTTCAATCCTAGTGAAGTGAAGAATATTTTGGTGCTATCCACATTTTTCTAACTGCAGTTGCAACCATTTTTCTTACTTAATGTTGTGATCTGTCAGCAGTGTTGTATAAAATTGCAATTTTGCTTTTGTTACCCTAAGACTCCTCCCTCAATGATGTCATGTGGAATGAAGGCTGATGTTCTTGAACAAAAAACTTAATGATGTGATTTTTCTTATGACGGAGCAACAAAGTCTTCAGTTTTGTCATGTTTATCTTGATAGATATCACTGCCAGCTAGCTAAACTGTTTCGCCAGCTAATTCTTTTTTTGAAGTCAACTAATTCTTGGAATTTTTTTTCTTTCAATGCTTGTGCTTGTGTGGTGGCTTCACATAACCGAGTTTACACTTTAAACCCTAAAGAAAACTTGCAACTGTTGCTATAAATGAAAAAAATTCTAAAAGACTGACGAAAAAGTGTCACTATGTGGGTGAAGTGACATTATAGCCCAACAAGAATGCATGTGAAAGATAGCAGTTCTGTTGGGACTGACAAAAAGTGTCAGCATATTTTGCACAAAGTGTTTTTGCAAGAGGTGGAACGTTTCTGATATATGGCCATGTCAGTTTTTTTATATGGAGGGATTTGATGCACCCTGAATTCTGCGTATCCTTCAACTATTCATGTACTGCTTGCCCACCATCATCTGTGTTATGAAGCAAACAAACAGCAGTAACAAACAAATTGGTAGGCAAGCGAAAATATAAATTGCTCTTCACCTTAAGATGCCCTTATTATAGTTTGCATACACTGATGACAAAAATTAATATAAACAGACCCTATATTTGAACGAATACGATATGCAGACTTGATTGGAGTGACTTGATATTGTATTTTACTATATTGTTTGCAAATAAACATTAATTTTAAGTTTATTTTACTTGCCTTTTTTAATCTTTTCACACTGATTTGCATCTAGTCCATCATGCATATTTTCATTAATGTATTTTCTAAGCAGTTGCTATCATTTGTTTTTTTGCTAAGGTTTTGAAAGTATTGCATTTCTAATGTTGTCATACTTGTGAAACAGTTTGGAAGACTATTGAATGGCAACATATAGAAACATTTAATAATAGAAAAATTGTGTTTATGACGTAGCAAATAGTCATTTAATATGCGTTTGGTTAATTATATAAGCATTTTTCAGAAATTTTTAAGGCTTTGAATGTAAATATTTTCAAGTTGTGCAAATATGCTTTGGTAAAGGTGATATGTTGATACAGAGCTTTCAGAAAGCTCAAGTAAAGCTGCAGTCAATGTCACTCTGACCGCAAAAAATGCCAATGCAAATTAAATTAAGGGGTAGTGAGCAATCTTAAAATAAAATAGGCTTAGGTATGTCATTTGATACATACATGTTGTCCAAAACAGGGATTGTACACAACATGGAATTTTATGCTAGTGTTCATGCATGATTTTTTGTTTGTGAAACAGAATATGAAATGGCTCACTCTAGTGATGCTCGTGTGATAGCTTACTGCATGACATGCTTTATGGTTGGATTTATCTGTGGGTACCAAGCTGGTAACTTACGCCGGAAGTGGCTTCAAACAAAACGAAACTTCTTCCAGAGAAAATTGGATGAAACCAAGAAACGTTTAGATGCAGTATAGCAGTTCTTCATTTTTCCCAAAGGCCTACAAAGTTACTGACAATCAAAGTTGTTGACTGTGTGTAAATCATATATAGTGCTACTACTGCTGTTGTGTGCATGTCTTTTGAATCATGTTAAAGATTGCTGTCTGATTTGAAATGAAATAACTTTGGGTATATACAAGCACTCAATACTCCAACTTTTACATGATTTGTGCTTTTCAGAGCTGTGATTCTTGAGCTGTAATTTTGTACCTGCTTTTTCTTCTACCTGTTAACATTTGCTAAAATTCGGTATTTCCAAGATCACATTTTTGCAGTTGTAACTTCAGCAGCTGAAGTGTCAATGTCTCAATTTTATAAGAGCATGAATGTCTTGGTGAAGACCATGTTAAAATTTCAGAATTCTTTTCTTCTACATGCATCATGTCAAAGTTTTAGAGGAAGTGTCTTTCACAGTTGTAGTCACAGATATTTATCAAAAACTTGCCACACAGAATTAGTTCTTTTTCATATTCCTGCTCTAAAACAATACAGCACGAATGCCCATTTTGAAAAAACGCTGGATGAACTTGAGGAATATGCCGAGAGGCAACTCTTCTTTGCCAAACCCCCTGTACAAGAAGAAAAGCCTGTAACATCTACTAATCTTTTGCAAGACTGCAAGAATGTTGAAGATGTATTGAAGCTGTTCTCAAGCATGCAAAACTCTAACCAACTGGCTAATGAAGATGTTGTTCTTTACCTGGAAGCAATTAGTAAACTTTTGCGTGTTCAACACCAGCTTACTGCTGTGGACTCAGCAAAAGAAAAGCTCCCTGCTGTCTTGAACGATATAGTTTTTCATGAACTAATCAGAAAAACTCTTTTTGCTTGCATTTATTTTCCTACTGGAGAGTTGCTTGCTATCCTCATTTGTTTTGCTAAGCTGAAACTGCCTGTAGACAGCAATGCTGTAAAAATAATCATAAGACATATTCAAAGAAGAATAAATGACCTTTTTCCAAAGGTACGTATTTAGATACTCGTATGGTGTATGTTGTGACTCAATCTTGTGTATTAATCTGGAGTACTTTTGTTATAAGGATGTGGCAATGTGCATGTATGCATTTCATATCTTCAAACTCAAAAGCCAAGAAATGGAGGATCTGGAACAGGGATTGATTTTTCACTTGGACAACATGGCTATAGATGAAGTGTTTTTCATAGCTACCCTTGAAAATAGTGGATTACCTGCGCTCCTGGATTTAGTGCAGAAATTTGCTAAACGAGGTATTCTTAATTCTGTTCTCTTCATGATTTTGCAAATGGGCATGTGAAACATACATTTTGAGAAATATGCTTTAAAATGCACTATTTAAATAAACATCGCAAGCAGAAAAAACGAGTCATTTTCACAACGATTAAAATGTTCTCAAACATAACACATCTTATGGCAAAGAAGAAATTGATGCTTTTTGTTGCATGCTACTGAATGCGGTAAGAACAATTTGGTTGAGCTAATTTCAACACAGATCATGGCTTATGAATGCGATACAAAAGAAACAAGCTTTGCATCTACAAATTGGTGTGAATCTGACAGGCCCTGATTATATGTGGAAGGTGGAAAAACCTTAAAGCTTTCAGGGTGTATTAGTTTTTCCGTATTACGAAAGAAAAAAGTGCGTAAATGAAAATGTTAGTTTGCGTCAGGGGCGGCTCCAGGTCAACAGCGTCACTCGAGCTCATCACGCGTATCACGCTGACTGAATGCAACCGTTCGGTTAGAGGCTCGCTTGCATCACTGAAATTTCCATCATTGTGGTTGGAACCATCGTTACTATGTGACGTTAGTTACGTAACAATGGATGAGAAGTTATCATGAGAACTTATCCATTGTTACGTAACGTACATCACAGACTGACGCCAGTTCGTCCTTTACGTACTAGGCCCATTCATATTATCCCGAGTTGCTGGACTATTTATCGTTCGTTTGAAATTATTCTCGAAATGGGAACTATCCAATGGATTGGAATTCAATGTTCTATGCAAATCAATTGCTTCAAAAAAACAGTCAATGTGATACGAACTATATTTGAAAAAATACTTACTGGCAAAAGCAGCTCGGGCTCTAACGGATGAGCCCGAGTAAATCGCGAGCGAAGCCGAGGAAATACCTACTACAAAAAAAGACGAAATCAGAGCGCAGTCGGCTGATTCTTCGAGAGCAACAGAAAACCTAGTGCTTTCAACTGCCTACTACGATAATACTTCGTCATTCAGGTCACCCGCAAAATGAACACAAAAGGCCAGACATGAAACGAAAATATAGGACCACTGATAAGGTCCAATGAAAAGAGCCCTAGTTAACAACCTTAATCAATGAAGTGGGTGGTGGCACAAATGTACAAAACAAGCAAGCTCATGTTCTGCAATATAAATCGTTGATCGAAGATTCGGGCTGTGCTCGAGTTCCGGAGTCGCCACTGGTTTGTATGCAAATAAACTTAATTACAGTACGTCGTACGCTCTGTTAAAATTGTTTCCCAAGCAACGTGACTTGGGGTCATTCCATGCTTAATTGAACACCCTTGTTCACCCACCCTCATAAAATATGATGAAAGTGGGCTCATTTGAAAGAGCTTCAAAAATAACAACCAACAAAAATATTTGAACAAAATCGGTTAAGCGGTTACCGAATGGCAGACGTTTCAATTTTTTAATAAATTTGAATTTAATGTCATGCTTGAGTGATTTCTGCTCTGTACAGCCTCCCCCTTAAGATAAACTGGTGATTTTTTTTTGAATCCCATGTTTTCTGGGGTGCTGATTTAAAAAATGATGGTTTCATTCTTGTAAAATGAAGTTTTCACTGTCAAAATCTGCATTTTGTATGTTTAGCTTCCGTAATCGCTCATGCGTTGCGCACCTAACCAATTCATGTGTGAAAACCACCACATTGTTTGTGAAGCCTTGTATTTTCAGGAAAACATAGTGGTGTTGGCGTCCCGTTTCCAAATAATATGTTAGAAGGGTGTGAAAATTAACAACTTTGCTATGTTGGGCTTGCGATTTAACCACCCCGATTGGTGTGTGCTCACCCAAGCATGACTGATCTAAGTACACAATTAAGTAAAAGTTCAAAGGTACAACGAAAAGATAAATGACATGACTGAAAGCAAGTTTTGAAAACTCGCTTTGCCTACAGTTTTCAAATACAAAGGCCTACAGAAAACATCAATTAGGGTTTGGGTGTGACGTTTAGCCATTCTTGTATCAGAAGCAAGAAACATATGGAACTATACATAAAACACATTGGCTCATCAACAACAATATTGTAATTGAGAGGACTTCAAGTGATGACCTCAACACAGACAAGCACAAACTCTCCAAAAAGATTGGATTTTGATGTAGCAGGACAAATGGTAGGATGATAATTGAAAAAGCATCCACTAACTGTGTCTATCCAGATGGCATCTGCATTACATTCAAAAACAGTAATGAAATATTAAGCACTAATAACATTCTTTGAGTGCCATACAGGGCATTTGCGTGGTTATTAACTTATTAAAACCAGAAGACTTCCAACTTACGGAAGGCACGCGCAACGCATGAGCGATTTACGGAAGCTAAACATACAAAATGCAGATTTTGACAGTGAAAACTTCATTTTACAAGAATGAAACCATCATTTTTGAAATCAGCACCCCAGAAAACAAGGGATTAAAAAAAATTACCAGTTTATCTTAAGGGGGAGGCTGTACAGAGCAGAAATCACTCAAGCGTGACATTAAATTCAAATTTATTAAAAAATTGAAACGTCTGCCATTCGGTAACCGCTTGACCGATTTCGTTCAAATCTTTTTTTGTTGGTTGTTATTTTTGAAGCTCTTTCAAATGAGCCCACTTTCATCAAAATCTGAGAGGGTGGGTGAACATTTTTAATTTTTCTGTTCAATTAAGCATGGAATGACCCCTTGCTCTTTTAAAGACAGTCGTCCCAACTTTTCGGTAGTATTCAAGTAACTGCGCTGTTTCGGTTTCACGTCACTTGCTTCACATAGCTGCGCAGAAAGGCAATTTTAATCAATGTATTCAACTTGTATTGCTGGACCTCATACTTCAAGCATACATTCATGTTCGCGTTTACTTGTCAAAATATTAATCACGGAGCGCGGTTTGGAGTTTTGCAGTAACCTATTTTGCTTTTCTTCAATGACAGAAGCTATCACGTTGGATTTGTGCGAATATTTACTGCATTTTGTTCCCAGTTCGTGTCCCTACTCGAACTTGTCTTTGGAAAGCACTGCTTCATGTTGTGAGAGAGCTGAGCAAAAACGACGCATTGACCGACAGAAACGCTGTTAAAATTTTACGAACTTTGGCAATATTAAAAAAGAGAAACGACTATCTGATTTCTGTTGCGATGGAAAGATTGCGAGACAGCGGTGAGTTCTTAGACCCAACACTGAATTCTGAGTCTCTTGTGCGTGGCGTTTCAATCGTATTTTTGTTGTTGTTGTTTCGAAGAGCCGGCAGAGTACATGCTGGAACAAGCGGCGAGGTACCTTGCTTGGTTTGACTTGTCGCTGGAAGACGATCCGAAAACTTTCCCAAGTTTGCGCAATTGCACGCTTCGCACCAGTCGCCTGATGGAGGAATAGAAAAAGGATTTCGTCGTTTTGTGGCCGTCGAAAAGGAGTCCACCGCGTTTGTACCTTCAGCGCAGCGAGCCAGATTTGCTTTCTGGCTGAAAGGTCGGCTTTGACGTGCGAAGTCATATGCAGTCTGCTTGAAAAAAGTTTATAACAAGGTCTTCATCTGACGTCTTCAAGCAGAATGTAGATACCTGATTTAAGAAGTACTGTTCTTCTGCAATCACAAAGAGACGGGCTCCGCCATTGAGAGACCCGAAGCGGGCCTGTAGCCACAGGGCCTAAGCTCCCTCAAAACAGTTTAAGTCCTCTAGAAAAAATACAATTTTTTATCTCCTACTCCAGAGTATTAAATCGATCAACATCACTATTTGGCGCTTATCATTGAGTAAATTGCTTTTCAACTACAATCCACGCTCCGCAGCTTGGTCCACAAGCGGAATTAAGAATTCTGCACGAATAACTTGGTCATAAACTGCAGCTGGGGTGTCCAAACTATGGCCCGAAAGCCATTTCATCCGGCCGACAAAGACATTTTGTCAAAAATGAGAAAAATAGTATATTTACGAAAAATTTGTTGATTACGTAGAATGCAGCATATCCCGAAACGTTCACATTACGGAAGACGCACGGCTCTCGAACTGTTGTGTAGTAGCTTAAGCGGCCGTGGAACAAAAAAGTTGGAGACCCCTGAACTGCAGTATTGATAACAATCAAAGGGCGTTTTGTTGTCACACTCTCATGAATCCACTTTCACTGCATTAGCTCAATGGTTGTCACGTCGACTAACAGTCGTGAGTCGGAGGCCAGTGACATGTGGATGATTTTTTTTGACCTAAGTTATGCAGCCCTTCAAGATATAGCTGAAAAGGCTGAAGGCACTTAACCGATTTGCACATGGTAAAATAAAGAATGAGTCCATAGTGGTTTGTCGTGCGCAAAACGATATCTTCCTGTCAACACCATCACTTCCTCAGGTGCAATATCCGTAACCTTTTGGTGAAGATCACCACGAACAGCTGCGTGCGTTCGCCCCACAGTCAAGGGTTTTGGGTCCATTATCCACTATTTCCAAATTGCTGGGCACACTGGTCGGTCATGGCTTGAATACTCGGGTGAAAAAGATGCATACTTTTGTATACCTGTCGTACTTTTATTCGATACAATGCGAAGATTGCAACAATTACATCTGCTGGATTTCGCAAGTGGAGGAAGGTACTGGAACAAAACAGCCTTTTCTAAACATTGCAACTCTAAAACCGTGTGATAACTTTGGCCATGTGGACTGAGAAAACGAAACGAAACGTGACGCAACAAAGGAAACTATCGAAGATGCATTGTGTCATGAACAAGTTAATAGTGTCGATTCTAAAGGGGGACCTGGATGGACCATGCTCCCCCGATTTTTGGTTGCCTCCCAGTTTCTTAATTTCCCATTTAAGTTCATTTGGTTGACATATACAGCCGATAACTTTCGGCCAGCAATATTTTAAACGATATTAGAAACCTGCGTGAAATTTGTTCAACCCGCGATCGTGGTGTCGAACTGTTGAAAAATTCATTTCGAAACTAAGAAGCAGTCGCAGAAATGGCAATTGATCTTTCGTGCATATCAGTGTGAGATGGAGCTGGATTATATTGCTGTCAGCAGATTGTTGCTTGTCCCAGTAGCAAAAGGTTTGTAAAAGCACAAGAATTGGTTTCAGTTAGTTTCTCCTGGCTGCAGTATTGTGATCTGCTGCCTTGTGTAATTGTGTATACGACTTCGAAACATCTTACGTAAGTGGTTGTGACTACAGTTT
>Ga0210059_1009581_pt1 | contig 15098 bp, 8 predicted proteins | sample Ectturendosymbi2_FD_188042 | JGI IMG/M metagenome (GOLD analysis project Ga0210059, IMG submission 188042) | Ecteinascidia turbinata endosymbiont from Florida, USA - Sample 2 (SPAdes) (version 2) | ecosystem: Host-associated > Tunicates > Ascidians > Unclassified | place: Key West, Florida...
GGGGGGGGGGGGGCGGTCAGTAGCACATTGCGCCTATCGTTATCGCAGATGAAAAGAAACCTTATTAAGACATTAATACTGTGTTTACATTCGTTTCGTTTTGTGTAGACACGTGACGTTTGGTTGGTTAAAGCCAAGAAAAATTGGTCAACGCTGTAATGCGTTGACGACACAGTTTTTTTTGGCATGTTCAGAGTTCAAAAGTTCAACGCAAGATTCGGACACGGTTAATTGACCTGTTTTTAGCAAAGGCTGCTACGTGTGTAGCAAACGACCTGGATATTTTCGAAAAACACACAGTCGGTTATTTTCATCGTTGTCACATGCTTGCATATTATAGTGAGGTATCTTCGTCCACGCGCCACATGTGTAGTAATGTTTAGTTTTCATTTTGAGACACACATGATCACGTGTCATGCATGGTCACGTGTCACACACAGTCACGTGTACAAATCTTTTCACGCCCTCATCACAATCCCAATCACCATTTGTTCGAAGTCACAACAGAATAATTTGTTTTGTCATAACAGTATAATTTGTTTTGCTGCAAACGGCGGCTGGCAGTTAATAAATTGCGTTCCTGTGTAATCGCGTGCGATTCAAAGTTATGCAATTCAAAGTTATGCGATTCAAAGTTATGCGCAATTCAAAGTTATGCAAAATTTCTTGAGTTTGACTGAACTTGCTCAGCTGTTTTTAATGGAAACCAAATGGTGAACGGCAATCAATCATTTCCCTAAAAGTTTATGAACTTGAAAAGAAAAGAAAAATGTGTTCGGCTTTCAGGCTCTTTACGATCGATTAATATATAATTTTAAATAAGTGGGTTATGAAAACTTCAAGGATGAAAATCCACTGGCAGTTCTTGAAACGATTAACCTTTGTGGCTATTGTTTCAACATTTTCTTTGAGAGGAAGTGTTTTTCCTTTTCGGTTCCACAGCCAACATCCCTGAAAAAGGTCCTGCAATGTCACAAAAGTATGAAAGCACGATTTAAATATATTTTGCATCAAACTTGGTGCAAAAACGGTAGTAATTGTCCGAGATAATATTTACAACTGCGCAGATCCACCATATTGGAGCCAACAACTCTTCTTTCCACTTAAACCATTTCAAAAGTAAATTTCCCATTCTTAGTTGCAGCTTGTATTTGGACAAGCGTGCGCTCTGATCTTTCTTACACATTGGTCCTTTAACCAGAGAATGACTCTTGCGTTGATAGCGTCACTTAAGCGTGGATCGTTACATTGCGGTCAATACTTTTGGGCTCCAACCTCACTAGACGTAAAAGGCGTGGCCCGCAAGAACGAGCTTTGCAATTATGTTCTAGCCGTGCATCATCACTTTCATTTTATTATAGATTCAGATCAACACAAGTGATCGCACGTGAGCTAATCTACTTGAAAATAAATTTGCCCGGGGTGAACACGCGCTATTGAAGCTAGTAGGCTGGGTTCGATTCCCGGTCGGATCATAGCAAAGATTTGAAAAACAGTGCTTGCGGCCTGTCCGGTCTCGTGCTCGGTACAATGAGTGGGTGCAAGGCAACGGTTCACGCGCGGTGCTGGCGTTTGATTGCCACAAATGTAGCATTACCTGCGAAAGTAGCCGCGAGGCCCATACGGTTCAAGTAAGCGGAGATGGGCACTGACCACTTGTGACATTTTAAAGTGAACACTAAAGCGAGTATAATGAAATCGCATTGAACTGAAAGCAAGTCAGTGTTACTTTTAGCTAATTGTCAGGGTCGGAACACTTTCTGAATTTTAGATTAGCAAAAATTTCATCTATACGATCAAGTTCATAATAGCGGATGTGGGAGAATTTGTGACTTGGGTTATGCGCCAGGTCAATAAACAAAACTGTCCGTTTCAGGGCGAAACTCGGTCGTACATCAGTTGCAGTCCTGCGCCCAAAGCCAAGTCGTGCACATCATAAGCGTACGGCATGGGGATGCAGGGGATGCGGTCGCATCCCCAACGCTGAAATATTGGCCATTATTCGGGCAAAAATTTTCAAAATTTGGCCAAAGTATACAGCTACATTCACATGTAAGTGAGGTAGTGTCTATTTTCCAAACTAAGGCAAAATAATAAACAAATCAACGGCAAAATGATGGCCAAAACGGCGAAACAGTCTGACACTATTTTGCCATTCTTATTTGCCCCTAATGGCAAAATAAACACTGCCCTTGAGTGAACTGGAATCATGTGGTAATTCCAGCAGCCTTCATCAAACTTGGGCCAACTAAAAAAGTTTAATAACGGTTTGGGTAAAATTAGAAACAATTTAGTAAAATAGGAGCATTTGGGTAAGGTCCAACAGCTTCAATTAAATCTGGGCAAATGAGAAAAGCTTCAATCAAACTTGGGTGAAATCAAAAACATTTAGATTAATTGGAAACACTTGGGTGAAGTCCAACAGTCAAATCAAATTTCGCCAATTTGCAACAGCTTCATTCAATTGTGGACAACTTCAAACAATCTTGTTCAAAGATGGGCTATATAGAAAAGCCCCGTTAAAATTTTAGTACGTTCAGAAATGTGTGGGTGAATTATAAAAGTTTTATTCAAATTTGGATAAAATCAAAATCATTTGGGTATATTTTACCAACCTTAATGAAATTCGAGCAAATTGGGACTACTTCATTTAAATTTGGATGAAGTTAAAAATGTTTCCGCAAATTGGAAAAATTTGGTTAAATTCCAACAGACCAAATTAACTCTGGCCAAACAACAATAGCTCCATTCAAATTCGGGCGAAGTGGAACATCTTTATTCGATTTTGGGTAACTTCAAACAGCTTTATTTATTTTTGGGGAACTTCAAACAGCTTTTTCAATTTTAGGGAACTTCAAACAGCTTCACTCCAATTTGAATAATTTGCAACCACTTCATTTGAATTTACATACATTTAGAAATATATGGGCAAATTCCAACAGCCCTAATCATATTTGGGTAATTGAAACAGCTTCATTCAAACTTGGGTACAATTAGAAACAACTGGGCAAATTGGAAGAGCGTCATTCAGATTTGCATATATTATAAATATTTCAGCAAACTACAACAGCCCAAATCAAAATTGGGCCAACTGAAACAACTTCATTCAAATTTGGGTAGAGTTAGAAACATATTAAAATTGGGAACATGTAGCGCAACGGTGCGCAACCTGCGGTCGTACGGCCGCATGCGGGCTTCGATAATGAAGTTTGCGGCCGTCCACATGTAATTTAAAATATAAGATTTGACGGCCATCAATTTTATTGTAATTAGCTAACATTTTTTCAACACAATAAATATTACCATTGTTCACATGCAGCTATGCAGAATATTGATTGCTAGTTGAGGGCGTACGGCTTTGAACCCCGGTAGTTGGTAGACGTAAGCCTAACTAGGCATGCAGAAACCTTGATTAGTTTACAATGGAACGTTTTAGTCTTAACATTATGACTTGCTGTTCATACGTTATTTGGGAAAGCAAGATCAAATTTGGGCAAATATTTTTTGCATCCCCAAAAATATGCACTCCCGTACACTTATGGTGCACATGATCATTATCCATGCGTTGTAAGAAAATCAACGGCTGCTGAATAGCGACGATTTTGGCAAAGATCCGCAATCTCGAAGAACCACTGCCATTTAGAAACAATCTTTTTTTAAATTTTGTTAGCTTCACATAATGCCTGCGTTAGAGAAGACATTTGCGTGAAGTATGTCTCCCTTTTCGACGATAAATAGTTCAAACGTCCTACCGGGGAAGAAACAGATATATCAGCGTGAATAATACCGTGCGCTTAGCGAGCAACTTCCTATGAAACACAGGAAGAGCTATTTTAAGGGCCTTTGTTGACGTCCACACTGAATGGACGTAAGTGCGTATGCCTACGTGCTGTCTGTTGCAACCGACTGACGACAACTATTGCGCTTTCGAAATCACTGCAATGGGTTTCCGCCTTTACAACAAAACAGGATGCTCTATATGAGTGCGAGCGCGTGGTTGCCAAAAACGACAGGTGCACGCACTGTACGTACGCTTGACGCAAGCAGGCGCGTTCTTTGCTACGCGGGCAAACAAGCGCTAGCACAATGTTTGCTCGCCTGCACGCAGGTTCGGCCCCTTGACAGTAGTGACAAGAGCGACGCTGCCTTTTTGCGTCAAGCATTCATCATGCCGCAAAGGATATGGCAGGTTAAGCTTGTCACTTGCCATAAAAATCAGCTGGCGTTTCATCTGCTGTTGTTTGATCGTATTGATTGAACACCGCAACGTGCTCTGGTTGCAAACAACAGCGACCATCTCTCTCATAAACAGGCGTTTTATCAAGGCCTTCCAGAGGAAACATTTTCTCCAGAAGGCCTTGTTTTTATCAGCTCACTCTCACCCCCATACAACAATTCAGGCTGCCTGCTTCCGCGCCGAGCAAACGAAACTGTGAAGTTACATAAAACGCGCGTACCGGTAAACCTTAACCCCATAGCATTTAATTTGAAGACTAGAACTTTGTACAGATACGAGCGCTACACATACATTTTAGCAGAGCGGGTAACTGCGCAAAGAAGGTACAGCGTAAGTTTTTGAAATATTTTTGCGTGCAAAAGAAACCTTCAAGCCCACATCGTTGTTCTCTGTTGGCTACCCTACAATGAGAATCACTCGTACGTGAAGATCTAGTGCAACGCCTTAAACCGCATTTGCAAAATCTTAGTTTGCTAATTGGACCAGTCTCTGCGAATGGAGATCAGCTTCGTTTGTTTACACGTAATTCCGTGTGCTCGTACCCGTCTTTAGCTGTTGTGTTGTGAAAGGCTTGTAACATTCACAGGCATGCTCACATCGAAGCCAATCTCATGAAATATTGTTGAGGGATTACTTAAAACAAGATTCGCTATGACCTGGCACAACTGTACCCACGTGTATCACGTGCATCTTTTTCAGATAGAACTGAAAATTTACCGTATATATTAAACAGAACCGTTGCTTAGCGAAGGCCAGCCACTGCGATAAAGAGTAAATCTTTCACCTACAAAGTGCTCTGCCGAGATCGTATCTACACAGAATCTTAGAAGATTTCTTCGATTTTATTTTATGCGCTGTTCGCAGGTGGGTGAACCGTGTGGTTGCAAAAGATTAGCTGTGGCAAGTAGAACAGGGAGTCATTTGCTAAGGAAAACAGCTACGTTGATACTGGAAAATAAAAAAGCGAAGACGCGTTCGCCAACCGCGCCATCTTCACGAGTAAAATAGTCACGTTTCATCTCAATCGTACCGAAAATAACCAGTTGGTGAGAACATCCGAAAGGTCTACTCCACAGTTAAAGTAAAAAATCTCTCGCTTAGCGTGTAACTTACAAACGCTTTTCACTGGGAGGTCCACGGGCTTCAGCGTCTCTGTGTTAGCTAAAGCGTCAAATCGTGCGTGAGTTTTGGGCGTGACTAATGCCACGCAAACTAATGGCAGGTGTTCAGTACGAAAGTTCATGACACGCCTCCGCTACGCAAGTTGTGCTCTAATTAATGAGTTGGTTTTTATACTTGATCGTTGTGTTCGGTGTGTGATAATTTTTAGCGCAAAAGTAGAATCGTGGCGAAAGCTGATCAGCGCAACAACCTATACGGTAAGCAAAGTGCGATTGCGAACGGCTTTATCGCTAGCACACAATCTGCGACATCACAACATGTTTCACAAGCTTGTACTTAGTTTTGCAAAACGTACGTGGCAATAAGACTTTTCTTCTCAAGACAATGAATTTTCTCTCTCTTCAACAGCTAAAGCAGTTCATGTGAAATTCTGATCAAGACTTCAGAGTGGAGCTCTTCCTACCAGGGTGGGCGAGCCGGAGCGGCTTTGCAGCGCCCTCTATTGTGTGGTGTTCTCAGCTGCATGCTTTGCAGCTGCAGTTGCACCCTACTGGCAAACGACAGTGACGTGTTAGAGGCAAAAGACTCATCCACCTCAATTTTAGGCGCTGATTACAAAATGCTTTGGTCTCTGGTCAAACATCTCTGTTCATAGGTATACTGCACTGTAATCCAACATCAAAGAAATGCCGTGCGATTCCACCTTAGCTTGACAGCGCCCTCAACACTGAGTTTTTACAAAGCGATTGTTTTTGACGTAGTTTTAATAAAACCTGAACAAATTGCCTCCAAACCTCGATAATAAACGAGCAATAAAAACGCAACTGCTGCGGTGCGTTCATGTGACTACATGCATCGTCGATAATAAGCCACATGATCAATCCTAATCGCATTTTGATTACTTGAGTTGGACTTGGAACGATTCAACACAGGTCGTTCAGGATTTACGACAGCCAGCACGTGAAAGTTCGTCTTATTTTAAGAAACTTTGCGTTTTATTTGTTCGAATACTGGTCCTTGTGAAGAAAGCTGGCAGCAGCTTTATGCAAACTGCACGCAGCGTCTCTTGAGTGCGCGTTTAGATTCAATGCGTCGTGCTAGCCTCACGCGGTGTCAGTTTGCGTCAGACACAAAGGTGTCCGCTTGCACAGCATGAAATTGAATGGAAGAACACACCGCGTGCCGGAAGAAGTGCACCTTCCGCTTTGTTTGTTTAGACTAGTGTTTCCCAACCTTTCAAAGACACGGACATTTTTCGGACCAGTATAGATCTTCGCGGACTCAAGATAGATTAAGACTACGAGAATAATATAAACATTATTTTTAGCAATTTGCTTTTATCGCACATACACAAATTTCGATGAGAATCATGTCTCTGAGTTTGTTTCACAAGTTTTTTGAAAATAAAGGCCTGTTGTAGACAACCTACACCTGATGTTATCTTTTCGTTGAAGTGGGTTTCGGTGCTTAAAATAGTTATAGTGTTGAAAAAAAGCTTCACAACGGTATGTAGTTGGAAAAAGCAAGAGTTTTTGTTGCCTGCCGACACAGACCAGAGATATTTGGTTCCATTGACTGGACATTAATTCAGAATTGAGTCAGAGACTCCACATCTGTCGACTTTGCAGTTCAATCAGCTGTTCAGCAATGCAATCCACTTCACAGTGAAGCCGTAGCTGTTGAACCTCAAAACCAGTTAAATGTTTAATGTAACTGTGAAAAGGGATGTATCTATCCAACTCGGAGAAATGTAGTAAGTCGCTCAAGAAGATTTGACGAATGCAGCACAAATCAATTTCTACTCCTTCTGCAAAGGAATGCGTTTAATGCCAGAAAAGCAGCTATTTTTCCAAGTCCAATTCAATGGATCCACAACTGTATTTTACCTTTAGACGCGACGATGTCTTGGACACATCTAAAATTATTTTACCTTGTCCTTGCATGGAGATGCTTCGCTGGTTCAAACGTATAAAAAATCACCTAAGAATAGCTATTTGGCGATCCTCTTGCTGTCTTTGAATCATTCAGCAAAATTATGCTTCTGTTCTTTTAATAAAGCACCGGTGTCATTGCGTGGGCCACTCTCCAGCTTCTTTCCTCATGATAGCCAGCGGATATGCAAATGGAACAAATGCCCACTTTGTTCTGCCCCCACTCGTCACACAAAGCACCAAATTAACGAATGCGTAAGAGACGGGATTTAATGTGATTGGCAGCAGATTAAACATATTTTAAAAGTAATGTCAGATCTTCTTAAATTTATTTCGCTGTCAACTTTATTCTTGGTAAAAAAAGGACAATGGCTACCTAAACATTTTTGTTTTCACTTTTCATAAACTCATAAAATCTTTTTGGTTCTCGTCATGGCGGAAGCACAAAATCAATCAATCGGCACAAACAGACAGGCAGTGAGTCCGCGAAAGCTGATGTTCCTTAGTGAAGGAATCTACTTTCTTGAACATTTCCTTTCAGGTTTAACAGTTTCCTTTTTGATGTCCCAGCGATTCAACTTTATCAACTTTAATTTCCTTGCAGTTGTCTAATGTTTGCGCCAATAAACTCAACTTTCCAGTGGTATTTTTGGCAAGTGGACGGCAAAACAAATTGTTCCAAGTAGTCCTTTGTCGCGCGGTATCGCAAGAACACGGTGAACTGTGCATCGTTCTCTAAATCTGTAGTTTCGCCCAACTCTAAAATAAGACTTCCACTTCGCTTCGCAGCAGCAATAGTTTGTTTCAGAATATCGACTGGGAGTTCTTGGATGCGCCACTTGATCGATGGTGTTGTTTGACAAAATAAGTAAACAACCACAGCTAACGTATTTGCTACGGCGTCACTGCACATTATCCTGGTAATTTGCACGGCTACTGGTTTGACCAAGCTCCCTCCCGCCATACGAGGCGCGCTTGCTCTTGTGTTTTTCCAAGCATCAGTAAAAGCACGCACGGCTTTACTATGGGAGCAAGCTTCTACTCCTGAAGTAGATGGACGATAAGTGGGCTTACGACTTCACGTTACCTGGTGTTTTTTCTCTTCAAAAGCTCAAGGTTTTCGTCAACGTATTTTGTATATTTTTACTTGAGATGCCGAAGTATTTTATCTTCTTTGAGATAGCCGCGAGCAAGGACTTCTAAGCATAACGCGCACAGTGACCGGGTTTCACCGTTTACTTTAACTGAAGTAAATCCAAGTTTCAAGTAGTTGTTGGTATATGCACACGCCTGCTATTGTTAGCAACGATAAACTAAGACGGTGAAAGCGCTAACCGGGGTTTAGATAACAACTTTACACTAAAGCTACCGACCAGACTACCTAAAAAGTATACTGTAAATGTCATGTGGAACAGTCGAATTTTTGATTTTTCACGCTGGTTGGGTGCATTTGATCGCTGTACGAACAAAAAGGTCGATTGTATGAAGTTGATAAAATTATTATTGTTTGAGGGCATTAAAGAAAACTTCTTTGCCTCTAGTACTTGCGGACTCATTTGAGTCCGCGGACTCGGGTTGGGAAACACTGGTTTAGATCATGGGTTCCCAAACCGGGGTACTTGTAGCACCATTGGTGCATTTTGACATTTCAAGGGGTAGCCTACTTTAGATCTGAGTGAATATTCTTACCTAACTCTGTTTTTGTGAGTGTAATAAACTAAAATTGAATGTGGAACACTTCCACATATTCTGAACAGTTTCAATATTTTACCTGTACTGCAATATTAAAATTGCGCTGATCTGCTGTGAATAAGGCACTTCGCATTGATTATTTCTTCATGATGGATTCATCTTTTTCAAACCAGCAGCAAATTAATGGAAGACAACACCCAGCAATTGGTGTCGCACTAATCGCCACTGGAGTGCGCTAATAAACCACTGATCAGGCATATTGCCACATCGCAACGTTTGAAGACAATGCGTGTTAGTGAAGGGGAAGATCGTTCTGGTAAGCTATAGATAGAACTTTACTTAAACCGTATTTTCTTAAAAATAGCCAGCTGTTAACTACCTGCTGGTTAATTAACAGCTGAAAGCTTAGATACGAAACACAATTTATACTCTTATGTATTCCAGATGCGCTGACAGGTGGAGAGGTTTCGCTCGTCAATGGGCACACGTCGCAACCGCAGTTACGCTGCTGCCTGATTGATAGGCTGAAACAGTATTGCCTCGAATTTTTAGCTGCTACCTGATGTTGCAATCTGCTTTCAGATTCAGACTGCCTATTCAACACTGGCTTAGAGAAAAGACGGGTAGGCTAACCAAATGTAGAAAAATACGCCTGTTGTTTTACCTAAAAACTTTAAATCTTTTGAAAAAAGTATACATTGAGCACTGTAGCAAAAAAGGAAGTAGCCTATTCAGAGACTTTATTACGGTTCGGGTTTACATTAACAGTAAACAATGGTTCGGACATTCCAGTGTGTGTGCTTTGTCAGAAAACACTGGGAAATCATTCGATGAAACCAAGTTCTCTCACTCGACGTCTAAATAACACACATTCTGAATTAAAAGACTAAGATCTTGGTATGTTTTAGCGAATAGAAGCAGTGTCGAAAAAAGAAACCTTGGACACAAGCTGTATACTTTTCCAACAAACTAATGCATCAGTTAAAGCATCTTATGAAGTTTGCTTCATGGTTGCCAAGCAAAAGAAAGCTCACACCAACCGGAAACGCCTTGTTCCTTCAGCAGCAGAAGTAATAGTACGTTGCATCTTTATGGATATATGTAAAAAGCCGAACTCTTCCGCCCTGCTTCACCTTCGGCGCCGGTGTACGAAATGTTCGTATTTCGAAATCACGCATTCAGCACGTTTTTGCGCTATTTTCCACCACTTTGCAAGTCCATAACTCGCCAAGCGATTGTGTTAGAGAGCTGTTCAAACGCTCAAAAGATGCGGCACGTCTTCTAGGCTGCAATGAAAAAAACATTCGAAAGTTTTGGATTTCGTTTTTTTGTGGGTGACGTCACAAGTGGGGAAGGTTTTAGTTTATTTTGTCTCAGGTTACCCGGCCCTGCGCCTCACAGCGTTTCTGGTTCAAAAGTTACGGTGCATAAAAACAGGGCTGCGGAGCCAGAATCGGAGCTGGGCATTTTGCCTGGAGCCGAAGCGTAAATTAAAAATCAGGAGCCGGAGCTTTGTTCAAAATAGACCAGAGCTGGAGCTAAAGCCATTTGAGAGGAAGTTACGAGTTACGACACCAGACTGCAACAATGGATCGGCAAGTATTTGATGTTTCCTTGGTTCAATCATCGCTAAGGCTGTAGTATTGTAGCTAGCAGGGTTGGTATTATTTGTAGAACAATAGTTCTCAAACACTCTTCTAAGAGCCGCATGCAGCTCCCAAGCATCATTTGTGCAACTCTTAGCAGTCTTTCAGCCAGGGCCAGCCTTAGCAAGTGCGGGGCCCGATTGGAAGCATTTTTGCGGGGCCCTATTTAGTGGCCTGTGTGGAAATTTTTGAGGAGGATCATCAAATCATAATGGTAGAAATTATTAGTGTCGTGAAAGAGCGAGGCCCGAAGGGGTAGTGCCAATCTAGGAGTGTCTGGAGGCATTTCCCCAGTTTTACCTCTCCAGCAGAGACGTTCCATGTCCATTCCATAGACATCTCCGTAACACCCAATAAATCCACGAGTTAGGCTACTACACTAAATACCACCTCTCCGGTCAGGTGGGCTACCTACCGCGGGTACGGCAGGCCAATTGGCCATGTTTTACATGAAATTAACAACACGCTTGATGTGATCAGGCAGCAAAGACAGGTTAGCTACAAAATATCGACAAATGAAAAAGCGTGGCAAGCATTTTTCTTGATATTTTCTTATTAACTTTTTAGTAGAAAAATGTTCGTCTCTTAGTTTCCAGTTGGTAAAATGAATTTCACCACTATTACCCAACCCTGGAAAAAAAACTTTCCTACAACCATGCTCCTTTCTGTGTAGATTAGGGCTTCTCAAACTTTTTTGCACATGTCCCACTATCCATCAAACGCATCATTTCGCAACACCTTATCCATGCTGGTCTAATAATACAGATAAGACAATATTTTTCAGTTTTCAATTGCCCAAACCATTTTGTATCAGTAGCCAAAAGTTTTTTGGATGTTGGAGCCGGACTGGAGCCAAAAAGTTTAGATGTCCGGAGCCAGAGCCCGAACCTGAAATTTGGGTTACCGCTCAACAGCCCTGCTTTAGGCTGTTGCAGCCTACGATACGGAAAATGCGTTTGCTAAAAAACTTTTTTTGTGTGTTTTAACATTAGCAAAGTTGCTCAGAATTTTGTCCAAGTTTAAGCCTCTGCAAATTTTGGATTCATCGGCCATAATCGCCAAACTATTTAGGTGCTCTTGTTGGATTGATGATCTCATATATGTTCTAATTACCTTTAGCTTTGAAAAACTCCTTTTTCCGTATACCACGGTAACGGGGATGGTCAAGTAAATCCTGGGGGCAATAACAAATAGGGAAAGAGGCTGGCTACTTGATCAGATCTCTACGAGGGAAAATAAATAATGCTATTAAAAGACCGACTAAATAACACATATTTTAAATTACTAACTAAACGTAACCTTCAGCAGACAAGTGGCAGTAACTATTGAAACTGCAACAGCTATCGATCGAGCCGTATGTTGCAGCAACTATTAAAACTTGGCCTGCCAAGTACGAAACGGTTTCAACAGAAACAGAAAACAGCTTTAAAAATCAAACTTTCTCTGCCTTATCTAGCTGCTCTTAAAATTGTACACCACACATTATCGAAAAACAACGACAACTGTTACGATTCCAGAACGAATTCTGATGAACGAGGCTGTTAAAACCGCTCAGTTTACTTTAATTTTCGTTGGCAACGGATCCCACGCTTAAAAATACTGTGGGCCCTGCGTCGGCATTGCGTAAGCAGCTTCAGTAGAGAATGTAACTTTGCGTAAGTTATTAGGCATAGCACGGGGGCCCCTTTGGCGCGGGGCCCGATTGGAAGCAATCGGTCCAATCGGCTAAGGGCCGGCCCTGCTTTCAGCAACACCTCCAATATTTTGTTCAACAGACATTGAGAGTGCAACAAACAAAACGTATCAATTGACTTGTAGAAATTCTTAATGCGGCTCTCTAACAAAATCGTAGGTCTGGATTTGGCTCTCTTCAGCGAAATGGTTGAGAACCACTGTTGTAGAAGTAAAAAAAAACGTTAACTGCCACAACATCTTACTTTCTAGTCACAATGATCAAACTGGGTCTGTAGTAGTGTAGCGATCTAAAAAGAACTGAGTTATATTGAGAAGGTATATAATATAATACCCATAGCTTTTGCAGCTGTGTAATCATGCTGTTAGCAGCGAGTATGATTAAGATAAGACACCATTTGTTGCCAGACGTCGTTGAGCGCCAACAATTGTCCTTCAGTTTGCTGTTAAAACTTGTTATGTCCTTGATCCTTGAAAAAACATCTTGTTGTCCTTGAATATTTTCCGGCGTCCTTGGAAAATTCTTGAATAGTTTTTAAACTGTTCATTTTTGAACTATTGATTACATTGAATATTCAAGGATCAAGAATAACCAATGGAAATGAACAGAACAATGTGTAAATTTGTTCCATCTCAAACACTTGTGTGGTAAACAGTAAACTATTCAAGAACGGTTATGTCGTCTAAATATGTTTTGTTTAGTTTTAAATTTTGTACATGATTAGCTTAGCTTGATTTGCCCATACGTGAAAGCTTGCTGAAAGGGTGAAAGTAGCCATGGGATTCCGCAGAAAATTTTCCAGAGGGGCAACGTCGACATTTTGCTTATCTTTTTCGGGTTGCTGACGTTGCAATGAAAATGGACGTTCACAAAACTCTTTACTGTTTCTACACTACAAAGAAAATTCCCCACGAAAGTACGCGCTCCATTCACATCTATTTTGAAATCTTTTTCAATTGAAGCTTGTAGGCTATACGACTTTGCCACAATGGTGTACTTTCTGTCATCTGTTACAACTTTTGCTGAATTGGCGTATAAATGTCGTTATCATTGTGGACTCTAAACAAATAAGTCTGAAATGGACTTGAACTATCAATACTCACGTTTGCGGCTCTCTCAGTTGTCTGTGCTGGTTGAACAGAACTCACTTCTGAAATCTTTTGTCCGAATTGTTTTCTACACTTCGGTTATCAGAAATGCTTTTGCTTCTAATAAACTGCCTAATACCCATTTTTGCGAGCACTTTCTGCAAATAAGTCATAATTTAAGAACAATTAACGCTCAGATCAACATTAGCGGTGAAAAACCAAGAAAGCTAGACACTCTCGCAAAACTGTTTCACTGTATCTTAACACGATTATCGGACAACTTAAGAACTTACTGAAATTAGAATACCACGCAGGCGTAAAAACTGAACAGGTGAATTATGAAAATTTCCCACGGTGAATATAGCTTTGCACATTGTCCTCTCTCACAAGTCACAACTAAGCCTTAATGATAAAGATGTATTCCCACAAGCCTTTTACAAAGGTATTTCTAACAAGCCACGTAGTTTTATACTGTATGAAAAGAATCTGCATAAGCGTAGCTTGATTAAGCTCTTCACTCAGGCACATTGCTCACACTCACAATCTCACACTACAATGGAGTTTTGAAACTAGTGGAGGCGGAAACATTGCTACAGATTCACCCCTCCTTCCTTCCACTAAGTACAAAACAACGCGTCTGACCGTTATCAACAGTCACTGTCTCGCCGCGTCACCTGCGCCCCTCAAGAACGGCGTCCCACAGGTATCTGTCCTGGCGCCCCTTCTCTTCAACATCTACATCTCTTGACTTGCCAGCCACCGTCTCCAGAAAGCATGCATAAGCTGACGATCTAGCAATCATGCATGCTGATGGAGATTGGCAGGCAGTGGAAGGGTGCTGTGCAAGCGCATGGTAACCGCATGTGAATACCTCCAGACTTGGAAGCTAAAGTTCAGTACTACAAAAGCGGTGTCGGTAGCCTTCCACCTTAACAACAAGGCAGCTAAACGTGAGCTGAAAGTCAACTTCAACAACGAAACCCTGCCCTTCTGTCCAAATGCCTTGGAGTAACGTTGGATAGGTCGGTCACGTATCGCCGATACCTTGAGTCACTTCGCAAGAAGCTGACATCACGCGTGGCGCTCCTGAGGCGGCTTGCTGGCCCGCTTGGGGTGCTGGAGCGACAACTCTGCGAACAGCCTCCCTAGCCCTGGTGCATCCAACCGCAGAGTACTGCGCACCTGTCTGGTACAGAAGTGCTCATAACCGCCTTATCGACCTCGCCATCAACGACGTCTTGCGAATTGTTACTGAATGCCTGCGTCCCACACCAGCGGACAACCTTTCAATCCTCGCAGGCATCCAACCTGCTGAACTTCGTCGCAGTGGAGCCACACTGTCTCTAGCACGTCGTGCCATGGAGCCTGGACACCTGCTCCACTCAGCGCTCACCCGTCCATCGAGTGCAGATGCACGGCGCTTCAAATCGAGACACCCATTTGTACCAGCCGCACAACAGCTCATCAGTTCATCTAAAAACAACATACGTACGACGCACTGGGCGGATCACCAGTGGAATGGGAGTGGGCGGACAACCCCACAAGACTCCGCATTTTCATCCGACACTGGCATCCATCCCCCGGAATGATCCTCCCAAGAAGAGCCTGGGTCCGGCTTAACCGTGTCGGGCGATTCCGCTGCTCCTGTTTACACAAATGGGATATGGCCATCTCTGCGGCCTGTGAGTG
>Ga0210059_1009582_pt1 | contig 15097 bp, 11 predicted proteins | sample Ectturendosymbi2_FD_188042 | JGI IMG/M metagenome (GOLD analysis project Ga0210059, IMG submission 188042) | Ecteinascidia turbinata endosymbiont from Florida, USA - Sample 2 (SPAdes) (version 2) | ecosystem: Host-associated > Tunicates > Ascidians > Unclassified | place: Key West, Florida...
CGTTTAACGCGAATACCGTTATACGCGAATTCAAGAACATTTACCAGTAACCATACTTTAATTTTCGTGCCCACCCAGATACCTAAAACCCATATAGACACCTGTACAGTATATGCGGCTTACATTCAAGGGCGGCTTACATTAAATTTTTAAATCTATCTCATGCGGCTTACAATCAAGGGCGGCTTACAATCAAGGGCGGATAACAATCGAGTAAATACGGTAGTTTAGACAACATTTTATCATTGCGGATAAAAGGGATACGGGGATGCACAAACAGTCATTTGGTAAGACGACTTGTGCTGGCAACTTAGCCCATACATTTAGTATTCAACACTTTTCTACTGCCCTTGCAATCTTACAATTTTCAAGTGAGAATGATTTTCACGGCTTTTCCGCAGCGCTTCGGGACGCCCCGTCGAAACATAATTTGCATGGCAGTGAGGAAATTTAGCCTTATAAACGTCATATAGCAGATGTGCAGAAAAAAAGAGCCTAAAGCAATTTTTAGCGAAATATTGAAACTCTTATTTGTTTGTATCCTCACAGAGCCCTACGATTTTCAAGGTTGCGGAGCAGCTGTTTGTCGAGTCTGCAGTGCTGCCTCAGATACGCAAAACGTGGCGACTCCCGTCTACGTGGTGCCGCCAAAATTCTTGGTTAAAAAAATATCTGCTTGATAGTTGCTACAGTAGCGGATCCAGGGAAGATTTGGTGCATAATGCTCCCCAAACAACCACGGAGCCACTTGAAGCGTGCCCCTTTTCATTAGTTGAACCCTTTTCTTGGCTTTCAAGAGCTTTCTATTTTTGATTTTCACTAACTTTGCTTCTGAAAAATGAAAGTATTGCGCTCATTCGCGTTATAAGATGGTTTCGTCTGGAGACTGAGTAAGCAATTGCGTAACTACGCCAACAGGTAAAAAACGTCCTATTTCGGCGATTTTGGCCCCTGATTTCCGCTGCTCCCCAAACGTCGAATCAGGATCTGCCATTAGTGTACTGTGGAAAATCCTTATTAAAAACAATTTTTCGCAAAGTGGCATTTCATTATATGTAAATTCCAAAGTTACCTCAAAACATCATCCAAACTGGGATGACCATACTGTACAAGTATGGAATAATTGGTATGGAATAATTGATGGTATGTTCTTAGTTAGCTACTCTCTCTTCACTTTATTAATTTCGCTATATTTTCTACACTGTGAAAAAGTGCGATGAAATCGTAGGCTATCGCTTGGCAATCATCGAAAAAATACCATAAAATAAGTTCTGACGACATAATGCTTATCAAACTACCGAGCCTTGCAATTTCACCAAAGAGTTAAAACTTGGACTGGTTTTATCAATTTCTAAAGTCTCACAAATCAACCGAATGCCTTACTTTTGTAACAAACTGCTGACTTATTAACAAATTAAATCGTGTTGAAGTTCCAAAACAGTGTAAATTGCTAGACAGGTTCAAAATATTAACGATCGTCGAGTGTCGCCGGTTTCTATCATTTTCAGATGGCGATGCGCCTTCACATGGTAGGTGGGCTGTGATTCTCACAAAAATCCCTGTCTATTCTCTACAAAAACAACAAAGTTATAATATCTTCTGCTGGAATTTCTGTGATGCGTGCTATCGCAAACAAGGACACACTTTAAATTGGACGTTTTTTCGAAGTTTTGGTAAGTAGAAGTTGAGCTGTGTCGCGCGCAGTCGGTGAAACAATACCCTTTTGCTAATAAGAGCCTCTTACGTTGCATTGCGAAAACGAACACGATTCCAACAGTGTTACAGTGGGTTGAGCACGCGCCACCAAAGCTAGTGGGTTGAATTTGATTCCCAGTCCGGGCATACCTAAGACTTGAAAAAAACATAACTTGCGTCTGTCCACACTCGCGCTTGGTGTTGATGCGTAAGTGCAAATAAATGGTTCTCACGCGGTGTTGCCATTGACTTGCCGCCAGAGCAACATTCACTACGAAAACAAGCTCTCGGCGCAAGTAAGCGGAGGTGGGCGCCATAGACCAGTCGTGACACTCCGAAAGGAGTGCAAAAGCGGTTATAAACGAAACCGAACTGAACAACGTACGAGGTAGATTTCCAGATGTGCATGGACGTAACGAAACACTAAAGAGTATTTCTATTTGTTAAAATCAAAGGTGACCGTTTGAGAAAGAAAGGGAATCAAGTTCCAACGATGTTTTTTGAAAATAGAGCAATTTATCCCTAAATTATTGTTTATTCTGTAGAAATGTTTGGTTGAGCAAAAATTTGTGCCCTTCTACGAACTTAACTTCTGCCTGTATCACGATCTGATGACGTTTGGCAGAGGCTGTGGAAAATTTGTGGAGTTTTTTTAATAAAAATCTTGCATCAAGTCAAGAGATATCTTTTGTAGATGACAACGGACCTCTACAAAGATTACGATGTGCATCGAAGCTCAACGAAAAGCAGTGATACGTGAAAAAAACGTCTCGATGCCCATCGATTAAGTTATGGAAATAAAAAAGGACTCAATCAGCGCATTCTTAAAATGTCTAGCGGCTCTTAAAAAGAGCATGCTTCGGACGTGTTTTTGGGGTCATCTTTAGAGAGCGATCCCCTGTCTTCGCGAAGCTCATGCGCCATCTCTTCAAACGCAGAAAAAGGCTCAAATGCGTCGCATTGAAAAACTGCGGCTAAATGGAAATGTCACATTTTCTATCTCCACGTATGAAGTTAACAGCCGAAAACGGTTAAGGGGATTTCAAAATGCCGAAAAAAATTAAAAACTTTTCATGCGGAGCGCTTGCTACTCTTTAAAAAAAGTGTCAAGCGTTGTTTCATTTAAAGCAGTTGTTAAACTGCTCTTCACGTATTTTTCAATCAGTAAACATCGATTTGTCTAGAACATTTTTCTACGAGGCAAGGCTTTTATGAACCTTAACATCAGTTTACTTGAAATGCTTGACTTCTGTCTCACCCAGAAGTCACGCCTCATTAATCTTTGCCAATGCTAAACCAATATCTTTGCCTCTATCTAGTGCGAAAAAAACTTATTTTCAGCGCCCGCTAGAAGCGCTCTTGATCTTTTTCTACAGACTTTTGAACAACACCTGCAACATGGCTGTTTCTTATCTGGAAAAGCAGTAACAAATTAACTGCTTATTATGCATGTTTAAGATATTATCTAATTTCAGTTGTTGATCTTTCTCATGTTAACTAAGGTTTTGCAAGTGTCACTGAGTTCAATCAATTATGTTAGGTAAACAAAACAAACATCGTTTTTCCGATATTTTTCTTTTAAAATTGTAAAACAATATTCAGAGTATGGAACACACAGATCGCCTCAGCTTCAAATCTCACGGATGATTTACCACATTTTGCCTGTTTTTCCGGCACTTTCCAAATTTCCTACGACCGCTCTTTCTAAGCTTGTTTGTCTAGGAAATTGCAACACGTTTCTGGGCATTTTTCCGCTAGTCTTCACAAGCTGGAGGAGAATTAGAATAAGCAAAATGACCCTCGTCTGCTTTTCGATTCTCTCCCACGCTCGGAAGTAGGAATTGATTCCTACCAACCTGTAAGGAATTCTGGGAAAACTTTGATTGATTACACTTTGTACTGTTGTTTCGTTTAGCTAAAATCTCATTCAGCTTCGATATGCCAAGTAGGTTTGAAGATGAGGACTGTCAATTATGAAGCTAAAACGATTCACAGGCCATTTTTAATATTTCAGAATACCTGTCACGGGAATCGAGCACTTTGTGAAGCCAAGCACTTTGGGAAAGATGGAAAGAACAAGCTTCAATTGGTTTTTAGAAATTATTCAGCCTCGCACCTATATTATTAAACGCAATATCAAAAAGGCAGAAAGTTTCAAGCGCGAATGCGACGAGAGACGTGTTTGAACTCCAAACAAACACCTCTCACAGGACCCTTAACTTTAGGCTTAGAACGAGATTTAATCCACCTGCAAACAATTAGAGTGTTATCGAGGATGTCGTGACTGGGTGTCGTTGCTTCTGTACTGCAGAAGCCATGATTCTGCTGTTTTAAAAATTGTGAAACCCAGGCTGCTCAAAGACATTTCAAACTACAGTTCTGTCAAACACATGAAAGAAAAGATTTCTATCTCTTGGGTGAACTTCGCAGGCAAAATATGGCATTGCCAACTCCTGCATAGTGAAGGTAGGACAGGGCTTTTTGTGACCATATCAAGTTTTCCAGAATGCTTGAAAAGCTTTTTACCAGAAACGCTTTTTGTTAAATTGTATGTCTATAGGTGCTGTATTTGAATTGCGACTGCACATTTCTGCAATCGTGCTTGTATTTAATCTATACAAAATGTAAAAATGTTTGTTGCTTCATCGTAATTGCCACCTTACAAAATCATTATAAAAGTGTAATTGCAACGAATGATTGGTTGCTGAACCAATCTGCTCGTCAATGAGTCTTTTCGAGTTAATCCTTGTTTGGAGCCGCAGTGGTTGCACACGTGTTTTACTATTTTGTGCGTTTTTAACAAGTGATTTCAGGCTTGTTCTATCCGTGGTTTGGTGCACCGTACTTTGTTCGTGAGCAGCCCAGCAGCTGAACCTGGTAACTGACATCAGCGAATGGTCCCTGTTTCCGGTCGCTCCTGAGAGCGCTCAACGCTGGAACTTTCGATATTAGTCTAAACCAGTGTTTCCCAACCTTTTTTGCCCATCCAGGCCCGTAACCACGTAATTCATTCAGGTGCAGTGCCCCCCAATTTTTTTGCATTTTGCTGTGCCCGGAATTTTTTTATACAGTTTGTTTTAAACATATAGTAAAAACAAAAATCTTGCCCCCTAAAAATGTACTTCCCCCCTCCAAACCTTCAACCTGGCTACAAGGCTGTGTCCACCTTATCACCGCTGACATAGTGATTGCCCCATGTTGTGATATATAAGTCTTACGATTGAAAAAATGAACTTCGTTTCAGCTAATAAGTTTTAAACGCCAAAACCTTAGTTTGAACAAGCTTCCAAAAACATAGCATCCATGAAAAGGAAGAATGAAATGAAAAATTAAATTCGAAAATTTGGACCCGTTCCTCGACAGTCGGCCCCAATGTCCTCTAAAAAATCAAATTGCCCCACTTTGGGAACAACTGGTCTAAACTGAACCTTGTTTAGGCTACGTTGCTCTGGTTTCACATTCACGGGTACTGGCGAGTTTGTTCTATATCCAAAATATCAAGAAAGGCAATCCACTTAGAGCGGTGATGGCTAGTTATTAACCTACAAAGTAGTGATTGCTTCCATGCTGCCTTGTTTCGACTTGGCAATCTCAAGACGTCAGGTGGCTTAATTGAGAGGCTCACCCGCGTTGCAGAAACAACTAGGTTGACAGCTCAACTTGTAGGGAACCCTTGGAATCGTACACTACGCCGGTTCCTTACGATATATCGGTTCCCTATACAGAAGTCACTACAGAGGAAAAGGGATTCGATGAGATTAAGAAACATATAGGCTGCTGATAAAGAGCATTCTGTCAGTTCTTCAGGCTTTTGAACACGACGTAATGAACGCTTTTTCATCTGTAAGAAAGGTAAGTGTAACTGACATTTATTTTTTTGAGAGTCGAAACGAGTTTGACATTTTTCTGCTTTTGTGTATGAAAATTTGTGGCTTTAATCCCCATCATTGAAAAATGTTTAGGCAATCAACAAATTCTACAGACTACTCACTTCTATAGCTACGAGAAGGCATCACACATTATACATGAAACTCAAACCCCACCTGCATTACAAATTATTTCAGGAGATGAAACGATTAGCCCAATAGCGTTCGAAACTGCATGGCCGAAGCAATCTCCGGTCGCTGACTTGGAAACCGCAAAACTGGGTACACAGGAGGTAGAAGGAAATTAAGCCAAGTCTGATCAAACTAGCAGTTTTCTGCAAATGATAACCAGCGGTAATTTCGCTTCCTAATCATTTCAAGCCTCCATATTGTTTCAAGAAGGCAACAAACCAAGAAAGTCATTCGTATCTTATGCGATTGCCTGTCTTTCTGGATCAACTATACAAACATCCACGCAAGAGTCCATGAGCGTTTTCTTTAGGAAAAAAAATAATTTTTAGTTTTTATACTTATTTCTATTGGATTTTGTCTACTTTTTAATCAGGCTCATACTTGCAGTTTGCCTACAAATCGGCACATCACTGAAATCGACTCTTATTTTTGCACATTTGATGTTTCAACGCCATTTACAAAGATGGCACTGACTTTAATCGAATACAGATTACTTGAATATATTAAATATGCAATTTGTATCATAAATACAAAAAGAAGAGGAAAATACGTTGGCGATGACGTTTTCCGTTAGCATTATTTTCTTGTTTTGGCCGGAAAACCTCGGTTAACACGGCGGTGGAAATGTTTTTCGCATAATATCGCCAACAACAGAAACAACTGCTACGTAATAGGAAGAAACGCAAACAACTGGTATGAAAAGCCTTCTGACCTTTTCGTCTGCAGAATCTTTAGTGCCTGTTTTGTATCAAAGCTTAAGTGAAATTGAAAATCTGAACAGAAACCTCAAACTGTGTGATGTAACTTACGAGGAATCTACCGTTCCACCAAATCAAAGCGGAGAATATCGTTTATTCGAAATAGTTCTCCGCTTTTCACGTTGAAAAACGCCTTGCTTGATCGTTTCTTTTTCTATATTTAGGAAATTAAGCGGTCTGCATAGCTTTTCGTTGCTTTTAAGATGAAAACTCTGTCACCGACATAGTGTTGCAAGAGCAACGAGCAACAGCGGACGTCGAACTTTTGTATGCATGCGAACGAACGAATCCATCGGAAAAACATCAGGCGATTTCTTAATCGTGATGGGGGAATTATCGAAGGATAAAGCGAAACTCTAATCATTGAATGTTCCATTTCTCCGAGTGCAAGAGCTCCCGATCTCTTAAAAACCCCGAGATGTTCGGGTACCTCACTTGACCATTCATTCGCGCAATACGCGGGACGTGACCGCATGATCAGCGGAGTCATCAGGAAACCACGCCGCCACCGCTTTCTGGTCATGGGTGACTTGCCCGGCTATGTGCGATGACGTGCGTGGGTGATTGTGGGTGAAAACAAGCTGCGCGCAAATCCTCGCGACCGACTGGAGCCGGACCGGTCCATTGTTTGATGTCGTTCCGCGACGTCACGCCACACGGCGCCCGCTCACTCAGGCACGAATAATTGCGGTGCACGGGGGCATGCGAGTGCCAATAAAAACATTTCGCCCGACCGCAGGAAAACTCGGCACAGGTAAAAATCTTTCGTCAGCGAGGTACTTTCCGAGGGCATTTCCACGAGAGCCAACGAGAACTATGGAAAACACACATCGAAAGTTTCGCAACAAAACTTCCGCCATCGTTGCGAGCTCAAGATGCGAAATGCGACAGGTTGTTTTTTTGTTTTGCAAATTTAACTGATTGCGTCCCAGGTAACTCGTGAATCCAAACCGCTCGGCGCCGTTAGCAATGCAGTTGAGCATTGCAGCACTCGTCTTGCTTGCAAAGCACAACCCTGAGAGCTCAGACTCCGTTGTTTTGTCCACGGTATGTGAGATCACAAACGAGCATTGTTCCTTGAAGGGCATCTAGGCACGTTTCGTGCTTCGGTTCCTGTCAGTCGAAACTTTTTAAGTAACCCGACCTGGACCTGTGTAGGGTTCTCGGGTGGGCACCCATGCGAGGCCCTTCGTTGTCACGCTATCTTGCCGCAAGAACTCTGAGCAATCCTCCCTTTTGACAGTTGACTGATTGGACAGGCTGCGAAGCGCAGAAAATGTCAAGCATCCACATTCGAACCACTCACCGTTTTCACCATGTGGTTTATGCGAAGTCATTCTTAGTCAAGCTCTGAAGCAAATGCGTTCCAGGTGTTGGAAAAACCGAAGTGAAAGCGATATGCAGCTGGTCCAAACCGGGCGTGCTATTCTGCTTAGAGAGAGGTCGCCGACAAGTTTTTACAACTCAACTCTTGGCTATAAAAACAAGTTTCTTGTCTAATGTGTAATGGACATAACCGCATAAAAAGTTTTTTCTTGTCCATTATTATTTGTCACTAGGATCATTTTCGGTCATTCCTTATCATCAGTTTGAATGCACTGACTAAACCGCGTTCTTTTATTTTGCAATTTCCTATCACTCGTTCATTTTCCACGCTTGTTTACGCTGTCGTCTGTGGTGGAATAAGAGTAGCGGACTATTTTTTAAAGATAAGGTGGAGACGGATGGCCGGAGAGAGTCACGAAAGCCAGGGCGGTGTTTTTCGCTGATGGCCGGACCCAAAGCCGGAGTAGAAATCTTTTTGCATCTTCAAGATATCCTTTAAAGATTTATGCATGCCGTTGCCGTCGTTGTTGTTTAACAAACACAGACTCGTTTTTTATAAATCGCCGAGTCAAGATCTCAAGTTTCGGAGACAAAGTGGGGTCAGGGTTGTGTAAAATTCAGACTTCTCTCATTTCTGCTGTGGGGCATAGGCCGCTGGATTCAATTTGCTTGCAAGCCACTGGTATTCTTGCTTTACTGTGGTAAACGAGAAAGCGAGAGACTACTTGTAACTGAAATGACTAAATTGTCAAATTAGCTTTGTAGATCGTTTGCTTGAAGTTTCCAAATTGGAAACCAAACTGATGTCGTTTCGCTATTGTTTTTTTTTTTTTTAATATCGAAGTCAAATCCCAGAGTACAAACGTGTAAAAAAGCTTGCAGGCTTTTTCCACGAAACATTTGGCGGCCGTTCGACTGGATATCAAACACGGTGCGCAAAATATCTTCGCGCGGGTCTACTTATTTGGTGCAATCATGCATGAATGAAGAGTTTGTTGTCGCTAGGCGACCGAGCGTGGCCAGGTAATCCGAAACTTACCGCCGACTGACAGCACTTGAAAATGGTCGCCGCTGGTTTGTTCTTCCAACAGCAGTTGTTGGTTTTGGGCTACGCCGGGCATCCGTCAACCTAATGCATCTCGGTCAAAAGCTTGAAAGGGTTGTGCAACGTTCATTGGCGAACAGTAATTACCTTATATGGCGTGCTGACCTCAGCTGGAACGGTTTGATGCCTCGTCTTGCAGGGCAGCGGGCAGTCAAGCAAATGACTTCCATCTGCATCACTAAAGATGGCCTTAGTTCTTTCAGGTTGCTGAAATTTGTCTTTCGCAGTGTTTTGTAACTGTGACAGTGGTAGCTTTTCTACGCAAAATTAAAAAAGCTGCTGTTCAATTCAGATAGTAGTCTTGCTCATCGATGTGAGTCTTCTGTCTGAAGCACAGCCACTTCTGTTATATACTTGGTTTCTGAACAGGGTTTTGGTCGAAATTTTGAGGAGTTTCTCTACATGTGAAAATCGTTTGTAAATGTGCACGCACATCGACCTTTCTTGCCTCGCTTGCTTCCATGGCTCGTTCAAGAATTTCATAGACAGCGATTGTCTCACCATTGACGAAAAGTCTCAAAATTCACTTTGGTAAAGCACTGCGATGTAGATGATCGAGCATCAACCGTACCTTAGCTTCCAGCGCTTGGTTGTAACTCAGCAAGTCAAATCTACGAAACTCACGTTAGTCTTGTCAATTGACGTTAAACCGCCTCGTACATGCCAGTGCTGTTATGAATTACAGCGATCATTGCTACAGTATATTTTCAGTTTGATTTTATGTCGGCGAGAATCGAATTTATTGTCCGCAGGAATGCGATGGCAAAACCTGAATTGCAAAATTGTCCCCTGCATAATCTTATCGCTGCAGCCGCTCAGTGAACGGTTGTGCTGTGCCAGCTATTCACTTTTCAAAGATTGAGAGTAAATTCTGTAGTGCGGGATACTGTAAGAAAAACTTGTAAAAAAATGTACGATTGGTGTTGACGCGTCGCTAAGGGCAAGTGTGTCGTTTGGTTGCGTATCGAATAACCTGGATTGACGTAGATTCTTTCCAGTCATTTGCGAAAGGCTTGCTTTCCCAAGAATTTAAGGAGGAACGTTATGCTCTTCTACGTAACACCTGGAGTATATGATTACTCAACGGATTTTTCAACAAATCACCATGTTACGATGAGTGGCAGGCGTTTTTTCCAATATTGAAAACGGTTACGCACTTTGAAACAGATTGACAGGCGTCGAAGCCTTTGCCAGGTATTCAATTTTTTCTTCCAGATATTTGTCTTGAAGTAAACTGCGCGACCTTACCTATACATATGCTTTCTCGTAGGGGTTAAAATAGACTTTAGAAGCCGTGGGAAGGTAGTTTCCCGTCGCTACACGCTATGCACTGGCGGTCTTCTATGGCATGAGTATGATCATTGTCTCGGAATAATCGCTTGACACGGAAGGGCAATAAAGCGTTTGGACCACTGAAGTAGGACCAAGCACCGGATGACAAATCGATGTGAGAATAGAAAGCTTACTACTTGCAGAAGAGCGTGTAAATACTGTTGGTAACCACTGAGCGCAAGTGGCCTTTGTGGTGCGCGAAATCAGACAGGTTGAGACTGAGTCGGCTTTCTCAAGCTGTTCGAAACTTCAGAAGTTGTGTAGAAACTATAGGCACCATGCATAAAGATATCTTGCTACAAGCAGGCAAAGCCTTACTTGCATGGCAATTTCTGAGTTGATATTTTTTTCTCTGGTACCAATATAGGTTAATTTTTGGAAACGTGCTACTGCTATTGTAGTTTGAAGCGATTGATTTGCCAGAAATAATCTTCATTGTCTGTATACTGCTCTTGTGTGTTGATCAAAGATTGTTAGTAACATATGGTCTGATTTGTATTAAATTATTCATCCACAGCACACTTCGTCTTCCAGAACTTGATCAGACATATGCGCGCCACAGTATTTGACTTATATTCTACCAACAAATTGTTCACATAATGTGACTTATAATTGAACTAAATGGATCTAATTGTCTGATATTTATACGTCATACTGTTCCGTCACTTTTGCAATTGTTGATAAAATATGTTAACCAGTGCGACAAACATAGTGGCATGTTTTAAGGTCCAGCGTGTTTCAGATTTTGGCAACAAATTTATGATGTAAGCCAATACTAATTGTTCAAAAAATACACAAGGCACGAAAAACTGTTTTTCAGAAGTAGTTTTGTGGATGAAGCGTAGTTTTATTAATATCAGATTGCAATACTGTATTACAATTACCGTGTGGTCAACTCCGCAGAATATATTTTGCTTTGATTGAGCATTTTGGAAAAAAAGCTTACACTGTTTTGGTCTGCCTGCCCTAATCTACTCTCACATTTTCTGTTAAATATACTTGTCTTACTTCAACCAAGACGAGCAAACTTTGGTGTGGTTGTTGCGCAATACTTGACTCACGTGACTGACCTGCCAGTTTAGTTTACTTGGCCACTACAAGTTCTGCAACTTGCTTAGCTGAGAGATTCTCATAGCAAGGACTTTTGACAATTGCCCTTGCCCAAGTTTTCCCTGATGGCTTCTCAACTGATAAACAAAAAAGCTCTTTCATTCCTATGAAACCTCTTTTGCCGAATAGCCAACTCAGCTTCCTCATCTACTGTACTTACTCTTTCAGCATACTTGCCTATACTGGGCCTATTTTCTACATGAAAAATTATGACAGATCTGGGCGCTTGAGGACTACTACTTACTGTTGTAATCACAATATTTTCCCATTCAAAATTTCAGTTCATACTTAAAGCAAAAATTTTTAGTAGATTGGCTTTGCAGCGAATCAGTTTCCTAAGCAAAATATGCTGTTGCATCAAATAGTCAAAAAGGACAGATTTGCTTTGCCAACTTTTTCAGTTGGCGGTAATAGGTCGCCACATTCTTAAATATGTGTTCTTCACCTGGTCACGTTTTGCATCACATGTTAACAAAATTGCAAAGCATGGGTTCGACTTAACCGCTTGCGCACTAGACACGGCCGGTTTAACACAAACCTGTACGGAATGGGATTGGCTGATAATAAATACTGTGTGTGCGCAGACATCCAATCCACTAGTCACATCCTCTATCAATACACTATTCTGGGCCTTCCATGTAGCATCACCAACACCACCAAAGAAGATCTGATTGAATACCTTTGCAATTGTTCCTTTTAAATTTAAACCTTACCGTATAGTCCTACCACCTGTTAGCTGTGTATATACGACAGAAGAAAAAATTGCAAAGAAAGCCAGTTGTGTTTGCACGCCGTTTGTGTCTCATGGAAGACGACAGTGTTTTAGGTCAGTAAAGGTTTTTATTGCTTACAAAAATGCATATCGAAATATGTGTTACATACTCAGAAATGTAGGTGTTCGCCCACACCAGGTTAACCATTATGTCAGGACCTTTGAAGCCTTGTTTAGAAAATATCTGTATGGATTCGTTGGTTGAGGTGAGTCTTCAACAAATTCTTTTATTCGATCACTTCAAAGGTCTGATGCTTTTTACAAATCTTCATTTATCCATCATTATTTAACGCTCTTGTGTGACGGTGGCCAATTACAGTAATTGCTGGTGCGTTGTCTTGGTGTCTGTTATCTCCAGCATTGCCAATGCGTAACAATTTAATCTAAACCTTCTTTGTGCTTCGTGGTGCCTCGTGATTTTTGTTTTTTTTCTAAAAAAATGACTTGAAAAAATATTTGACACCTTGATCAAAGCAATTTATACGCTTCTGTGACCATCCCCATCCGAGAGTTTTAGCCATTTCCTCACAAGCTGATGTTAAAATGTCTTCAATTTTTCCCACTGCTGGATTACTGTTTGATGATGAGTGAATGCAATTATGAGCTGGTGACTGGTGTGTTGTTTCAGTGCTTTGCATCTCCCTGTGTTGTCTGTACTTATCAATTAACACTTGTTCTGTACAGTCCTATGACGAACCATTTTTGTGTTATTGTGTTCCTCCAGTACGCTTGTGATATGTACCATCAGTCTGACGCAAAAATTAAAATTAAAATAATTGAACAAATCTGTACTGTTTGATGCAATCTCTTTGAGGAATCAAGTCTTGACTGTTTGCGAAATATACTAATCCAAATAAGATTTTGTACCGTAAAGAAAAATGGACTTATTGCTTAAATAAGTTTAATTTTTGTTTTAGGACTGCAGTTCTCATATCTATATCTTCTTTCTGAAGAATTTGCCAAGGAATTTTTTAGAGTTTCAAGAATAAAGTCGCGTAACAAATTGCAAGGAATGATTTGGAAGCTAGATTACAGAACACTAACGAAAGAGTCACTTGAACAACTATTTTCTACACGCGTCATGAAAACCACGATGCTCTTGCGGTGTTCAGGGTTCAGCTGACATGTCTCCGTTCAGCCAAAAGAAAATTAGTGGTTTACCTACAAAATAACTAAAGGTATTGGATGATTTCATCCTGTGAAATTCGTTGATGACCAGCCGGACATGCTAATGAGTAATATTGTAGGCGAGGAAATATGTTCATTTAGAAAACAACCTCGTTATTTCTTCCAACGTGTGTGAACTTGCCGAGTTAATTTACCGTATAAAAGAACTCCGACAGGGCTTCAACTACTCCGAGAATTGAAGGACTTTCTTGTTAGAAAAGACGTTATTCAGCTCTTAGTGACGCTCATCACTGCGAAAAAGTAATTTAGTTGATATCATTCACGCTATACAACAACCGTGTTATGTTTGTAGCTTTTTTCTTTTTATTCCCATTAGTTGAGTTTTCGGGCAATAGTTTCTATCCTTGGGACTTCATAATGTTTCAAATGTGCCTCAGGTACTCTTGACAATAGCTATGGTCGTAATCAAGTCTTTCTTTATTTTGAGTACATGCGTGTGCTTGGAAAAATTTTGATTTTCCACTTACGCGAGCATCGGTTCGCTTTTAATCTGAACCAGTGCTTCAGAAAAAAACTAAACGGCGATTTCCACCCAGAAAAGATGCGCTGTGAAAATTGAGGTCCTTTGTATAAGCGCCTTAGACTTAAATAGTTCTTCGATCTGAGTCTTCCGAAAAGATCGTTTTTCTTTTTTCCGCCATGAACTTGTATTGTGCAGATGCCTTTTGAAATGCAAATCTGTGCTGTTAAACTTGTGTTATTTGAAGCAATAGAAACGCACGTAGTTTTGCAGATGTGTAATCTTACCACCCAAGCATCAAGGTTATATTGAAGCATCTGCGCAGTGTTTCCATTTTTTGCAAAGTGCCCTCAATGATGAAGATCGTTAAATTCGTGATTCCTCTAAAGAAATGGCACGCTCTTGTGACGCTTTGACTGCATATCACCAATATAGAGCGGAAAGGGACGTTTAAACCGAGTTTGCGCTGCATTCCTAGATGATACAGCGCACCTTGGCTGGAAATCACTGATCTACCGAATAATCAGACAAAAAAGCGGAAAAAACACTTATCAGTGCTGAGCACTCTTTTGTACTGGATGCTAAAGAAATATCCAAAACCGATGCGTTACACAATCGCAAGAAAAACAATTGACAAATAAAAACATCAAACCGTCTTACTCGATCTTGGAGGTCCACCACCACGTCCTTTTGAATAAGAAGTTTTTTTGTCACTATCATCGATTTCTTTGCCGTAATCAGACGTGCCGTTGACACCTGATGTCATTTCGGTCAAGTGGGCTCCCGCTTCGGGGATGTGCGTGTTTACATCACCGTTGCCAGAAGGAATCATGCCGCTTTGCTGAGAAAGAAACAGAAATCATTACCTCACTTTATGTAACCTCGCGTGATCGGATGACATAGTTATCAGTGTTATCACTAGGTCATCCAATCACTCGCGTCCAGTGGATTTTACTGCTCTCCTATTCGAGTCGCCATTCGCCCTGATGAAAGCTTACTGTTAGTTGGCTGAAACGTCGGTGTCGTTTTCAAAGTTTTACAACAGTTGAGCAAAGACTGACGTCAGTCATTTGTTAAGATGTTATGATTTATGAGCTTGTGTTACGAAATTTTGATTGTAGTCTTGAGTTTGTTTTTTCTCTGCTGTTACTTCAGCCTTTCTACTTTTCACCCGTAAGCTTTGCTTGCAATTTTCAGGACTGAGGATGCGTAATTTTACGTGAAATCGATTTCCTATTAAAAATTTGCTGATCGATTCCTTGCTTATACCCATCGTGGAAAGTACATACTTGA
>Ga0210059_1009583_pt1 | contig 15097 bp, 12 predicted proteins | sample Ectturendosymbi2_FD_188042 | JGI IMG/M metagenome (GOLD analysis project Ga0210059, IMG submission 188042) | Ecteinascidia turbinata endosymbiont from Florida, USA - Sample 2 (SPAdes) (version 2) | ecosystem: Host-associated > Tunicates > Ascidians > Unclassified | place: Key West, Florida...
AGTTAACAAGTTAGGTAAACAAGATTTGCTGGCATCGTCCATTTTGTTGCTTCCTTTATCAGTGATGTTTGACGGCAACCGACCATTTATTCGTCGTTTATAAAATGTTAAACCGCCGATATTTCGTTGCAGAACACAGACAGCACATTTTACATATTCGCCGGAAAGAACGAACTGAGATCGCCGAATTCCGAGGTAACGACGTTCGCCCATGATGCTATGTTTCGCTCACCGTTATGACGTACGCTTTCTGTGACCTATTGTTTACGCTGCGACGGTTTCGGCCGTTAACCTGAGGCCGGAATGAACCGGTAAGAACTGGTTTTGCCGCCTACAATGGCGATAGACCAGCAACGTCGAACACGCTGCATGTTTTGGCGAATGTTCGAGAAGTAGAAAGGAAGCGATAGTGCAGCTAACGGAAAGGCCATCCACCTTGCGCAGTTATTTTTAACAATTTGGAAATTACCCAATAGTGGGGAACGATAGGGGTCGCAGGTGGGTAATTAGTCATAGCCTGAAGTTTAGAATGAGTCGGGTGCCCCAACTTTGTCTTGGAATTCTGTTCCAAATTTTGGTAAGTGTAACATGATAAAACAAACATTTCTGGGCAATTTTCAACAAAATTTGTCGAAGTATGTCCAAACATCAGATTGAATATTTGAAACCTGTCGAGCAGCTATGAGCTTAGCGTACGCACACACAAACCGAGTGGCATTGTTGTTTGTTACATCATATGTTTGTAGCGTGAGCAAATCGCGCAACAGGCATTCGACAAGGCGGGGAGCGTCAGAGCCTATAGTGCAAATGCTTCAGTTCAATTGAGGTTGCGGGGAATGAAGATTCAGACCCAACTGGAAGTGGGTAATTAGGAAAAAAGGTTAAGAAGCACTGATCAAGCGAATATAACCTGTAGTAGCTATTGGAAATAATTTTGCCGCGATGCTCTTTATGCCATTCGCGGCGTCGTGGCTTTATTTCCTTCCAATGCATCGCAGGCTGTACAAAGCGTCCGGCCAAATCGAACTTCTTCCGTAAACTACCTTGCGGTGCCGACTCTTTCAAAAGCAGCCAATGCATCCTCCCAGACCGTCTCGGTAAGTTGCTGTTTGTTTCGTGCAACGTACAGCGGAACTGGCGTTTGCCGCAAGGAACTATGGTCTAGCTCAAGGCTGCCCAATTGTTTTAAGTGGCCCGCGATGTAATAAGTTCATAAGCGGACTTTTTAAATTTTTAGTAAATTTTTTTATAGGCTCAAGTATATTTGCCATCAAAACACACCAGAATTATACCTGTTGTTTCTGTTAAGGACCTACCACCCAAAAACTTGTATAACAAACGCTTCGAAAATATGTCTATTTTCTAGATTTGGTTTACATCCATACAAGCTGGCAACACTGCGTGCAACTATAGGGACTCATTATCACCTCGTGTTATCGCTTAAAACTGATCAAAATCAAGGGATTTGTTACGTCACAATAGCTTATGTTACGTCACAAAACGTTTGTGGCCCGCAATAAATTTCCTCATGTGAAAGTGGCCTGCAACACTGAAAAGGTTGGGCAGGCCTGGTCTAGCTAGAACAGGGGCCCTCCAAACTACGGCCCTCGGGCCTAATCCGGCCCGCGAAGCCATTTTACCCGGCCGCAAAGACATCTTGTCAATAATGAAAATGTAGCAGATCCCGACACGATCACTTTACGGAAGATGTGCGGCGCTCGAGCTTTTGTGTATTGGCTTATGTGGCACTTTTGACAAAGAAGTTTGAAGACTGCTGGTCTAGAACGCTGTCGCAACCGTTGATAACGCGTAAAGTCACTAAAGCTTGTGGTTTAACGTCTTTAGCGATATTTTGGCAGAGTTGTCAGCTCATGAAGCAAGTAATGGTTACGCCGTAGATCACGATGGACTTGGTTTGTTTTCCGGTCATTGACTGAACTTTTTTTTATGGCCGAAAAAGTTAAGACAATTCGGTCATAATGGCTTTTTCAGTCAGTAAAAAATGTCCGGAAATTAAATAGTGACAGAAAATTTTAAGCGATTTTAGAAAAATGACCGAAATGGCGCAGCGAAAAGAAAAACCCAGCGCTTAAATATAATCTCGCTTCTAAATGTGATTACGTTGACTGCGGCCGATGTTGATTGTCTAACTTAAAATATATTCAGCGAAATGCGTTTTAAATATTCGGTCTGGAATCGGAACATGTCATGGTTAGTTTCTCAAACTACCCGTCCGCTGCCAAACAAACATCCATCGATGCAGAGACGCCGACTAAACTCACATTCATGCTATTTCGCAGCCCCCTGTTCTGTCCTGCTCCTGCCAGACCTCTGGCGAGTTCATCGAGAAGCAGGAGTTCGAAATGCTGCTCACTGTGCAGGAACACTGCACCACACTGCAAAGTATGTCGAGCGGCTTCAACGATGCGCTTGACGTTGATTTTTATTTTTGCAGTTGCTGGAAACCTTTGGCGTTAAAATATTTAATCGGACGTTGGTGCAACCGCCTCACCTGATATGTTCAAAGTGAAATTTCAACTCAGTTTTCTGTGAACATTAAGCGCCTTTCTGCCGAGAGATTCTTTGCCTGGTCACAGAATGCGTCATTTAAGGCATTTAATTTTTTTTTTCGTAGCGAATGGGAACCGGGAATACCTTCTGTTGTTTGAAAGCAATGCTTGCGTCCAATTCACTTTTACGGAAAGTTTTCATCAGACCAATAACTGGTGTCCATTTAAGAACCAACGTTGAAAAGATATTGCAACTCGTGTTAAGTGCACATAATAAATTATTGGCAAAAGACTATTTAAGTTCAGTCTTGCGCAGTGCTCCGCCAGAAAAACCTGCTCAAAAGTCCGACAGACTTTTGCAGTGAAGAAAAGTTGTTGCCAATCCTGGTTACTTGATTCGCAAAGAGGACAGATGTGAGCGGATTATCTTGAACGTGAGATAATTCCGCAATGTCATCGTTTAAAAATAGTGTCATCCATTCGATACGTCGTCGGCTTGCACCGGTTTGATCAGGTTTGAGTCATCGGTTGCAGGATCGGTCGCTCTTGTTCCAGGTGACCTGGCGTTGAGGAACAGTGAACTGGAAGAGCTCCGCACTGACTTGGCCGAGGGAAAAAAGTTCCGTCGCCACCTCATCGCACAGGTGTGCTTCTCGTTTTTCTGTTTCGCTCTTTCTTTTTTTCCCAGGCTTGCTCCTTTTTTCACTTTGTCTCTCTTATGTTGACGCGCGTACGTCAACGCCATATCCCGCGCAAGGTGTCCGGTCGCAAAAGCGAACTCGTGCGATTCATTGATTGGGTAGGCTCGTCCGAAGTTTCCAGAAGTGGTGAAGCAGTGGATCTTTAAATTGAATTTTAAAGGCGAAAAGATATTTAACTTGCTCGTCAAACCTTTGCTCCCAAACCGAACAGTCGATCACCGCAAAATAGTCGCAGTTTCCGCGTTTACTCGGCGACCACCGGCGAAGTGCTTTGCCGTTACCCCCTCTACAAGACGTAAGCTTTCATAATGAATTCTCCCTTTCATAGTGAATTGTCCCTCTCAGTTGCGCCCGTTGTCTGCTTATGACCCCACGGTGGCTGTTGTAATCCTATTTATCGCCAAATAAAAGTCCCCTTATGTCACTGCCCAGTTGATTTTCAAATGAACAGTCATGGCTATACTGTGCAACTTAACCAGTGAAACTCATCCCACCAGGCATTACCGAGAACAAAGACAGGTATGGGAGTCACAACATCTATTCCTGTTATTCTCAGCTCGAAGCCAGCCGAGACGCAAATGTCAAGTTGGAGTCGATGTGCGAGAAAAAGAACGTGGAAAATCTTCACCTGACCGAACTCTTTTGTAAACTCTGTTCGGGACGTTTGGACAGCTGGTTAGCATTTAAGAAATTGCTTTCTTTGCATTTTTCCATTGCTTGGAGTTCAATTTTCAATCGTTTTGAGGAAAAGGACTTTTGAATCTTTTGCAAAACGAATTTGCGAGCAATTTTTTTTGTGGAAACTGCTGCCATTGATTTGACTTGGCACTTGTACAACATTTACTGCGAAAATAGCTGCGTGGCCTATGACGCAGTGCTAGCGACGACATTCGCTCGCTGACCACTCATGACCCCCTAAGAGGGCGCATAAACCTGAAGTAATGAAGTCCTGCTTCTTTGTTGACAGAAATCGATAAAATCCGTGTAATTTACCGAAAAATAAGAGCCATGAGAAAGTGCCTGCCATTTTTTCTTTTCACATTTGTGTCAAACTATGCAGAAGATTTTTAGTTTTTGTATCGGACTTTTGCAGCTTGTTTTGTTCAACTGACAGGGTTTTGCTCAACATATTTGTGTGCCTTCATTTCCCATCACTACCATCATGGTCAAAACCCTACTCAGGAAACATTAAAACGCTATGCGAGTCGGAAAATGAAGGGTGTAATGCAACTCAAATTTGATCACGTTTTCCTGGGACACGTGACATCCGTTAATTCCGTACCAAACTATTTTTGACTTCTCGACGTCCATTTTTAATCACTTTCACAACAAAATCGTAGCTGCACAGCGAAACATACATAGCATACAAATTTTATGCACTGTACCCCCAAAAAGGTGATTTTTAGAGGGGACGTTTTGTTGTGAGTGGAAAACGCCATCATCCGCTTTTTTCATATCAAGTCATCCTGTAGGAAGACTCTTCACATGTATGCAGATTTCCGAGGTCATATTTGGCCAAACACGTTTGCTTTTAAAATCAAATTGAAATGTTAAAGGTAGTAGAGTGGACAAAATTAACCACACATCAGGAAACCCTGGGTAGTATCTTAATTTTGTATTTATACGGTTTCAGGGGCATTTTCGTAAAAAAATTCTGGAACCATTCCATTTGTCTCTGAAAACCAGGAAAAGTCAGGGAAATATAGGTTTCTAACATTTTTCTAAGTATATGAAATCAACAAAAAAGAAGCCCTTGGGTGGTGGACTACCCAGAATTCCTGGGCAGGTTAATCTCGACGACAGAAAATACCACGTTAAAAACAAATACGTCGTTCTCCTGTTGAGGAAATACCTCAGCGATGTGTGTCGTCCGCTCACTCCTGGTTCTCTGGCCGCCAAAAAAAGAAGCCCCCGATACCTGCACAGCATTCTTGCCGATCGCAGTCTTCCTTCGTATTCCTACACTTTCTGCAGTGATCAACGTAAAGTGTTGTTTTTGTTTGAATGCAGGTACGACGAACACCATCCAGAAGAGGTGAAAGGTCAGTTGTTCGTTGGCGAGGGTTCGGATTCCATGCGCATATTCGTGATGTTGTCGGATGATCCCGAAATGTCGTTGAAACTGCGACTGTCTTTAAGTTTAATTCGTGACGCCATACTTTTTGAGATACCAGATCATCAGTTTAGTAAATAATCTTCCTTATATTTTAACGTGTTGTTCGAGTTGCCATCGTTACGATGCAGAGCAGACTTTTTAATTGTTTGCCGAACTTCACTGCATTTTAAGCATTTTGTTGAAATTGTGTGGATTATACCTGATGTCCTACAAACTTGTGTTTCACCGTCTTGCAGCCTTGCGTTTAAGTCATTGCTGTGCTCACAACAAACGTAAACCTACATATTTGCAGGCCTGTCCAACAATCGTGAAATCGCTTGTCGTGAAATCAGTGTTGAATTGTATGTAAACGATGTGTTGTTTTTTGTGATGAAGGGGAGGTCTGGGAGAAGCTTGCTGGTGATGCGCAACATGCAAAGGAGGTAGGAAAGCTTTCTTTCAGTGCTTATGTGACGAAACAAAGTCGTGTTGTTTATTTTTATTAGATATGTAGCGAAACACGAAAATAGATTTTTGTCTCTAACAAGCAAGCTTTCCACAAACACTGGGAGCGAGCAAGAGTTTCAAAGCGTTTTAACGTTTCTGTAATCTTCTCCGTTCACTTAGCAGCAAGATTTCGACAAACGCTTAATGCAGATTTTCGTCAATGTCTGTTTTTTTTCGCTGAAACATTTCGATCATTTGTCCGAAATAGCTGATAAGCTTTCTGCCATCTTTCGTGATCGGACATTTTTTGACCGAATTGACGTAATTTTTTCGTTCATTTCAAAAAAACGATCAATGACCGAAAAACTTACTTCAGTGAAGTGTTATTTGATTTTCCGGCGACAAAGATAACTTGCAGTCAGCGGACGCTAAAGAGCAAGCACCCACGTATATTTACATTATCAGCAACCCCTCTGCTACTCATAAACATGTTCGACTTTGTTGCGCGACCCGAGTTTCCAGTCAATAACACGTTGGTCGCTTCTGTTTCAGGACGAGCCTCGCAAAGCGACAACTGTCGGTGAGTTTTGCCTTGATAAAAGTAAATGCTTTTTGTTCTGTGCGGAACAACATCTTGTGCAAAGCTGCGCCTCCGCGTTCCGAACGTTTTCGTCAAAACAGCCGCGTGATCGCTTGTTTTTGTGGGGGGGAGGGGGGAAGACCTACAGGTATTCTTGGTCGTACAGTCCGAGAAATGGCGAACAAACGGGATGCATTTGAAGAAGAAATCGGGCAAAAAAAGCAGTTTCAAAAAAAAGCTAACGAAATAGTCATCGCTAACTTTCTGGACCGGCTCTCTGTCACGTCAGTACACCGTGTACCTCAGTCCAGCCAAGCCTAGATGTACGCCACTGCTGACTTCGTTAAAGAAAGCTGCGGCGATGTGGTTTGTCTTGCAAGGGACCAACCTGAGCCGTTCAGGATGATTTCAGCCTCTCTGACAAACGGCTACTTTTCTTTTTGCGCAGACGCCCTTTACCTCGAGAGCGCCCTGCCTTTCGTCGTCGACCAAGTCTCTACTCTTCATAACTCGTACAGCGCAGAGGTGAGCTGCTACCCGGCTCGGTGCCAACACCCAACGCATTCAGTGTCAGGTTTGCGAGAAAGTTCTCTCGGAACTTACGCTATTTGCGTCACAATCAGATGTTTGCGTACGTTTAGCTGTGAAAGGTTCAAATCTTTGTTATTCCGGTGCAATTCGTTCCGGTACTGCGGGGGGTGTGGAGATAACTGTTAAGTCGCCATGGGGAAAGCAAGCCACTGTGATGTCACTTTTGGATGTTATCGAAGGTAAAATCTGTTTGATTAAACATTTTTATCAATTGTCTCTTATTGAAAATAGAGAATACACAACTTTATTTGTGAAACGTTGCCCGAACTGGTTGTTACCAAACTATTGGTGTCCGTTTCCCCCCTTGGTTATTTTGCCGTCAAACAGAGGACCGGTCAGTTTTGTCGGCAAAACGGGGCTTATTAAATGTAAGTACTGTTTGGTGCTGCAGTACATCGACTTGCCGCGCGTGTTGGATTCCATCACGACGAAATCCTTGTTGCTTTTCGAAACTCAACGCGTCACAATAGCCGAATGTGACGGAATAATGATGGTATGCCGCACACTGTCAGTGCGCTGCTCACGCCGTGTGTTTTCACAGCGGATTTCCGATCTGATCCGGGAAGTCTCGCTTTGCGTCGACAACGACTTGAAGACAAACAGCGCCAGGTATCGGGCGCTCCGTCAATGTCGCGGTGTCGTCATGAACGCTTTACGTCACGTGAGTAAATACGAGTCAACTCAGGTCTGGCATCTTCGTGGACACTGGACAACCGAAATATTGATCATATTGTAAATTGATCAAAACTTTATCATACTGAAATTCTCATCTGAAAGATACGTGTGCATGTTGCTTCATCTTGTCTTTGTTGCAAAAATGAATGGCCCGTTACAAATTTTCAAGTTGTTCAGTTCCTGGTCTCGGGTGGTGTTGTTTGTGGGGGTTAAACCGAAGCAAATATGCTTTTCGCGACTCCCATGTTGACTCAGTTTGCATACTGCTTTACATCACGGTGCGTTGCCCAGAATCTATGACTATTTCAAATATTTAAAAGTATTTCATGTGCTAATTCATCCCAAACGAGATTTGCTAACAACCAAAATTATTTCTTACAATGGGTTTCTACAAATTCAGTAGAGAGATTGCCTCTTCTCACAATAGGAATTAGCTCGTTTATATTTAAGCAGGTTTGTTTTGAGGAAAATGTTAGGTACCCGGTATGGACCTGTAGGGACCCGATGATAATTTTTTTCTGATTCTAGAGACCCGTCGCGTCCCTAAAACACCTTTAAAAACCTGATTTAAGCTTGTTTCATTATATGCCTTTTTGTAGTTACATCTGTCATCGCAAAGAACATAATGCTTTCGTTTGCTTGTTTTTTGATCATATTTTAACGTTGCAACATTTGTCATGTGTTTACGCAAAGTTTGTCTTGGCTCTGCACGTAAATCTCGGAATAATAGTTTGCGCAAGGAACACCTGTGCGTTCACAAAGCCATTTCACCACTGGATAGCTTCAGCAGGGGCGTAGCAACATTCCGTGTAGGGGTACATAATGCCCCCTGAAAAAAAACACTACATTTTGACAAAGTGCTGTATTCTGAATTTAAATAAACCATGCAGTATTTTTTCCAATGTTCCTTCTGTGTCTGGGCGCTACGGGGTTAATTGGCGCCCGGGCCAAGAAACATGTTGGCACCCCCATGTTCGAACCTGAGGTCTTTTAGGAGTAAATTTACCGTACTGGAGGAAGTATTTGCACATGGTTGGGACTTTTCGGCGCCCGGGGCATTGTGCACCCCTCGTTACGCCCCTGGCTTAAGGATATTTTCTGCAACCTAGTTACGAACACGTTCTAGCACTATTTACGTGCGCTGTGTCGTAACAAATAAACTATTGTTTCGTGTCTCTGCGATTTCCTGCAGAAAATCGAATTGTTGCAAACCGACCTGAGGACGATCTCCGATTGGCAGGAATGCAAATGCGACCAATGGCTGAAGGAGTCGCGGACGGAGAGAAGCAGGCAGATGCGCGGCCAGCTGGAGGCGATCGATAGCATTGGAGCCAAACTGGGCAACTTCCTGGAGCCCACGTTAGCTGTGAAGAACGAAGCGAAGTACCTTCCCTTGATCAAGGTTGGACATGGCTCGTAACGAGGCCAAGTTGGTCAACGGCTTCCTAGATAAGAACGTCTTCAAACCCCCCGAAGACAGTAATAGGCTTTTCGTGTTTTTTATTTTGCATACTTGAGTAAAAAAGATTTGGAGGAGGAAGTATCGGAAATATTCTTTGTGAATTGTTGAATTATGCTTAAGAGCGCATCTGAGATTAACGTCATAAAACACTTTCATCGCTAAATAGTTATCCAGTAGATGTAGTTTCTTCAAGTTTTAAATTTTTGCAAAAGTTGTCTCACCGCATTTACTGTTTCGTTCTTTCATCGTTACTAAAATTTATTTGCAGATCCTTCTAAGCCACATTTACAGTCTTAATGAGAAGATCAACCGAATGAACGTGTCATTAATCGCGACCACCCCCCTGCTCGCCTCTTGCTCACCACCAGTGAGATAACAGTTTTTGTGTATTTGTCGCCACTAGGCTCATTTTGAACATCCCATGAACGTTTCGTACCAGAGCTGTTTTTTCCGGATTGCGTGAACTCCTCTGTCTGTAGTTGTTCAAACCTTTCAAAGACTGTTGCTTGTGCTTTTACCGGCACCGTGACATCACATCCATGACGTCACACCCATGGGCGTGACGTCGGCGTCCGTTCAGCTGAATGCGACGATGATTGGTTGTTGCGGCCAAATTGCCTGGTTGGCATGTTAACCTCAAAAATAAAGGAAGCAGGGGCGGAGCTAGGGGGGTGCCAGGGGGGCCACTGCCCCTCCAAATTTTGCCTGGCCCCCCCAAAATTTTCCGCGTGATGTCATGCCACTACATTGAAGTCCTACACAGACCATTGACAGCTCCCCTTGTTGCAAATCTGGCCCCTCCAGTGGCCCCCCCAAATGAAAATGTCTGGCTCCGCCCCTGAAAGGAAGTAAATACAAAAATCCATGAATTAAAAAACAGACACGAAATCCATGGAGGTGCTGGGCTGAGAAAGAAATGTACAGTATATATCTTTAATTTGAGATTATCAAGACTGTGTGCTCTTGAAGCATATTGGGGATCGCCTATAACAGGGATGGCCAACCAGTCAGAGACCATGAGGCACATTTCTTATTGTGTTACCGCAAAGAGCCACATCACGCACATGGGAACACATGAACATCACCCCATCTCTTTCTTACTCACACACATACCTTGCTCAGCTAGACTTACTGTACATACAGTACCACGCATCAACATGACCAATGACAGAACTTTACAATGCGTTTACTGTATTGTTATGCACGTTATTTAGTGGGACTTCTGGTAATTACGTGAGAGCCACATGAAACCGGGCAGAGTCGCGGGTTGGCCAAGCCTGGTCGACGATGTCGGCTTCGGTAAAATTTCCTCCTTTTCGCGTGTTACGTGTCCGGAAACACTCACTCGCTTGGGCAGAAAAAATATTGATGGCAAAATGACGGCGCACATCTCGTAATCCCCTAGCTTTTCCAGCATGACGTCATTTACAGATAACTCTCGTGCGTCGCGGGGCGCGAAGAAGTTCCCGAAACATCTCGAACATTCGACTGAGCGCTGTGTCGATTTCTGGCTCTGCGATGCATTTGCGCGTTTTGAATTTTCAAAGAATTTAGTTCAACGTCTTGAAGATTTCGTATCACCGGTCACAGCCGAACGTTCTGTCTCAGGTGGAAGATTGTTTTCCATTCGTCGAGGACTTGGGCGAAGTCTGCGACGAGGTGGCGCTGCCCCCTGCCTACGACAGACTGCTCGGATGCATCTACCCTTACCAGCCTAGAGGTTGCATGAAGGTGAGCCTTTAGGAAAGAATTCCTGCCCATCGTACAACCAGCAAGTGCCAGTGTTGCCTGTGAGAAAGTTTTGTGCGCGCTTTCGCTTTTTTTTTGCTTTTGACACGGATTGACAACGGGCCGTCGTCCCGGAGCCTGAACCTCCCCTGCAATCCATGCCCTGCTGCTTCAACTTTTGTGTTTCGGCGAAACCGCCGTTGTTTTATTTCATGCCCTTTTCAAAAAGCTGGTCCTACACATTTGGAACGAACAAATACGAATGTCCTGTACTTTGCCTTGTTTTGACAGGATGCATTGCGAGTTACAGCATGGAGTCGTAATTCTGCTGTAAAAATGCGTTGTTGCAAAACTATAAAATGCAGCCAAACCTCCCACACGAAGCCTTTTTTCAAAACGTTGGTGGTGCAGTCCTCAAGTTTTGTCTCAGACGCAAGTAATGAAAACTTGAAATTTGTCGACACCAAAGAAATGGTATCGTTGCTTCTTCACTAAAAACGTTTGTAGGAAAAACGATATTTATGGCGTTTATTGCTGGATTTAATCGCTAGGTGTGCTTACGTCACACTGGGGACACCTTGATCCTTTGAAGCACCTCTGCTACGATCATTATGTTACTAACAGTGCTTCCTCATGTGGGTGTAAATAAACCTCGCGTCTGTGAGATGCATCTTTTTCGCGATAAGACAGTTAAACCTGTCATGGCGACGTGGCTCGTTCACATGAAATGCGTTGCTTGTTCGCGGTGCAGTTCAACTTCAATCGTACGTCGAGACGAGACTGCAACTGTGTTCTTCTATTCTGTGCTAAATACGTTTTTCTTTTCCGCAGGATCTGCTTTCGAACAACACAATCGCTGAGATTCTCTTGTTCATTTTGTCTACCAAGTAAGAGCATTTTGATGTTTGATGCTGAAATAGTGACGGTAAATAGTCCACCCAACGCTAGTTTTGCGTTGTCAGAAGGGCGTTGTTGACTTTCTAGCAACGATAAGTTGACTGGTCCTCCTTCACTTAAATCAGGGTCTCCAAACTACGGCCCGCGGGCCACATCCGGCCCGCGAAGACATTTTGTCAATAAGGTAAGAATGGTGTTTTTACGAAGCATTTCTTCATTTGGTACTTGGCAGAATGCAACATATCTCAAAACAATCACATCACGTAAGATGACCGGCCCTCGAACTGTTATATAACAGCTTATGTGGCCCTCTGACAAGAAGGTTTGTGGACCCCTGGCTTAAATAATTTCTTTTCTGTCGGTAACGGTGGCTTACTGATACATTTTCAAAAGTAACAGGTGACTGTTATGTCCATACCAAGAGCAGGTAAGCCTCGTTTTGGGCCAGGCAAGCCACAACGCTTCCCTTTCGCTTTGCACAACGCTCAAACTTCTATACTTGAAACAACGTTCTTGGAGATAGTGACTCGATTTGCTCAAGACTGGATATTTTCGTTTTATAAACGTAAAACACGGAAAAGGTAAACCCTATTGCCTGTTCGAATCATTCGCCCGAACTGAGTGCGTGGCGCAAAACTCCTCGCCTTGTAACGAATCTCGCTGTTGCTGTCGCAGCCGAGCGGTGCAGTCGTGGATGGGGAAACACCGAACGTCGGTCCTCGGCCTGCTCTTCGTCTTGTGCACCTACCTCACCATTCAACCCGCCGACCGCCGCCATTATCCAGGACCAGTCCTGTGAAGCGACAGATACGCGTTGAAAAAGAAAAAACACTGTTCGCTTCTGCTTTTTCACTGTGGCCGACGCAGACCCCTCCTCCCTTGCCACTGTTTATTTATTTCTGCTGGGAAATTTGTTAGTTTTTTTTGTTGTTGTTGCGTTTTTTCACCCAAAAACTTGCCTGTTTTGTTGCGTTTTTTTGCTGCAGGAAATTGTTGCGGACGATGAATTTTTTTTATACTTTTTTTTTATTAATCTTGGGTATTGTTGTTGTTACCTGCTTTGTTATGACGCAAGTTGTTATTTTTTGCTTCTATGAAATATTCGCGACGCTTGCTTGGTGTTGTTTTGTTGTTTCGAGTCTTTTCATCTGCAATTATTTTGTTTTGTTTTTCCTTGAAAATGTTGATGGTTGTATTCTCTTAAATTACGCAAAGGTCAAATCCTGCTGATGTGCTTTCAGCACAAGGGGCACTTTTGGGTACGTACGAGCATGGACGTAACGAGGCTAGATCACACCCCGGGAAAGACACAAGTCTGGTGCCCCATGTTCGAACCTAACCTCTTTCGGGAACCAATATACTGTATTGAAGAAAATACTTCGACAATGTTGTGACTTTTCATCTTCTGGGGCATTGTGCCCCCTTTCCCCCCTCGGTATGCCCCTGCGTACATGCTAACCGCCACAGAAAATGATTGGCAGAGGTTACCGGCACTTCTGAGTTTTGAGGGAAACTTGCGATAAGGATGCAGTTTGTCAGAAACCGGGAACCCTGTAAGGACTGCACGAAAGCCGCTATTGGTTCGAACGTTTTCAGCCATAACTTTTCAACCGAAAGCGCTTGAGGAAATCGTAGCATCAAAACATGCAGTGTTTTCGATTTTTTAAAATTGGCACTTTGGGTTTGAATTGTTTGTGGGGCAGTGTGACGTCATCGGGACCTGTGAAAAATTGGGAAGTGCCCGATTTAATCGTCTTTTTAATAAACTTGACGAGAATCCACGTCCACCTGGTATTTCTAGTGTTCCATAAATCCTAGTTTATTGAACATTACAGTAAACTTCGGTTAATCCGGATCTTCGCCAAAACCGGATAAAACTGGTGGTGTAGCTTCCTGACTGACAATCAGGTCCACATCAAGAGAACAACCACAGAATTCGTTAATGCACGCTACCAACTTTAATGAACCCACGGAACGAGATGCACAGAACGTGATAAACGAAAATTATAGAACCAACCTTGTACTGAGAGGACCTTATGTCCTGTATCAGAATTGACAGAATCAGCCTTGTGCTGCAAGAATCAAAGACCTTAAGTCTCTCTATAATGGACCAACCTTTACGGTCCTAGTAATACTCAGAATAGAAACGCTACCTCGGTTTTCTCCACCACTAAAAGAACAACGCAACTCGTTGGTAAGAGATGCGTAACGAGGCAAAAGTCAAAAACGCGGCCCGATCATTACTCGAGGCCCGATCAAGGGGAAACGTCGCTAAGGGCAATACGTGTGCGAAGACATGCAACCATTCTGCGAACGTTACAAGTGGTACGAATGATTTCACACGTTTTTTTTTATTAAAATATTCGGTTTATCCGGATCTTCGCCAATACCGGATAAAATCTGCGCTTTTCACATCTCGTAATACGGATTTTTCAGTGAAGTAAGTGCACTGACTGGTCTGTAGGAAAGAATCGGCAGCTTTCAGACGTAACACATGCGTGGTCAGACTGGTCACGATCAACAACGAACGTTTAGGATTATGATAACAGCGGCTGCAACTGCGCTCAACATTCGACTAATCGTAGAGACGGTTATTGCGTAACACATGGGCATAGCGTGTCACGTTGAACATAACGCTGAAGGCACGCCGCCGCACCAGGGTTTGTCTATTGATTAGTGTTGAGTTTGCGTGTGAAGTGTAGAGCATTATCCCTGAGCGTATTGTACTTGGTAAGATGTTTGGAGGGCATTACCTTCCAAATAGAGTAACTGCTAAGGACCAGTCACAAAAATCTCTGCGTCAGTGCAAAATCCCAGAATTTTTTGCAGCCAAGTAGCCTAATCTAAAATTATGAACTTTTAAGATTGTTCATAACTGCCTGGATATGGCGATTACTACAGTAATCTGATGTACCATTGTAAATTTATCAATAAAATCGTTTTGCTTCTTCTACGAAAATCTGCTGTTGTTTCGTGAATGTGTTCAATTTAAACGATTCTCACCGATATCTCAGTATCAATATGACGTCAGGCTAGAAACAACCATCTTCGGTTAATCCGGATCTTCGCCTAAACCGGACAAATTAACCGAGGTTTACTGTATTTCAACCCTTTAAGTCCCGCGTGCGCCACTTTTCTTGTAGAACTTTGCAATCCTATAACTCGCCAGGCGATTGAGCTAAAGAGCTGTTCAAACCCTCTACGTATTCAGCAAGTATTGTAGTCAAAATCGAAAAAAACAATTTTCGGTTTCGGTGGGTAGTTTTTCTGAAGATGAGTTGATTTTATTTGGCGGTAATTAATATTCAGCTAGAAAAAACACAAATCAGTGCAAGGACGCCAGGGCATTGAAGGAACCGGAAGGTTGTCGAGTCGATGCCCCTCAGCAGTTAAATTAGCTTTGTTACTGTC
>Ga0210059_1009585_pt1 | contig 15092 bp, 9 predicted proteins | sample Ectturendosymbi2_FD_188042 | JGI IMG/M metagenome (GOLD analysis project Ga0210059, IMG submission 188042) | Ecteinascidia turbinata endosymbiont from Florida, USA - Sample 2 (SPAdes) (version 2) | ecosystem: Host-associated > Tunicates > Ascidians > Unclassified | place: Key West, Florida...
TATCTATCTATCTATCTATCTATCTATCTATCTATCTATCTATCTATCTATCTATCTATCTATCTATCTATCTATCTATCTATCTATCTATCTATCTATCTATCTATCTATCTATCTATCTATCTATCTTAGCAAACTAAACTTAGCTTAAGCTAATGCACTGAAAGCGTTCGAATCCTAACTGCAATGATGACAGACGTGACAAAGTGGCACTGAGGATCACGTGTATCAAAAATGTCGTATTCAAGATAATCAAAATGAGGACAGGTTGTCAGTGTATAGAATACAGCACTTTCACTACAGCAAAAACCCAAACTGGACCGCACAAAACCTTCAACTGGGCAGCGGGTTGGACATAGCTGTTGTAAATGCTCTGACGTAGTGATGAGTGTGTTTTACTCCCCTGTTTTAACGCCCAGGCTGATATTTTTGCAGTTATGAACTGCTGTGTCGTAGCGTATTTTCCTCCAATATCCTGAGTTGTAGCGCTGATAGTTAATATTCAGTGCAATAACACATAAAATAAGGAGAGTGGGTGTACATGAATATGCATATTGTGTCAACAAACTTCGCCACAACATTGATTTCGAAACATGAATATGACGTCAAATTATGACGTCACAAACAACGCACACCAAATACAATTAGCCACCATACGCCATTGAGTGAAACCCCCCCATGAAAATTTTCTGCGTACGCCACTGACCTGGGGTTAGTAATCCAGGGGTTTGATGCAAGTGATCTTTTCAGAAAACTTGAAAGTGATCAATGCAGACAAGTGCTCCCATCGTTGGCAGTTGGCGCGTGAACATCGTGTTTTGCTCAGTTTTGATGGTGGACAGGTTCCACAGCGTTGTCTGGTCTCAAAGTTCATGTCCTCAATAAAATGCTTTGGCCTTTTGCTACAACCGCACGCACAACAAGGAGTAAGCCCTTTTTTGGCTTAGCCAAAGTTTTAGAAAATGCTTTGACCTTTCACCAGAAGTGCACACGCAACGAGGTTCAGGCCCTTTCTGGCTCCAATTCCTTCCCTATGACGGAGAAGGCGTCGTACATTCTCCTGCCTGTTTCTCAATGAAAACCACGAGCTGAGCACGAGCCATTCGCGCCAAATTGACCTACGTCGTCAATGCTTACACTGGAGTGATCTGCTCCCGTGCTGGCTTCGGCAAAGGTTGCTGGCGTGGCTTGCTAATGAACCTGCATGCACCAACTCCTTTTACCCAAATTGGTCAAGATGACCTTAGGAGGGACATTTGTGCAAGAATTTTGTTAGACATCGGTAACCATAGATCAATTTGGGCAAATTTTTGTTCCTCATTCAAATCTACAAAACTTGTGCAGATTTCGATAGAACTGCCCGAAAGAGGGTCTAAAAATGCAACTACTGAAAGAACCACCTTTCTACAGGACTGTTAACTAATTTTTATTTTAAGCAGTAGAACCGTTTGCCCAAATTGGGCAGAGATTACTTGAGCAAGGTTCCGTGTAGTATCTCCATCTTTAACTGAAAATGTATTTATACAGTACTGCTATTCAGCAGGCTATAATAATAAATCTGATTATATGATCTTAGTGATGTAAAGAACATTTCATTGTTAACTTTACGTTTCACTAGTGGTTTAATTATTTTAGAATATATAAAAGGTTTCAAACGTAAACTCTCTCGGGACTTGCGCGCGGCCTTCTATTGGTGCGGGGACCCATGTTAATAAGATATATCAAATAGCCTTAATACTGTCTCTGGTTGAGAAGTGTGTGACTTGCAGCCTTCATTGTGACATACACACTTGGTCTAGCTGTTGGACGCCTTCCAATTACACGTACATAGTTTTATTCCTTGCCTTTGTTCGTTACCAACAGAACGGTCGCCAGGTCTGCAATAGGGCAACTTGACATTTTCTCAGGATGGCATGACATTCAAAAAATTAGACAAAAATTCCACTGATTTATAGTGTTTATCATTTTAATTTCGGGGGGTCTTGGAGCTTTGTTTGGGGCCTAAGCCCACCGAAGCCCCCCGTGGCGACGGGATTGGTTACCAACAAACGTCTACTTCGAAAAATGTATCACGAAACCAAGGCTTTTTTAATGCTCATCAGTGATTATAACGTCTTACGATTGACGGTAATTGCATTGAACAACTTTATTCAGTACCGCCATTGTTCTTAAGTTGTACAGCTGTTTCGATTGACGCCTCTTTTAATAAAAGCCTTCACCACAATCCATGGGCGCAATTTTGTTGTAAAATATGGGGGGACAGCTTGGTGTGAAACCAATATAGTCATCGGGTCGATGCAGAAGTGACGTTTTATATATACAGATTCCCAATCTTATTTCTAAAGGTGTTTTGAGAGCAACACTAATCAAGCTTTGTTCTTGTAGAAGAGTTACATACTGTATTATTATACTTAACTTTGTTGCTGGACACAGTACTGCAGTTCATCCTGCTTCCATTAATATCGATTTGGATGCAAACAAGCACAGCAATATAGTAGAACACATCGACTGGGCTTTATCAGAGCTGTTAGTTGGAGTGCACAATGCTGAATCGCATTGGTCGCACGTGCATATCATTCTTACAGTAGAACACTTCAGTTTTCATGCATTTTATCAGAAGTGTGGGTTGCAGCGCGATTTGATGTCTGGTTCAAGCCGCTTAACCTTAAAAACACAACAAATATTTTTCTTGCACATTTCCATTTTTTAAAAAGCTACAGATGTTTTTAATGCTACTGGGCATCATGTATGCAGCCCCACCCCTACCAAAATCTCCATTGATATTCTCTTACCAGCAACAAAAACATTTGGCCTAAAATTAGCGTAGCCTACTTCACAAAATGATTTCAATCTACTTTTAGTGCTGGTGGGTGGAGGATGCATCCTTTCAATCTCTCCTTGCTGCTCCCTGCATACATACCCACAGCACAGAGTTGTAAAAGGGCTTCATTTTGAAGCCTGAACCCGGCCCGTGCTCGAAATTACAAGCACTAACCCGGCTCAAGCCAGACATTTACTTTTGAAGCCCAATTTAAGCTCGAAAGCCAAATTTACCGAGGGAATTAAGATATGTGCAACTGCGGAGTAACAAAAAACGTTGCGTGCAGGTGTAGCTGCAGGTACACGGTTTATCACACCGTAAAAAACAACCACCTTGACCAAGCCATTGGCATAATCTGGCACAAACGTAGCATGTTAGTCAACGATAATACTACGGAATATAATGTTACTGAAGAAAAAAAGAAACTATCACGAAACTCTCTACGATGGTCCTATTAGTAGGCATACCATATTTTTGTGATTGAAAACCGGGGCGTTTCAGAACAACGAGCTTTATCAAATAAATGTGGTTCATAATTTTCTTGGAGTACATAGCTATTTTGGATTCCTGTAGTTAAGACATCAATAAAAGCTGAAATAATACTTATTACTAAGAAACAAAACAATTTTTCAAGCATTTGAAAATATACACATTCGCCCAATCATACTTTTCTGTAGACAATATTTTCTTCAAGAAGTCTTTATTCGATTTTATTTTTTCGTAAAATCACAGTCGGAAATGTCAGTATTAATTGACTTTGACAGATGATAAGAGCTTTTACATTCTGCTTCTGATATCAGACCACATGCTATTCATATTGGCAGACTGAATGCCAAACCGGGACTTTCTGGTTCACTGACCGGGACGCCGGGACAAAACCTTTAAACAGGGACTGTCCCGGCTAAAACGGGACGTATGGTATGCCTACCTATTGGCATAAAAGAAACTTTCTAGGATAGCGTTACAGACATGAAAAACCGGTTTGTAGGCTGAGCTTCTTAAAACAAGCCAAGAATTGCGTGAGTGATTGATCTTTTCGACGCAAATCCATCGCGTGCTAATTTTCTCACCGCTGTCGCCTTCTCAAAAAGAGTGGGAGACTAATCCGAACAGACAATAAAAGAACGCATCTGTGTTTGCAAATAGGATTATCTGAAAAAAATCACAATCACTTCACTCACAGAAGTTACGTTACCACGGTGAGCATAACAAATCTACGTCACGAAAGAAAAAAATCATTACTATCAATGTTATAAATAAGTTTTGTATGCAGGCCCGAAGTATTTTGACAAACTTAAGCCCAAACCCGAGCCCGACCCCACCCAAAAAACTCGCCCAGACTTATAACTCTGCACCATGTCAAAAGTTTCATTCTAAGAGTTTTACTTGCATAACGACACAAATATATTTTAGATTAAATAAAAATGCACAACTGTGAATTGGCAAAAAAGTGCCAAGTTTAACCTTTAACACGAAAAGAATGTCCAAAAGAACTACCGTAGATGCAGTGACGTACACAGAAAATTTTATGGGGGGTGTTTCTATCAGTGGCGTATGGTGGTCATTTGTATTTTGTATTCTCTGTTTGTGATGTCACAATTTGACGTCATATTCGTGCTTCCAAACTAACGTTTTGGCGAAGTTTTTTGACATGATATGCATATTCTTCTACACGCACTCCTCTTAATTTATGTGTCGTGGCACTAAATATAATTACCAGCTTTCCAGGTTAGGATATCGGAGGATATAAACTCAACCCTACTACACAGCACTTCCTAACTGCAAAAATATCAGGCATCGCGTTAAAACAGGGGAATAAAACACACTCATCACTACGTCTGAGCAATTTACAACTGCAAAATGAGGCTCGCTCATGAAGTGAACTATCGCGGAGCACAATCTTAAAACATGCGTCGCGGACGAAAGGTCTGCAAAAAGCGTTGAGATGGTTTCTGGATGCAGGGGATAACCCAGATTCCCATCAAAACCTATTTATCACTTTTGGCCCATTTACAATGTTCCTTGAAATTTGCATGCAAATTAATTCCGTGGTATTTCAATAACTCGACAAATTAATAAGCAAATGTATGCGAAAACAATTAATATCTTTGGTGCTGACAAAAACGTTTTTGTAAAATATCAAGCTCAAGCGGGGGTTAACACCACTCCCCTTTGCATACACCCTTGCGTAGATGTGATCTATCTGTAAAGCAAATATTTCGCACTTGGATGAAAACATTGCTGCATTGTGGGTTTGGTTAAACTCAAGTAAATTAGATGACTTACAAACCAATGCATTCAGCACAAGCGCAAAGTGTAAGAGTCAAGGAAAAAATATTGTTTGGATTTGTCGGTCACCATTGTGGCGACATTACAAGAAGTAAGGATAAATGTATATTTCATCCTTCATTCCGAGTCAAGTCCCTACGTTTTGAGCTATAGGTCACTATGCAGCTAGGTCAATATGCAGCTAGGTAAATACTGCAGGCTACTTCTACAACGCTTTGATTGAAATCCTGTTCACTAATGGTTGAAAACAGTCTTTTGCAAAACTCCCTATCCCCAAACTAAGTCTCCACAATAGTGCTGCTTTTCGTCTTCATCAAAAGCTTCGCATAGATTTTCCTGAAAATCTAACTTTCTAACATTATATACACAAGCATCATTAAATTATAAGTTGTCTGTTTCTAAATACGTGACAACCAACGTTACAGCAAAGCCAGTTGCATTTCTGCACGGAACAAATAATGGCTGTACTGTGGTCTCTCACATGTGCAGCTGCAACACTCTCACTGTTACAAGAAAATAACCTTTCTAACAGTAAACCACAGGGTAAAATGTTGGACAGAAGCAGTTAAACATCTTTCACGGTCTCTAGAAACTTGAAAAATGTTAAAAAGTATTTTATCGAAGCTAAAATTCTTAAACTAACAGAATCAGTGTTACCAAACTCCGTTTCACCATCAATTTGGCTATGTGTTGCCTACCATCTAACATGAATAGCCCTTCACACAAAACATGACAAACATTTTTATTTTTGAGTCCTCTCCAAATACAAAACCTAAAGACAAAAAAGTGGGGGGACATGGCATATTATGTCCCCCCGCCTGAAAAAGTGGGGGAACATGTCCCCCGTGTCCCCCACCAAATTGCGCCCATGCCACAATCATATCTAAACATACCGTGTACCCATTCGTTAGGTTTTCAGACCATCGTTATTGCCCGGAATGCATCAGAAAGAGAGCAACAGCTTTTATATAAGCTTTTCGTTTTGAAATGAAAGTTTCTGTGACTGCAAATGGTAAGTATACCGTTGAACAAGTAAAGGAGACTTTTACAAAACTCACATTGCCTATCGGCTTGATGTGATTTACTCTACTTGCAGTTCAAACCTATACAATCTGAGCTCAAAGTTATCCACGCAAACACACCAACTGCATTACCCTGGTTCAAGAACGTTATTTTCCGAAACCATTGCGTCATGCAGAAAAAAGCAACTGTGTTGAAATTGGACCCACGTTACCTTTACAGAGTTCTTCACTTCAACCGCCAAAATTTAATGTTGATAAATAATGACTAGGCTACGGCTTATGGCACTTACTGCCACAGGCGTAACGAGGGGGGAATAGGGGGGCACAATTTCCTGGGCGCCGAATCACTGTGTTGGCACCGAAAAGTCACAAAAAATGCCACGAGTATTTTCTTCAATACAGTAAATTCCTTCCGAAAGAGGTCAGGTTCGAACACTAGGACGTCAAACTTGCTTCTTGCCCCGGGCGCCATCTAACCTCGTTACGCCCCTGCTTATTGAAAACATCCCCCTGAGCATTAGCAGTGACGGATTAACGTAGCGTGGGGCCTGTAGCATATTGACAGCGTGGGCCCTTAAGTTCGAAATACACTTGAATAAGTGAACAACTGTTAAGTTATAAACTCTGTAGGCTTCTATGTGACTACCATTAAGCATACTGAGTTTCATAAATACGAAAAACCTGATCTAAAATAGCTATTGGTGCACATTTTGGGTTACATATCTTTTTCACCAAAAACGTAAACGTATCGCATTACAAAGAAGGAAAACATTACTGTACAGATCACAATTGCAGTATATAGACAATAATAAATGCTTCTGGACTTATAAATAAATTTGCTCATTGTTATATGTAGAGCAGTGGTTCTCAAAACTTTCGCTAACACGGCCCTATAAGTAATTGTCCTTTGTTTCAAACCCCTTGACATTAAATAAGTTGCGAAAACAAACGTATTTATTGGTAAATTTATTGATCAAATTTTCCATTTTGTAGAGTATAAGAGCTCGCGCTAGACTTGAAATTTATTGGCTGCCCCCTTAGGGAGGCTTGACCCCCAGTTAAGAACCACTGATTTAGACAGTGTAATATCAGTATAAACGTCGAAATCGATCGTCAGAAGTATCAACCTACTGCTTAAGATTGCAGTTTCCAGATTTTGCCACAGCGCATTTGTTCATGATACTGGTAGTCTCTATTTCACATAGACGTCAATGACCTCACTAACCAAGACTATTCTCCCACTCCAGTACCAGATTCTTTGCAGCCATATCTATGTAGTTTCACTAACTCTCCACCAGGATGCCATATGCCGCACAAAGCATGGGTCCAATTTAACCGCTTGCGCACAGGACACGGCCGGTTTAACGCAAACCTCCACAGCGAGTTACGGCACCCCGCTAAACGCGGTCTCTCAAAGTGACCCAAATTATTTGCCCACCCCTGCTCTACAGAATAGAATGGGCTGATAATAAAAATTGTGTGCGGAGACATCCAATCCCCCAGTCATACCCTCTATCACTCTACCGTTCTGGCTCCTCCATACAGCATCACCAACATCGCCAACGAAGACCTGATCGAATGTCTTCGCGATTCTTCCTTTTAGACCTAACCTCATAGTCCTAACACCTGTCAACTGTGTGTATACGACAGAAGAAGAAAAATAGACCTCAATACTCTATCTATACTCTTTATAGAATCAGGCTGACCAGTTTGTTTGTCTAATGTTGCTCCTTTATTCATTTTACCATATCACGTTTAGAAATAGCCGTTGTCCGCTGCAGTTGGTCACACAAAAGTTGAAAAAATGCGCAAATTATTTCCCACATTTGCAAAAGAAAACTCCTAGCTCACTAACCAATGGTTAGTCAACAGATGACTTATCTAGGGCTGCCAATCAGATTGTATCAACAACCCCATGAAGACAGACTCCCCTCCGAATGAAACAGGTTTGAACAGAAAATCCCAAGGAGACATACAATTACTATAAGTCAGGTTTTTTATAAAGGAAAATGTTAGGAACCCGGTTTGGATCTGTAGCGACCCGATTTTTCTGATTCTAGGGATCCGATTTTCTCTGGTTTTAGGGACACGATGATAATTTTCTCTGATTCTAGGGACCCGATTTGAAATTCTAGGAACCCGAATCGGGTCCCTAAAACGCCTTAAAAAACCTGCTGAGTGAGCTTTTCTGCCATATCTCACCATCTGGAAGTCACAAATTGAGCTAGTTAACATATACTGTAACTTTGCTAATTAACTTTTGTATCTGTCGGAATATATTATACCCCGGAACCTGGACTTGTTTGCACCTCTGATGGTGATGTGGCAGCATTTTACAATACACAAATCTTCATTCCCAGTGTCCTGCTGTAGCTAACCTTTGAGATCTGGATCTTCCAACCACTCTACCTTAAAAATGCTCTATGCACAACTTAATCTAAATTTTGGGTGTTGCTTCAATAGTACCTCTGTCACTTGAACTCACTGCACCTAGCCAGCTAATATTTACAGCGTATACGTTGTCAGTTGCTAGTTCATCAGTTACGCTGACTTAGGTACCTTGATAAAAACAAGATAAATAAAGATGAGATTAGAAATGAGAAGTATGATAAATCATACCCTATCTCAAATCACCGTTACGCAGTAAATTATGAAAATCCCATATCATCAGAAGTAACACCGACTCAGGCATTGAAAACCCCAGATCTGGGCAAAACCCAGATTTGGCACAGTTGGCCAAATCATTTCGAAAATACCAAAAAAGTAATGCAACTTATAAAGCAGGTTAATGTGATGTAGTTACAATCAGAAAATATTTGGAACTTGCTGCAAATTGGGCTCATTGCCCAACTGGTCTGATAATGTTGCAAATAACTGTAAAATATTTTAATTATCAAATCACAGTAATCTAACGTCAAAGCATTCAATTGAAAACCTTCGCTTATTGCTTGTGGCCGATGTGTCAAAATATTGACTTCTTGGACTGGAAAAAATTATATACATATAATCAGGGCAGGGATGGATATTAACGGAGGCGGTCACCTCGGGGCCACAATTTTCATAGATGCCGTAAGGGCCCTTTTTTGACAGTTGCACACTTTGTTTTTGCAACGGTTCAATAAAAGCTTATCCATGACTCTAGAGCAGGTGTGGACAATCATGAGCCGTCGGGTCGCATGCGGCCCGCCCGAAACAGCGCTTTAAGTGGCCCTTGGAAGCATGCAGGAAAATTCTTCAAATGTGAAATTTCCTCGAACCTATCACAGTAAATGTTAGTGCTGAGGTTCACCTGAAGCGAGACATATCCGTCGTAACCGCTTTGTCCATAACATACGGGACACATGAAATATGCATTATGCAATTCAGTAACACAGCACGATTTGTCAAAATGTGGAACGACTAATTTACATCAGCATATTAAGAGATACAAAGTTAAATCGAAGTCAGCATCCTAAACCTCATCATCAAGTTCCTCACTGCAAAAAATCCATGGTTCTTATTTTCTACCTAAATACAAGGTCCCTTTTCAACAAAAAGAAAAGGTGTGTGCTGCTGCACATGATTTTGTTGTACGTGGCATTACAGCAGACTACTACTCATGATCCAAAGAAAGGGCTTGGAATCAATTGCAGGTGCTTTCACTGCGAGTCGTACCAAATGTGGGAAAAAGACAACAGATGTAATATGTCATCACAGTCAACCATAAAAAGAAAACTAGATGGTAAGTGTAAATTGATGAAAGCTAATTAAACAGATGAAGTAAAAAAGCTATTGCAAGCAATGGATTATTTGGATGACCTCAGATATGTGGAGTGATGTAAATAAAAACAGGCATTATATCATATAAGCACAACTAGTTAAACAAGTCAAGTACAGCTGTATTGTCATGTTTTATCCGAAAGTGCTTGACAAATCAAATGTATATTCTAAGGCCGCCACTGACCAGTATATTTTGATGCAAAAATGTTTTTGTTACTCAACAAGGCACAAATTTTAAAAGTGCATTTTCCAATTTCCTTCGATTTCCTTGTGTTGTTCATAATGGCTATTGTCCACAAATTGTCAGTGAATGTGCTTATTCATGAGTTGTGCTTTTTATCGAAGATGTACGTTTTCTGGGACAAGCTGAATTCGGTACAAAATGTAAGGGGATGGGGCTGCTTTGGTTATGTATTTATTTCTTTGAGCTACTACTAAGTTCAAAATCAATGTAAAAAGTTGTTATTGTAGTGGAATCTGGCATAATACTGGTTCCGGATTTTTGGACCGGATTATGATTTTTGCAATATTTTCTGATTCGGTTCGGATTTGGATATTGGTAAAATTTTTCAGATCCGGAGCGGATTATGCAATTTCAATATCCGCACAACACTGCTATTTCCCTACAATTAGTGTTGAAGGTAGGGAAGCATGGAAAATTACCAGAAACATCACACCACCTGCAGCTCAGCCAATCAGCGAACCCCAACACGAAAAAGTGTCAGATGGAGGAGAATCATTAGCCAATCATAGAGTAACACCGGGAAAGGTACCAGATGGATTCAGATTACTGGTTAGAGCACTAAGAGCACCGTGGCTCCTTGGGCTTTAAAATCAGCATGATTGTTCTTGTGACTTAATAAACTTGCAAAAAACAGTAAAACTGATTTATGGTTAAATTCTGAGCTGAGTGAAGAGTTGAACAAAGGGGCGAGTTCGGGTCACCAGAGGTAGCTGGGTATCTATGTTGGGTACCACTTAGAGTCTAGCAGGCGTGTAGCCAGAAATTTTGATAGGGGGACCAAACAACAGCCAAGTCTCAACATTTAAATATTCGATGCCTCTTGATTTTGAAGCATCTTGTTTGAAATTTGTATTGGATACGGAGCTATCAGATGACAAAGACATTGAGAGACAACTACGATATCAATATTATGCAGCAAAAAAGCTGCGAGCCTCTTTTTCCCGTTGTAATGCAGTTAAAAACGTACTTTTTCGTTCCTTTTGTACGCCCATGTATGCATCTCAATTATGGTGTAACTTCATGAAGTGATGCGTGAAGATATTGTGTGTGGCATATAATTTTGGATGCAGAGCTCTATATAACTTGCCCTGGAGAGCGAGTGTTAGTAGCCACAAGGTTCAATGTAACATTCCTACCTTTGAGGCTCTGCTACGAAAATACACGTACCTGTTTCTCGAAAGATGCAGAAAATCTAACAACGTATGGTTACGTGCTTTGATGCAGTCAGATTGTTTGTATTCGTCACTATTCTTTGAACACTATAGTCGCATTTTACTCTGTGAATGAGTGATCGAACTTTTCAGTGATCGTTTGGTCGATGGTTTGTCAAACCACAATGCTTTCGCATTTTACCTAGACTCGACCAATTTAGGAATTAGCGCCCTACTCCGCAGTAATGCTGTAACAAGTGTTACGTGTTAACTAACAATAGTGTGCTGTAACAAGCGTTACGTGTTAACTAATGCCTTGTACTACCAGGCGCGGACACAGGGGGTGGATGCAGGGGATGCATCCCCTCCACCGGACCTAAAGAGGTGTTGACATGACACTTGATTTCATTGAAAATCATCGCCAATGTGCTTTGGCACTGCACATTACTCGCTAAAGATGCTAAAATTCAATTTATGCCAACAATTAATCAAAAACGTTTCTTCGTTTCATTAGATGAGCTGGCCTTTTTTATGGAATCTGATATAAAATATTCAATGATCGCATGGGCGTCCGCAGGGCATGCTTGGAAATTGGGATTAGGAACCACAAATATTTCTGGAAAAACCTGAAGTCGGCATCTTAATTCCGATTAATTGATTTGATTCTTGCAATTAAAGATTTTTTTGCCAGTACGAAACTCACACTGCACAAGAGTCAGGTTCACAGTTATAGTGTCATGCAGTGATGAGCTTGCAGTTCACTCATGTCCCTCCTTTGCCTGCAGAGGTGGGTTGCGAAAGTCACGAGCGGATTGTTCTACTGTTGGTCTTTATTGCGTAACAATAACATGGCAACAAATCTGCAAAGGTTCACTTCATATACGATGGCAGGTGTTTTGTTCATGAGACTGTTGAACGCAGGCATCTTGGCAGGTAATGCAGCGAGACAGTGACATGCTGATAGCGATAAGCCACTTACGTTTACACTTTGTGAAAAGAAGCACGAGTGAGTCTGTAGCAATTCGTCAACAAGTTTAAATAATCCATTGCTAGCGTGACCAATGTAACTGAGTGTCAAACTACATTTATGCAGGCTTCTTTTCATGCAATATAAAATTACGTGGCTTGGTACAGTAGAATACATCTATGCAAGCTTGTGGGAATACGTCTTAATTGTTAAGGTTTGGTTCTGACATCTGAGTGAATACTGAGAGCAAAGCTATGTTTTCTGTGGCGAGTTTTCATAATTCATCTGGTTAATTTTGCAAAACCTGCGTGATGTTCTAATTGTAGCAAGATTGTCCGTAGTCGTGTCAACATGCAAGTCTACTTGATTGTCCAGTTTGTGTAGCAAGTTTTATTTATCGCTTTGGACGAGATCCCAGATGTTTGCAGCTCTTGTTTCTAAGTCAGGGTTTCTCAAACGGTTGCCCTCAACCCCCTTGGGGGCCATGGACCTATTCTCTGGGGGCCACGTGAAGAGGCCGAGCAGGGGCCACAAGCAGAGGCCAAAACTAGGTATTTTTATTGATGAGCACGGGGCCACAGGTGTTGAGAGCCTTTTGAAGGAGCCACGGCTCATGAAAATTTGAGAACCACTGTTCTAAGTGATACTGACAAGTCTTGCTAGCTGATTTTGCAATCATGGGGAGAGCAACCGGGCAATTCTCCCCCGAAATTTTCAAAAACATGTTCAGTTGAATATATCAGCTGGGTACGGCCCTGTTTGCTAAGTAAAATAAAGTCATGATTTGTGGTTCCGTTCAACACCATTGCAATCCAATGCTTCTTTCTTTACAGATCATTGCAATGCTTACTTGAAAAGAAATGCCCTGCGTTGAAAATCTGCAGATTGGGCACTGTGTAAATTGTCGTAATACTAATATACGTGGCTATTGCTGCCAACGAAGCGTTTTTTTGTGATTGTTACCGCAACATGGGGCATTTTCTTTGTAGTGTAGAAAGGATACAGCGTTTTGTGAACGTCCATTTGCATTGCATCGTCAGCAATGTTCCCTCCAAGGTGCGTAAATAGGATCACCAGAACTGTTACGCAGTGAAATCTCACACTTGCAACTTTCCAAAGCAATGGAAACTCCACCGGAAACAAGAAGCTATTTGAATGAAAAGTGTATTTTGTTCGTATTTTTACTAGATTGTATATTTAATATGCAATTCACAAAGTTTGTAATTCATTGAGAACTCCACTTACTCAACCCTAAAATAATCATGCTCACTAAAACAAATAAAACAAATATTTGTTCAGTGTAAAATTATCTTAGACGGAACACTGATCGCCAGCACTTTGAAAATGATAAATAAAATGTCTGCGTTCCCCTTGGAAAAATTTATGCGGACACCCATGAATGATCGTGCTTTCTCGCTTTCGTTTTTTCGTGCTTTCACTCATTACGAATTGTTTGTTTCTTTCCGTTCTCTTACTTTTGGTTGCAAAATAAACAGAATCAACCCGCTTCTTGTTATTATTTCATCAAAATTACCTGCAATAACAAACGTTATGCAAAAATTACTATGGGTGTTGCAGACTATTCCGAACGACAATTAAAAACTATAAGGTTCCCCATTTCAACAGCACCGATGTAAGCCGCATCCAAGCGACTACGCTCACTTGCTGCAACATACAAGTCAAACAGCACCACTGCATTGTGCTGACTACTGCCACCGGCAATTGTGATGTAACTATCGTAACCTACAATGAGGATAAGTATTACATCGTCACGTGAACTGTTTATCTCCAGTCCTCGATGTAGCCTACCTGCGCCGACGCCAGTGACGACGTCAGATCGTTGTTACGTGCCACATTGCTTGTTGGTTCCGTAGCGGTGCAGTGTTAAAGTTTGACCAGCTTTATCACTCAAGCTTCTTCTGAACCAAGCTTAGACTTGTTTCCTCGTAAATGTACGTATGCGAAAGTGATTGATTTATGCATTATGGTCCTGTGAAGCATTGGATTGCAAGTCGACATCGCATCCCCCCCATCAAATCAGCCTGTGTCCGCTACTGTGTACTACGTTCCGTTTTGTCTGTTTTTATCAACCTGCGGTCTGCAGAGTGTGTGTGTTCATACTATAGACTTCGTATCTGCTCATAAACAAATAAATAAAATTAAGAAATCATCATCCATAAAACACGCATTTTTCTGGTGCTTTTTTCTGAATATGCTTCCTATTTATGGCGGAAAATAGAAAGTATATTTTCATTACGTTGACAAGTCTTAAAAGGTTGTTTTTAGCGAAGTTCCTAGCTTTTGCTCTGGATCAGTCTCCATTTCCTCGTAAAATTTTCCTGCTAAAGTTCATGTATAAATCTTGATGCCACAAGTGAAAGATCTGCAGAATGCTCTTTCCAGGAAATATTGCTGTTAAGCAAAAAGTCATCGCTGCCGCCATTTTGATCGCGCTTCTTATATTCACATGCTTCTGATGTACACCAACACACTTTCAAGCGAAGCCCAGTGCCGACTTCGCGCTGAGAGACCGACTCCCGAAGTATAGGTCTACAAAACTTGCACGCATATAAAACGTGAATCTTGTCCTATTCTTGAGCGACTGCTTGACGTCAGTGGCGTAACTAGAGGTTTGAACCAGCGGAAACTAACTGAAGGAAGTCCATTGGCCAAAACTTTGAAAAAAAAGAGAAATGATAATGGATTTGGATGTGGATATGTAGTACTGAAACCCGCAATCACTGGAAAACACTCCCCGCGAAAAACAACAACCTACTGTAAGCCTAAAGAATAAATATTACCAAAATATGAGCAAAGTGGAGGCCTGTTTTTTGGTAAT
>Ga0210059_1009587_pt1 | contig 15090 bp, 8 predicted proteins | sample Ectturendosymbi2_FD_188042 | JGI IMG/M metagenome (GOLD analysis project Ga0210059, IMG submission 188042) | Ecteinascidia turbinata endosymbiont from Florida, USA - Sample 2 (SPAdes) (version 2) | ecosystem: Host-associated > Tunicates > Ascidians > Unclassified | place: Key West, Florida...
AATACAGGGTGTCCATAAAGTCTCTTTACAATTTAAAAAAATTATTAAAAAATGAAATGATGAGATATCGCAATGAGGTTTGTTTTATGTTAATCAATATTTCATAAAGTTTTTATTGACACTAAAATTTATTGTTTCAGACAAAATTTCTTTATTAAAATTTCTTATGTTTAATGATTGAGTTATATGAATCAAACCCCCATAAAATGACTACCGCTCAAAAAAAAGCGCAATGTGTATCCTGGTTCATTGAGACAAAATCAGATGTTCAGACCCAGCGAAACTACAGAAGTATGTATGGAAGAGACCCACCATTACAACCATTGATGAGGCCATGCTACAACGAACATGTCAGGAAATTGAGTACCGTTTAGATGTGCTTAGTGCAACTAATGGTGCCCATATAGAAGTGTATTAAATAAAGTAATGATATTTTTAATTATTTTTAATTAAATGTTAATTAAATGTTTAGAAGTGTATTTAATGTGTCAACAAAAACTTTATGAAATACTGATTAACATAAGACAAACCTCATTGCGATATCTCATCATTTCACTTTTTAATAATTTTTTTAAATTGTAAAGAGACTTTATGGACACCCTGTACTTTGGTAACACCGCAAAATTCATTGGTCGATTTCTAATCTTAAGAGAAAGTGTAGTTTTATGCTGAAAAGTGATATCAAAAGCTGTCCTTCCGCGACAGACCCCTTTTTCCAGGCTAGATGCGCTTCTGTATGAACATAGGCATAACTAACTGAATTGTAATAACCAGATGCAATTCCACGTTTTTTCATATCCAGAGAGAGAGCCACTAATTTAGAGGAGAAGCCAAATAGTCGGACGCGGCTGCGGAGCCCCAGGTTGCCGACCCCTGGACCAGACTGTAGAGAGATTCTAGAAATCAGCAAAGACAGGCTTCCCAAACTGAAAGATTTTGCACTAAAAATGCGCTCGATATTTGGAAGCACGTACGTGTGTGAGAATACATTTTCTTCCATGAAGCAAGTCAAATCTAAAAACAGAAATTGAAAGTTTTGTATTGATTATGATATCCGGAAAGTTTTGTATTGATTATGATATCTGGAAAGTTTTGTATTGATTATGATATCTGGAAAGTTTTGTTTTGATTATGATATCTGGAAAGTTTTGTATTGATTATGATATCTGGAAAGTTTTGTATTGATTATGATATCTGGAAAGTTATATATTGATTATGATATCTGGAAAGTTATATATTGATTATGATATCTGGAAAGTTTTGTATTGATTATGATATCTGGAAAGTTTTGTATTGATTATGATATCTGGGAAGTTATATATTGATTATGATATCTGGAAAGTTTTGTATTGATTATGATATCCGGAAAGTTTTGTATTGATTATGATATCTGGGAAGTTATATATTGATTATGATATCTGGAAAGTATACAGTAGAATTTGCCTAACTCGTCACCTCAAGGGGATTAGAAAAAAGTGACGATTTATGCAAACAGGTGAAAACTCTATCATAGAAGCTCGTATACTTTACCATAGTAACTCGTATCCATACATAGTGCTGTTATTTGCAGTAAAATACAAGTTTATGACGTTATGGTTGAATACAACAATTAATTCCTCTACTCTATCTGGACTCCTCCATTTAATCTAGCACCTTATAAATCTTTAATAAACTTTCCCGCGTTCTCTCAATGGGGAGTCGGGTCGCGCTTCGAACCTCGTGTACAAATTCGATAAACAAATTGCGAGGTGCAACAATTCTCAAATAAAGATCCTTAATTTATTTGAATTCCCACACGTACTAGCTGCTTAGATATCAAAAGCGAAACTGCAAATGACGAATTAGACGAACAAAACACTTCTCGGGGATAGAAAGAGGTGACGAATTGAGCAAACTGACGAATTAGACGAACAAAACGCTTCCAAGGGATAGAAAGAAGTGACGAATTAAGCAAATTGACGAATTAGACGAACAGAAATGTACACAAACGATAGGGATTCTGCCGGGACAGACGAAAAAGTGGCGAATTGACGAATTAGACGAGTTCTACTGTATATTGATTATGATATCTGGAAAGTGATATATTGATAATGATAAAGCATTTTATTCGTTATTATATGTAAAAATGGTTCTGTTAATCGTGATATCCAAGTATAGCCAACAAGCATTTCATTCACCCTGACAGCTAGAAAGTATTTTATTCTTGAGAACTCTCTGGTCGTGATTTAGCATAATTTTGCAGACATAGTTGTTGGCTGTAACTTTTTCATTTATGATTTTTTTTCAGTGCGAATCTCAAGGACAGTCTTCAATTGCATCCCATATTTTTGTGGCCTGATTCGTAACCTTGTTTGGGATGAGCACCTTCACTATCATTGTCAATAACACCCTCTTACGTGTTGACGCTTGAGTTTGACTTCGCTGTTAGTTGATAAAGTTTTATACTAACGAGCTTTACATGGGGTCAGCTGCATCAAGCTGGTTGTACATTGAGCTGAAAAACTTGCCTTCCACCGAGAAGACTATTCCGAGCGGCTTGGTTCGTTCGTTCACACGCAGAGGTTTCTTACCGAAGATTTATATCAACAGCTACATGCATTGCAACTGATGTAGTTTTGTGGCGCAAGACTTGATTCGCTCGGACCTGGCACTTGTCGAGTAGACCTTTCCTCATTTTAAGCTGAGTAAGAGGGAACTGATGTGAAGTAGGTGTTGATCGTTCCCAGACATTGCTGCTTTCTTGCAGTGAAAATCCGCAAACCTTTGCCAGGAATAGTCAAGCAGCCTGTGCTGATCTGTCGTTTGTTGTTCAGAGCCATGCGAGAGCATCAGTCAGCCCAGTCCGCGCCGCCAAACATCGAAGCAAGACAAATTCCAATGTTGGTGAAGATAAGCAACCTGCGAGGAGCCAAGCAAAACTGTCCCGAACTTTCCCTGGTACGTTGTCAATTGTGCTGTCATATCTTATGCGACCACGCTGTTGCAAATATCCGTGTTGGGTATTCACTACCCACGGTTCCTTCGCAGTCTTAAAGTATGGAAAAAAATTTTGTCATTTTCCAGACTTGATCTTTTTGACATGTATTTTCATAATATTTTATTCAAGATTGATATAATTTTACTTGTATCGTGTTAAATATTATAGTGCCTGTATCTGATCTGGGTGGGTCATACGGAAAAGTTGGGTCTTGAAAAAGTGGAAATCTATATTCAAAATTGTGTAGGAACCCTGATTAACTGTTAATTTATTCGTTAACTATGTCAGTGTGGTCCAACTACAGGCAGGTGTTTAGCCCCGCGAGCTCTCTCAGTATTGGTTGCTGAGTGTATAATGTTACAGTATGTAATTTTAATTAGAATAAACAACATTTGTTAACATAGGTAATGTACAATATTAACGACGTTAAACTGGACCAGGGGTCTCCAAACTTATTCGTTTGTTTATTTGTTTGAAGGTTACATAGCCATTACAGTGCTTCTTAACCGGGTGAATGGTTCACCCCAGGGTGAATGAAAGAAGAGTGGTGAATGAAGGGTGAATGAAATTTCTGTTCGCATTTCTTCTATCCACTGATAACATGGATTTGTTAGAACTCTGCGAGAATCGCATCACTTTCGAAATTTTCAGGCGCAAACACTCATCACAGTAGTCTTATGAGTCGAAGTGCAGCCTAACCGATCGAAGCACGGTGTTTGTTACTGTTTGGTATTGCTTCCAGCATCTGATATGCGTTTATATCTCAGGTAATACCTGCTGGATGTATACGAAATACAAAAACGCCTTGTTTTAAAGAAAGTGAATGCAAATATGTAGATGAAAGTGAATGCAAATATATAGATGAAAGTGAATGCAAATATATAGATGAAAGTGAATGCAAATATATAGATGAAAGTGAATGCAAATATATAGATGAAAGTGAATGCAAATATATAGATGAAAGTGAATGCAAATATGTAGATGAAAGTGAATGCAAATATATAGATGAAAGTGAATGCAAATATATAGATGAAAGTGAATGCAAATATATGGATGAAAGTGAATGCAAATATATAGATGAAAGTGAATGCAAATATATAGATGAAAGTGAATGCAAATATGTAGATGAAAGTGAATGCAATTATATAGATGAAAGTGAATGCAAATATATAGATGAAAGTGAATGCAAATATATGGATGAAAGTGAATGCAAATATATAGATGAAAGTGAATGCAAATATATGGATGAAAGTGAATGCAAATATATAGATGAAAGTGAATGCAAATATATAGATGAAAGTGAATGCAAATATGTAGATGAAAGTGAATGCAATTATATAGATGAAAGTGAATGCAAATATATAGATGAAAGTGAATGCAAATATATGGATGAAAGTGAATGCAAATATATAGATGAAAGTGAATGCAAATATGTAGATGAAAGTGAATGCAAATATATAGATGAAAGTGAATGCAAATATATAGATGAAAGTGAATGCAAATATATGGATGAAAGTGAATGCAAATATATAGATGAAAGTGAATGCAAATATATAGATGAAAGTGAATGCAAATATGTAGATGAAAGTGAATGCAATTATATAGATGAAAGTGAATGCAAATATGTAGATGAAATCAGGGGCGTAACCAGCTGTTCATTTCGGGGGGGGGGCAATTTTCATGAAATTTTATGCGATGGCGCCATTGTACTTATCCAACCGTGGTGCAAATTTTTCGCAAACGGTCACATATTTTGCCCGTAGACACGAAGTCCATAGTATACAAACACACACATTCTGCACAACGCTGGTTAATAGAAACAGAACGTTGTACAACAGCGTTGGAGGCTGAATCACCGGTGTCGAGCGAAATTTCTGACTTCACGCCATATGCGCATGCACAGAGCAACATTCTACATAGAAAATACTCTGAGAAAACTGATGATTAGGGCTTAGGATTTGGTGTTTAGCTAAGTGTGTCAGGTGAGGGTTTATGTGACAGTTAGAAAAAGAAAAATAATTGAAGTCTAAAATTAAGTCTTATATTTTTCACTGGTTTTACTTCTTCCCGTACTGCAGCTTGTTGTGGGTATCTGACATCCAGCCAAAATGTTTTAATTTACACAACACATATCAAAAAAGTAACCGCCAAACTTTATTCCTTTGCTCTGAGAAGCAAAATAACTGACAAAGATGAATAGGTCAGAAATTTCGTGACGGTCAGAGATTTCGCTTGACGCCGGGCTACAGAAACTTACTGAACAGAACGTTTTGTAACGGCGTTGGAGGCCGAGTCTCAGGTTTACAGACGCATTCTTAACACTATTTGTTCACTTGACGCAACACTACTTCAGAGTGGGACGCTGATCCCTGAACTGGTCAAGCCCAGCCAGGTAAAGTACGAATGCATTGTGACATACACATCCTCAAACGAACAAACACTACAATGTTCAAGCACTCAGTCACAAAGTAAAATGCGGTTGTAGTGTTCAAAGAATAAGGAAGAATATAAACAATCGGACTGTGTCAAAGCAGGCAACCATTACGTTATTAGACCTTCCGCATCTTTCGAGAAACAAGTATATATTTTTCTTAATAATGCCTCAAATGTTGGAGTGTTACATTGGACCTGATGAGTAGGGCAATTTTTTGTTGCAATAAAATCGTGAGAAATTTGCATTTATTTTTAACAAAAGCTGCAGTAAAAGTTGCATTTATGCACAAGCATTTTACAGAACAGTGATTTACTCCAGCGATTTATTTACATATAACGCTAAATATTTCCAAACAGCTGGGGAGAAATGGCGATCATTTGCCAAAAGTTTGCGTAGCATGCTAAAACTTCGCTCCACAGTGGATGAAGTTCCTTGGCAATTTAACAATTTGGCCTACAGTTCTGGACTGTTTGTTTGGCCCGGTCATTTCTACAATTGCTTTTAGGTCATTATTCAGTTCGAATCGGTCATCAAAAAGAATAGAACTGTATTGAAACAGTTTTAAAACATGTTTTTTAAATCGTACTTTCACATTTTGCGCAATACTTAATAAAAGTTGCAGTAAAAAGTTGCATGTAGAAAAGAAAAAAGTTGTAATATAAAATTCCTGTAACCAGCTTAAAACATCATGCTACATAAATTCTGAGTATTTAGGAAGCTATTGGAAGCTGTAAAAAAGTTGCAAAAACTTGCCCTACTGATGAGTCTAGACTACTAACATTCGCTCTCCAGGGCAGGTTGTATAGAGCTCTGCATCCAAAATTATAGGCCATACGCCATCTTTGCATCCATTACTTTCTAAAAGTCCACCATAATTGTGATGCATACATGGGCGTACAAAAGGAACAAAAAAGTAAATTTTTAACTGCATTTGAACATCGGGAAAAAGAGGCTCGCAACTTGTTAGCTGCACGATATTTTTATCGCAGTTGTCTCTGAATGTCTTCGTCATCTGAGAGCTCAGTATTCAGTACAGCTCCCAGATATTTGTTGTGCTTAACAGGTTTTAGATTTTTATCACCCATGTGTCAGTAATGGGGTGACTGTGCTTTTTGCACTCTTAGCCTTAAACGTCATACAAACAGTTTTGCTGCAGTTGAAAATATTTCCATGTGATTCTGCATAAGCCTGACACACAGATAAAAGTTATCTCCGCAACATTTCCGAAAATGAGAACTTTTCAGTTTTAACCAAGATGCAAACCGAACAATCAGGACAGAGTAATAATTAGTATCCTCACACAAACATCTGGTTCCGTACTCAATTAGTGTAGTCATGGCTTTAGTGTGACAAATGTAAATAGGCTACTACAGTAGTAAACCTGCCTAATTTTCGTCTTGTTTAGCAAATCCGTTCTAGCTCTATTCTTCTGGCATGTGTTTGAATTTTTATCAAAAATGAAGATCCCAAACTTGAGGGACAGCCTATGTCCCTCAAGTTTGGGATCTTTGAATGCTACCATTTCAGTAAAAACGGATAAGTTGTCTTGTGTCTTTGGCGCATAACGGATCAGGTGTGTTTGGGACAAAACGGCTTTTTCTGGCATCCATGAGTTGTGTGAAAGCTTTGAGAAGCACGTTTAAGGCTATGAGCTTTCAGGGCTTGCACTGGCTGCAAAAGTTAGGATAGTGTAAAGCATCATCTGGAGCCAAAGTGGTCTAGTATAGGTAGGTGCGTTCAGCACTTGACTAGCACTCATATGACACTATACCAAACTTTTTTCCCAAGCCGTGGTACTGCGATCAACCCAGAAAGACACTAAAACGTGAAACAGCCCTCACGCTAAATTTAGTTAAAACCTATCAGGTTTCGAACCGAAAATGCAGCTAAGCAACATTTTTTAAAGAAATGTACTACGTTAATAATGGTGATCCGCTTTGACCCTAACAAAAATAATCAAAAGGTCGTAGAAGAACAAGCGGTTTGACGAGGCACGAACTGCTATGTCAAGATTTCTCTAATCAGCTTAAAAGTTTCATCAACTTGCACGGTTCAACAGAACCCTAATGCAGTGCTTTTCAACCTTTTTGCTGCAGCGGAACCTTATGTGAATGTTTGCGTTGCTCATGGAACCCAATGCAATGGTCCAAGTGTCTATATTGCTACAACTGCACAGAACTGTGGTCGCGAATTTCATCCCAGGCAATTTCGGTCTGTTTCGGGGAAACCCCTGGCAGCCACTCGCGGAACCCAAAGGTTCCGCGGAACCCCGGTTGAAAAACACTGTCCTAATGTTATAAAGTTTCATGAGGGAAAATTGAGGCCTGTATAAGAAAAAATAGTACACGAACAAATAGACAAAAAATGACATAGAAATATAAACATTTTAAACTATATCTCAAGTTTTGACGCTTCCAGCATATTTGTGGCCACCGACTGCCAGCAGACATTAATATGGATTTGGATTTAAATCCTGACGCACTGTAATATTTTGGTGGATTTGGAATTTCTCCGGACTTAGATTTGATTGGATTTAATAATTTTTTTGAACTTCTTCACAACTTTCGTTTCAGTTTCGGGACTGCAGACTAGGCCTACTGTATTTATTCTGCGAAGTTTAGTTCAGTGGAGTTTTTCACATCTGTCGTGTTTGTTTGCATCTCGAGCCTTGACTGTAACCAGTGATGAAAGCCTGGTCTCTTAAGTATCATGTCATCATCGGAGTTATGGAATTGGTGCGCCTAAACGCCAATCATTTAAGAAATTTTCGATCAGATAACCTGTCTCAAGATAAATCGTTTAAGGAGATAATTTTACCAATAGGACAAAGAAAAATTTCACTAAGACTTCTTAAAAATGATTAGAATATAAAATTTCGTCTTTATTCTTTAAAAGTTTCTGCAAATGTCAAAATTGCTATGCAATGTTTTGAAAATTTCGGGGGGGCAAATGCCCCCCCTGGATGAAATCGATCAGGACACGTCAGCTTCAGAGAATCTGGTTTAAAAAGGAAGGTTAGTCGATAACAAGTTTACTTTAAAAGGCAAAACTTAGATGATGATTATATCAAACATGGATTTTTTTCATCCCAGAAGTAAAGAACAGAACCATGAGCCGCCTGTTCAATGCATGTATTGCCATTTTGAATATAGCAACCAGTGTTTGGCTCCTTCTGCGGATTCATCTATGAAACAAACACGACGCTCATCAGAACAAGCCTCAAATTCGTCAAACCACAGCAGGAATATTTGTGAAAGTAGCAAAATTTCCCCGTTCATTAGTCGTAAACGACCCTACTGGTAAAGAGCCTCTTCTCCACATAGCGCTTGAGCTGATGAAACGAAAGAAACATTTTGCGAAGCTGAATCTGTAATCGAACCGTATTCGTAGCCAGTTCGCTGCATGGGGGGAAACATGCTGTGGAGGAAGTAGTGCAAATACCGTGGTCTAGTAATAAACACTCGATGACTATGTAGCCTGCTATGATTGTCACATCGGCCATGGATTCACAATATGGTGAACGGGAATGCAGCAATCGATGGCAGGGGTGAATGAAACCGAAAAATGTTGAGAAGCACTGAGCTATTACACAACATTTCGAGGGCCGGACATCTTGCGTAATGTGATTATTTCGGGATATGTCACGTTCTACCAAATCAATACATATTTCGTCAGTATATTATTTTGTCATTATTGGCAAAATGTCTTCGCGGGCCGTCGTTTGGACACCCCTGGACCAGACTGTAGAGAGATTCTAGAAATCAGCAAAGACAGGCTTCCCAAACTGAAAGATACCGCACTAAAAATGCGCTCGATATTTGGAAGCACATACGTGTGTGAGAATACATTTTCTTCCATGAAGCAAGTCAAATCTAAAAACAGAAATTGAATGGCAAAGGAAACACCGTCTCTTGACTTGCTAACAATAACATGTAGGTGTTGTTAAAGGTACGATAGTGTCAGAGAAGCCTCATTGACAGGCATCGCACTGACAGAGATTTGTAATAAATTGTTTATTGATATTAGGTAATAGTTTCAATGACACACTCACTTAGCTCACTTATTTTCCTTTTCAATTTTAGATCTTGTGAATATGTTGTCGTTTTGTTGGAAGTAGCCCGCGAGTTGTCACGTTTTTGTAAAAAGACCTGTAGGTCAAAAGTAGTCGGACCACGTTGAACTATGTTAATGTACTGGCGACACTGTTTTCTGTGTTAGAGACTGTTATTCCATGCAGGCTGTCGTTCACTTTTGTGTGAACAGACAGCTTCCTAAAATCAGTTGAAGGAATACGCCTGTAGTGAAATATCTTCGACTTGTTTCTCTTGAAGAGCTGTTAGGTATTGTTCTTGCTTTCGTCGTGGATCCTAACAAAATTGCTTGAAGCGTGAACTGATCGTTTGTTTAATTTCGTCCACGCCATCTCACTCAATATTGTGGTGGATACAAACACCCACAAGCGAAGGCAGCTTCGCGAAGTATGTGAGGATGTCGTGTTGATGGTAAATACTTGGGTGTCATGTAAAGTGTATATTCCCGGGCTTCTAGCGCTGTATAGTTTCCACAGCATGCTGTAACTACAACAGCCACATTTTAGCATCAAACAAGGCCATTTCGCAGATCTGTTACATTGCTCCGGGACTGGAGTGGTCATCCTTACTGTTGCCTGTTACTTTTAACGTCTCAAACAGATATGAAACAACTGAGTAAACTGGTGTGGAACTCTAACAGTTTTTGTGTGTGGTGTATGTGGCGCATTCCTTCTGAAACAGGCAAATAGCAAACCACCCATGCACTATTCTACCCATGCCATTTGCGGAATCATCGTAGCCATGACAAGCAATGGTTCCACCTAAGCAATGGTTCCACACCCAGCTATGTTTTGACAGTAACCAGCAGGTGAGGGCGTCGGAAGGAGGTTCTTGGCCTCCCCTGGATTTTCAAATTTGACATTTTTCTATGAAATTTTTCAGTTTGCCGGGGGGTGTTAAGGCCCGCAGCGACCAAGCACCTTTTGTTTGGCCCCTTCATACCGGTCACATCAGGTGGCCCCTTCACACTGGTTGCATCAGGTGGCCAACGTAATATGCTCTCTTTCAGGAACTCAAGGAGTCCGTTTTTTCGGCGAACAGTCTTAACTTAATTGACAGCATGCGATGTATGATTTCTGTCGTTTTCCTCTCTCGACGTTTTGTGTCTGAACACACAGGATCTGTTTGGTTGTGACGTAACAGCTGTGACCGAGACAGTTGTTTTTCTGTTTTTGCCGCGCATAGCACGATTAGAAAAAGAGGTTTCTTTCTTAGTTTAAACTGGATAAAATGAAATTTCACCACTTTTCCCCCCTCAAAAAATATTTGTGGCTACCCCGGGAAAAATCCACTATTTTCCCCCCACTGGAAAAAACCTTCCGACGCCCATTCCTGTAGTTTGACCTGAAAACCACTGATGACTGCGCCGTCAAGGTGGGTGTACATTGCCCTTGGGCAAGGTACGTTTCAAAGGGAAGGGATCTCCGAAGCAGAAGACATCTTATTAAAGCGTGTAGCGCTGCGTGTTCATTGGATGCTGTTGTTCAGCATCGTCTGTTCAGTCTTTTGTGGACAACCCATAACCATTCAAAGTAGTAACAATCAAAGTCAAAGGTGAAGATGACGAAATAAAATTATTTTCTGTTTTTTCTTCATAAACGAGGAAACGACTTTTGTGCATCAACTTCATGACCATTCTTACGTCTCCGGGATAACTGGGGGGAAGATGGGTGTTAATGTTAAAGATTTTATGACTGACTGTGCGAAATGTATATTTCGTTTTGTGATGTGATCGTATTTTTAGGCTACTACGATTATCAGAGCTTGGACACGCCTGAAGTAGCAAGGTGGGTTCGTATTGCAAGTTCTGTTTGCGAGAACTTCAGGAGATGTGGATAGCGCTTCCTTTGTGATGTTCTTAACGATTATTCATTCAATAATTCTCTGCCGGACTGTTTTTACTGTATACTGCTAAAAGCATTCGTTTGAAACGAATACTTGAAGGTTTGTCTACTAACGGAGTTGCCTTTGTTTACCATATTTTGATTTGAAAGCCACTTGACAAGTAACTTGACTGAACAATAAACGTACCGAGCACACATGTACAAGGCTCAGCTTTCTCAAACTGATTGGAAGTTTGAAGGTTTGTGTGGAACTGACCTTCAGTGAGTATCATCGCCGACGACTTGCGCAACTTTGCCAGTGCGAAATATTTCGACATTTCAGCAGCGTTGACCACAGCTTAGAAAAATAAAGACAAAACAATTTCTCACTTTTTCTTTTCAGAGTATTCGCGAAAATACGATACAGTAAGCGGCAATCCTAATCAAATACCGGGGTTTTCCGGAAGGCCGCCCAGGGCCGCTGATAGCAAAATAGACACATTGGGAAAATAAGACGTGGACCAAATAACCGCCCGGGCTGTTATGCGGCAGTTGCATATTGCCTGTGTCTGAACTTGATTCACTAAAGCATTGTGAATCACCTTGTATGTCATAATGGCTTTTTACATAGTATGTCATAATGGCGCACAATGCAGTCTGGAGCGAGGGCACAAATATCTAAATAGTTTTCAAACTCTGTATAACGTTGGACGTACTGTGTAAGGGTACACGTGCAAATAGTATTCAACTGAAATCTTCGCACCATATAAACGCCCTCCTAAAATCAGCGCCCATGGGCGGACTTCCGGAAAACCCCGGTAACACTTTTAACCTTTGCCAGGCTTTGGCATTGAAATAAAAGCCATGCGTAACGTTGTCGGTAGCAATTTGTAAGCAGGGCCAATGTGTTGGCAGCCTTTTGTCATTGGAGTGAATGCTTAACAGCTGGACTATGACACGCACCAGCACCAATGCAACGAGGGAAAACTCAATGTTTTTGAGCTATTGCAATGCTAAATTAAAATATTTTTTTTGTTGCACCGAAGGTTGGCGAGCATTAAACCCCACAGTTCTTCGTCATTTTAAGTAATTTGTGTTCACTTTTAAGTGCTCTGTGCACTGTTTTGAAACACATGAACTGCTTAACATGAGGTTGCTGCGGGCTTGTGTTGAAAACGACTGGGTTTCAAACAACCTGCTATTTTGAGGTAGTGAAAGATGAAGGTGATATAATTCCTCCACACGCGGAGTTCCCACCTGTTACTATGGTAATCTGGTCGATCCAACCATCAGTATCGTTGCTATGGTAATCTGGTCGATCCAACCATCAGTGTCGTTGCTATGGTGATCTGGTCGATCCAACCACCAGTATCGTTGCTATGGTAATCTGGTCGATCCAACCATCAGTATCGTTGCTATGGTAATCTAGTCGATCCAACCATCAGTATCGTTGCTATGGTAATCTGGTCGATCCAACCATCAGTATCGTTGCTATGGTAATCTGGTCGATCCAGCCATCAGTATCGTTGCTATAGTGATCTGGTCGATCCAACCACCAGTATCGTTGCTATCGTAATCTGGTCGATCCAAACATCAGTATCGTTGCTATGGTAATCTGGTCGATCCAACCATCAGTATCGTTGCTATGGTGATCTGGTCGATCCAACCATTAGTATCGTTGCTATGGTAATCTGGTCGATCCAGCCATCAGTATCGTTGCTATGGTGATCTGGTCGATCCAGCCATCAGTATCGTTGCCATGGTAATCTGGTCGATCCAACCACCACTATCGTTGCTATCGTAATCTGGTCGATCCAACCATCAGTATCGTTGCTATGGTAATCTGGTCAATCCAACCATCAGTATCGTTGCTATGGTGATCTGGTCGATCCAACCATCAGTATCGTTGCTATGGTAATCTGGTCGATCCAACCATCAGTATCGTTTCAGGGTTTTAAACGAAAACAGCGAAACAAGCCGAGCGATCTTTGACGAGAAGGAACTGGAAATTCTACAGATTTTTGAGAAGGAATGTTTATTGAACCAGGCGTCATTGAAACATGAATTGAACGAACCTCAGAAAAGAAACAAAAATGAACAGGTGACCTTGCATTGACGTTGATTTAGCTTCGGTCTGATTTTCAGTCCTAAGTGGTGGTTAAGCCCCTTCTATGAATTGTATCCACCAAGAAACTTGAGCGAATTGTCTAGCACAGAGGTTCTTAAACTTCTGTTGATATTCGCGCCTCATCTATAACCCGTGGCCCATGGGCGGCATGTGGCCCAGTCGAAGGTTTTGTGCGGCCCGGCTTAGGTTTTTGCTGAAGTTAAAGTATCCTATGTACTGACAACCTGTCCTTATTTTGATGATCTTGAATTTGACATTTTTGATGCAGGTGGCCTTCAGTGCCACTTTATCACGTCTGTAACCATTGCGGTTAGGATTCAAACGCTTTTAGTACCTTAGGTTAAGCTAAATTTGGTTTGCTATGATCAAAGTAAGCCTTGTATTGTGCGGCCCTCATTAATATGTCATTCAATGTGCGGCGCTGGTTAAGATAGTAACATAATTGCTGGCTCAGTAAGCCATTTGGGTTGGACATAGCTGACCTAGACCTAAAACAGACGTTTGTAGCACGTTCCTTGCAACCAACCTCAAAGCTGTGACAGACAAAGATATGTGCCCGAACCACATAACTGCTCACATCCACATTCCTTCCCTATTTGTCAACTGTTCCCATCTGCCCACTGCAGCTCAGGAAGTGGCGTAGCAGGGGGACTGGGGGCGGCAATTTGTTGATTACAAGTGAATTTCTACAATAGCATAAACCCTATTCAGCTTTTGTGCTTAAAAACCCTGGACTCGTAGACTCAAAAACCTGAAAACGTGGTGGTGGGGTGGGCAAATTGATAAAATGTACACTCAAAAGTTTGGGTCTAATCCAAGGTACTAAAATATCCTTGTGCTTGTTTTGAAATCAGGACCTTTGAACATATTTGAGGATAATTCCTCATTCCCTCCGCCTTCATCTCCAGCCAAGGCCATTTCCCTGGAGATTATATTCCACGCCAGATTAGCTCTCAAATATTGGTTTTGTGATTTCCTCACTTCCTGCTTGCGCTAACTCGAAATTGCGAAGATGTGGAGAAGAGCACTAAAGGCGGCTTCACACAGAATCCGGTTACGGCTTACGAACCGGCTTGTGGCCAACGTCAGTCTTCACACAGGCAGCAAGAACACCATCATCGACAAACACAGCAATTACTTAAAACAGTTTTAAGTCAGCCGGAAGCCGTTCGAAACCGAGAAAATTCAGCCGGATACGTCCAACGGAGCATGTGTGAAACCGCATTAATGGTTTCGGTCCCTAAGCCACAAAAGCCACTGGGGACCCAAAGTGCTATCGTCCCAAACCTCTGCTGTGTGTCCCCTTTAAAACCCTCTCTTCATCATCTACATCTCTGACCTGCCAACCACCGTCCCCAGAAAGTATGCATATGCTGACGACCTAACAATCATGCATGCTGATGGAGCGTGGCAGGCAGTGGAAGGGGTGCTGATCAAGGCAACTGTGGGTGAATACCTCCAGACTTGGAAGCTAAAGCTCAGTACCACGGAAACGGTGTCATCAGTCTTCCACCTCAACAGCAAGGAAGCCAAACGTGAGCTGAAAGTCAACTTCAACAACGAAACCCTGCCCTTCTGCTCCGATCCCAAATACCTCGGAGTAACGTTGGACAGGTCGGTCACGTTACTCCGAGGTA